>Ga0116200_10000056_pt1 | contig 24641 bp, 28 predicted proteins | sample Mar14436cmmetaG_FD_94478 | JGI IMG/M metagenome (GOLD analysis project Ga0116200, IMG submission 94478) | Marine hydrothermal vent microbial communities from Guaymas Basin, Gulf of California to study Microbial Dark Matter (Phase II) - Marker... ... | reverse complement strand
TGTTGGCCGTGACAAGCCGATAACAGACACAAAAGAGCCGTTATTTTTCCGCTCAGAGCCTTGGTGTCTGGGGCAATTGTCACCTGGGCGGAAAAATAACGGCTTTTTTATTAGGAGTAATATATGGATAATTTGCAGGTTTTTGTCAACCAAGACTTTGGTGAGATTCGCGTGGTAATCCGCGAGGGCGAGCCCTGGTTTGTTGCCAAGGATGTTGCTGCGATTTTGGGATATAACAAAACTTCAAATATGCTCAAACTGTTAAAAGATAAAGAAAAAATAAGTATATCTTGTGGTGATCTTGAAGGCTCCTCAGATGAGCCTTCAAGAACTCACGGTGGCGCAAGGACTTACAGCATCATCTCCGAGCCAGGCCTGTACCGGTGTATTTTTGGATCAACGAAACCGGAAGCAGAGAGATTTAAGGATTGGGTATACTATGAGGTTTTGCCTTCCATTAGAAAGACAGGCAGCTACTCACAATCCAAGGTACACCCTTTAGTAAGATATGCCGAGGAAACCTTAGAGATAGCTAAGCAATATGCGGCCTTGGAAGAAGAGCAGAGGAAAATGGCCGCAATCCAGGCCGGTCATGCGCAGGAAATATGCGAACTGCAGGCAAAAACCGCCGCTGTTCTGGGACAATCTGGCTATTATTCAATTATGGCTTATGCTCATCTAAAAAACAGGCGCATCACTATTAAAGAGGCGGCCCAACTTGGAAAGCAGGCCACTAAGTTATCTTTAGCCGCGAATGTCCCCATTGGTAAAATTCCGGATCCCCGCTTCGGCGAAGTAAACACCTATCATTTAGATGTTCTGCATAATATTTTCCGGGAAAATTAAGACTTGACATTTACTAAAGATGTTGTTATACTATATATGTGTTGGCCGTGAGAAGCCAATAGCAAACTGAAAAAAGCCGATGCCTGCCATTTCCTGAGCCTTGGTTTGCGGCAATTCTCACCTGGGGATGGCAGACACCGGCTTTTTTTATTAGGAGTAATATATGGATAATTTGCAGATTTTTGTCAACCAAGACTTTGGTGAGATAAGGGTCGTTGACCGCGAGGGCGAGCCCTGGTTTGTTGCCAAGGATATTGCTGCGATTTTGGGATATAGCGAAACATGGGCTATGACAAAATTATTGGATGACGACGAACAGCAAAAACTTGAAACCAACGCAGCGTTGGTTTCAAAAAGTCGCGGTGGCGCAAGGACTTACGTCATCATCAACGAGTCTGGCCTTTATCATGCAATCATTAAATCCACCAAGCCAGAAGCGAAAGCTTTCCGCAAATGGGTGACTTCCGAGGTTTTGCCTTCCATTAGAAAAACAGGCCGTTACAGTGTACCAGGGGATGTTGGAAGAATAGGCTTGGATGAGCTGCCCAAACTTGCTCCGATCTATGATGGAGCGATAAAGGTTGCGGAGCTTCTTGGTTTTGAGGGAGCTCATGCTAAGATAGCGGCATCAAATGCCATAGAAAAGCTTCTTGGTATAGACATTTTGGAAACCTTTGGTGCGACGGCACTGATTTCTACCACCCAAGAACGGTTGCTAACTCCTACTGAATTAGGTAGAGAGCTTGGGGGTTTAAGTGCCCAAAAAGTTAATCTTTTACTGGCGGAAGATGGACTCCAGTATAAGGTTGACAAGCAATGGCGCTTGACCGAAGAAGGGAAAAAATGGGGCCGTTATTTGGACGTAAAGTTACCCAAAAGGCCTTCGGGTAAAGAGAAGCTTACGCCAATTCAGCAAATCAAATGGTGTGAGAGCGTATTGGATCAAATAAAGGCTGATAGCTGATTTTGTTAAAAAGAGCAAACCCGTCGCCTCGTATTGAACGAGGCGGCTTTTATCTCCACCTACCATCATAAACAAAACAGTCATCATAAAAGACTGTTTCCGGCACATATGAGAACCCGCCAATAATCACTATCTTATCGGGATAAATAATAGGATTCTGACCCGCCAGGGCAACAGGCATGTCTTCTTTTCTCTCCCAAATTATCCCGTCCTCGCTGCACCACACGTCATTACAGGTTTCCACGTCTTTTGACACGCATCCGCCGAATACCCATAGTTTGTCTTGCCATACACAACCGTAGCAATTGCCGCGTGGCCGCCAAGGGGTCGTATTAGCAACCAGCTCCCAGGTTGCGCCATCTTTGGATTTCCACACGTCGTTATATAAATTATCGGCCGAATCCCATCCACCCCAGAGCCAGATGTATCCTGCTTTCACTCCAAAACTGAAGCCGCGCCGCTCACCCCAGGGCGCACGGAAATTGACGCATGTCCAATTGAGTCCATCGTCACTACACCACACATCACTAAAGGCGCGTAAGCTATTTGGTGGTACCGGGTTGAGATATGTCACCCCGCCAAAAAGGAAAATCTTATCATTGAATACAACAACACCGTAGTGTTCCCTAGCTTCCCAGCTGGGGTTGGTTGTGAGGAGTTCCCAGACCGCGCCATCCTTTGATTTCCAAATGTCACCATATACGTGACTAGGCTCTCCGTAGTGATAGCCCCCAAAGATATAGATTTCCTCGTGAAATGAGACGGCGCAAAAATAACAACGTGGCTCCCAGGGAGCCTGGCCAATATATTTCAGTCCACTATCACTATACGTCCAAACGCCATTATAGAGGTTTTTGCCGTCCCAACCGCCTATAATATAGTGCTTTCCTTGGTTTTCGACGGAAGCATACATGACACGAGATTTCCAAGTTTTCATTAATGGTGAGTTGCTCTCTTTTGGGCAACCCACCAACAGCGCACAACTCAATAAAATCAAGTATTTCATGCCCCTGTCCTTATAAACCAATACTTCGTAAGGCTCATCATGTAATCACTCGAAGAGGCGTTCTTCCCATTAATCGTTCCTTGGAGTGTGTGATACCCACTCGTAGATACGGTGATGCCAGTCACCGTCTTTTCTACGTTAGCGGCCGATGACGAATCATACCAGTCTTGCCCTGTTGCGAAATTGGTGCCGTCAAGCGACCAGTCAATCATGCCGCGATCAGTTGATTCGTACCCTAACACGTGAAACTCATACGTGCCTGCTTTCAGAAAAACCTGCTGTTTAAATTTATCGCCATTGGCGGGGGGTGACTGACGCACCTGAACCCCATAAGCTTGTGTTGAATCCACAAGTCGAGATAGCGCGTTTCCTGATTCGACTTGGGCCTCGTCATGCCAACACGTTGCCTGATCAGGATAATCCAGGTATTTATTCGTGCTGCCTTCGGCAAGATCATCTGTAGTCTTGCCCGTAAAGTCCGTTCCACCAGTGATTGATCCCCAGCTCATCTTTTTTTCCTTTCTTCTATTATAGCCTTAAGCCTTTTCACAATATGAATTTGCGATTTTTCCTTTACAGAAACACCCCGAAGTGCATCCTCTATATCCTCAAGAAATCCGGGTTCTAGACCAAAAAGTAAATGACTCTCCCCGTTTCTAAAGGTTGGAACGCCTGATTTTTTTGAATTTTCGAGGTCGAAACAATATTCGATTTGTCCATCAACTCCTTTATAGGAGCCATCAACGCCGATGCAATGCCGCCCGGCGCAACCAATAAGAATGAAGAAAAGAAGGGAAAAAATAAGTCTGTTCATTGCCATATCTCCATTAATTTAGTTAGATAGGGAATCCAGTTGATTCCGCTGGAAGTATTGTATTTCTTAAGTTTCAACAATTCGACATCTCGTCTAAACTCGCTGATGTCCGCATATCTGAGTGCTGGATTAGCGTTATGAGCGCGCTCGAATATTTCGCGTTCTTCGGGTGGAAAAATATTCGAGGGGAATTTGGCGCGCAAAGCTGCCTGGGTTGATTCATCTGAGTACTTTTCGCGTCCATCGGAGCCTATTTCGATCACAATGTCACTGAGGTCTGGCTCCCGCCTGGCCCACATGGCCCAGAATGTTCGGCCTAGCGCAAATATATCATCTCGAAAGCTCCGCTGCAGCGGATTCTCAAGTTGTTCGGCAGGCGAATAAGCAGGGGTTCCTAGGCCACGCGTTGACGGGGAAGTTAGCTCCGCATGTTGGCACACCCTTGAGATTCCGAAATCCAAGAGAACTGGGCGTTTGTTCAATACTAGAATGTTTGCGGGCTTGATATCGCTATGCACCACGTTAAAACGATGAACTATATTCTCTAGCCCCCGCGCAATCAAGTACAACAGTTCTATCACCTCTTGGTCTGTTCGATCTCGGCAATATTCTATAAGTCCTTGTCCGTCAATAAGTTCCATAATGCAATACAGCTGGTTTTTATATTCAATTCCGCCAGGAACGAAGTCGTATATCGCAGGCACATATAGCTCTGTGAGCCCCTTTTTTCTTATTTTTTCGTGTAGCTGCTGCTGGATTAGCACCCCTCGTTTGAATCGCTCGGTGTCTTCGTTTTTATGAGGTTTCGCCTTTGACAGCCCCTCACGATAGACGTTCAACACATACTCCCGGGCCTTAACGAACGTTGTTTTCTTTTTCTTCTTCTCTTGTGCGGGTGGATCCGCCGGAAGGCAAAATTTGAAAACAACGTCGTCTTTTCGCTGATAGTCGTAAGCCACGCAGATTAAAGAACTTCGGGAAATATACGTGAAGTGACGAAATACGTACCGTCGGTCTGCTCCCGGAGTATCTTCCCCCTTGGGATTACGAGGTGGCGATACGCTTTTTATAAGCTCTCGACCCCAGGCCCTTATCGGTGATTCAATATCGCTATTCGATTCTAATAGCGTTTTATTATTGAGCCTGGCAATCTGTACTAAGTGCCAGGTGTATTTATCCATCAATGTTTCCCTGAAATAGTACTATAGAGGTCTACTGCAAGCCGCCTCACGTCGTTTTTCATTTCAATTACTGGTTTTCGCAGAAATGAAATCCAACCGCCCGGTGGTAGCCTGTGCTTGGCAATCACCAAGAGAACGCCTATGAGACCGAAAATCGCGGCATCGAAATAATTATTTCCCCTCCAGCATTCCCAGGCATGGGCAAGTATTCCGTAGGAAAGCGCACCTAGAAGGGCGTCAAAATTTTCTACCGTTTTGACAGCACCCTTGGCAGTGCCCAAGGCTGTTGATTTTGCGACGTTTATTGTTATATCGCGGGTTGTTACGAAAAATCCACGGTTTTCTATCTTGACGGCTTTCGCCGCCTTTCGCTGCTCAGGGGTAGTCTCAGTGAGTTTGACCTGGCTCTCATATTCAATTATCCGCTCAACGGCTTGTTCGTCGGATAGCCGAGAGTCTACGATATAGGTACGTTCGCCTGGGTCTTGGTCGGTAATTTCGTCATCCGACATAGTGAATTCATCTTCTTTTTTTTTCTCCATGCTTACCCCCCTAGGTTTTTCAGTATTTCCCCTAAGAGCTTTAGCGATTCACGCTTGCGTCGTTCTATTTCGTTTCTCCATAGCTCCAGGGCTTCCAAACGGGTATTGCTGGCCTTTTCAAGCTTGTCAATGCGAGGGGCTATAGAATCCAGCCGCTTTTGGGCTGCCGCCTGGAATTCGTCCGCAACCTCTTTAATCTTTTGCTCGCTTGCTGCGGCAGCGACTTCCATTTGAGCGATTCGCTTCTTGACTTGGGTCTCCATTTCGTTAATTTTGGCCAAAAGCTGGCCTTCGGCCTCTTTGAGTTTAGCCATGATCTCACGGGCCATTACCTCTTGGAATGTGAAGTCTCCCACTTTTTTCTCCTTTCGTTTCAATAGGGCCTGATTGATTAGCTGGATAGCTTCAGAGCGATCCATGTCTACGCTAACGTAGTTCCGTCCGTTCTCATCTCGCCAAAATATGATCTGACCGAGATATTCTCGGAGAGTCTCTTCGTCAATATCCCCCCGGAAATCAATTATCATCTCCGATACGTTCCCTCGAAAGCCGGTAAAATCCATTATTTTCCTCTCCCACCGAACAGGTACAACAGATAGCTGTTAGTCGAAATCACAATCGTATTAGTGATAGTGTGACCCCAGCGGGCTGCAGGTGCTGAGGAGGGTGCCATATCAACGACGGCATCGTAATTAGGCGAAAAGAAAAGCGTCTCATCGTGCAAATTTCCGTTACCGTCTACACCTCCGAATATCAAAACGTACTCGTTCCCGTCTATGTCCAACCGATCGCAGGCCGCGCCCCATACGGGTGTTGGCAAATCAGTATAGAATGTCCCTGTGGTTGTGGTATCACCTAATAGATATATCTGGGCGCATACCGAGTCATCGTTCAGCTTTTTGCCTCCGATCCAATATCGCCCATTTTTGGAAAAGGCATTTCGGTAGACAGGGATAGGGTCGCCGCCCAAGGAGTATAGGTCTTGCCGCCAGCCCGTTTCTCCGGTGCTATCATTATAGTAATACGAATGCCACCCTCCTGGTGTTGAAGTAATTGGTTGCCAGGGCACAATAAAGTCATATCGGATTTCGTTCCCCGAAGCAAAATATCCATATCCACCGAAACACGATTTTGATTGAATAGGATGCGAAGTTCCTTCGCACCAGATATCATCGTTTGGCCCATATATTAGGTACTCGCCTGTGCTCCCCCAAAAGGACATCAAGGTATCCCCTTGGTATTCGTCGCAAGACCATCCAAAATCGGCCATCCTTTTAGGCGCGTCGGCGAGTTGAACCCAGCCGCCTGAAGTTGACCATCTCCAAAGATCGTTTAACTTATTTCCGTTTTTGTCGTACCCCCCAAATACGTATACCGGCCCGCTTGTGACCCAACAACTAACGTGCCCCCAACGGGCTGGTGGCCCAGAGGCCAATTGCGTCCAAGTGTTGTTTAGGCCATCATATTCCCAAAAATCATTAAATATCTGGAAGAACTCAACCACGTTTCCTTGGTAATCCAGAGCCAAGGAAATATCAGTGCCTGAGAGCGTAATTCCTTTGTATTCAACGATTTCACTGTATCCTGGGAGATACACATATACTTTGCTACCAAAATCAACGCCCGCATAGATTCTACCGGTCTTCCAAGGGGGTTGATTTTGGTGATAATTGGCGTCAAAGGGCACCAGCGGCACATTATCGCCTATTGTAACGAAGTTACCAAACGCATCAAATTTCCCCCGTTTTCCGACGCGATTGCCGCCTGAATCGCCCGTATCTACTACATAACAGAGGGTATTCTCAGGGAAGCATATCCAACCGCTTGGTGTCCTATGGAAAATTACTTTACTTCCCACTTCCGGGATTTTGCCAAGTTTGTTCTCAGCGATAAATTCCGATGAATTGTCTACGTCCCATAGCTTATAGCCTTTAACGTAACTGCTGTTAGCGCTTGATACCTCGATCAGTATCGCGTAATCCTCATTGACCGGAGGCCCTGGGATATGGCCGTATTGGGAACCCACAGTGAAAGTGTTTTTCATCAGGACACCGTAAAATCTAAGACGTTTCCTGCCCCGTCCACCTTAATTTCTAAGGTGTCTGAGCCCACAGTGACCGAAAAGCTGTCCGCTTCGTCGCCGTAGCCCGGCACGAAGCAGAGATAATAGCTAGGAGTGCCCTCAATTCGCTGGGCCAGGTATATTCGCCCGGCTTTCGACGGGCTGCCATAATAGGTAGTATCAATAAATTTCAAATTTAACGTCTCTGAGCCTGCAGGCACTTGTTTTTGACCTGTTTCGTCGAAAGCCACCTCTCGGCCTAAGCTCTCGCCTAAATCCTCAACGAAAATCAACTGCGCATGGGCGAAGCATACCCAAGAATACTTTTCAGCGGCCTCAACATGGCGCTCAGGCCCTTCAGTCCCCTGGGAATTGAAGTCTCCACACCGGTGGAACAGCGCAATTTGGCCGGCCTTAAGAATCCCATCCGGAGGATCGCCATTTCGCCCATACCACAAGAGCTTCGCGTAGAATAACTTAGGATTCTGCGAAGCATCCCATAGTTTCTTACCCGTAACAATTCCGTTTTCTGAGGATTGAACCTCTACTAGGATTGTGTAATCTTCGTTGACCGGAGGGCCTGGGATATGGCCGTATTCTGAGCCAAGGGTAAATGTATTTTTCATTTGCATCATGCAATAATTAGCAATTGAAACGCCGCCAATTCGATGTATTCAGAGCCAAGGGTAAATGTATTTTTCATTTACACCATGCAATAATTAGCAATTGAAACACCACCGATTTGGCGTCTTGATTCATATAGATTAGAAGTATTGTCCGCCTTCAAAGGTTCAATCGGCCTAAAGTACAGCGGTAGCCCCTTTTGGTGCTCCCAAATTTCGAGGTATTCAAAAAAAGCATCGCCCGCTAAGTTCCATTCTTTGGGCACCCTAGCCGGCATTACGTTATCGTATTGTTGATTCAAAATTGTCGTTTTAATCTTCGCGGTTTCCGCCGCTTCCCATGGGGGATTATAATTCTCAGAAGAGAGAAGGAAACCAATTAAATAGCTATAATCTAAGGATTTAGAATCAGTCTTAAAGTGTGAAATCCGACATCCTGCGTCGGATTTGCAGCGCACTACTGAGTATAGATCACGGACAATTCCGCGCCGGTTGAAATTTTCCTTTTCTTTCTCTACCTCAAAGACCGTATCGTTTCCCGCAGTCTCAAACCGAGTGGTCTTAGATAAATCCCAAGAAATCCAAATAGCAGTTCCACTTGGTTGCCATTCGGTACCACTGTAAGTCATTATTTCGCCTTCGCTTAGATCGCCTTCTAAGTCGTAATTCCACCGGATTCTGGCATATACCTTGGACAGTCCCCCGCCCCCAATCCGAGTATACCAGCGCCATTTTGCGGTAGTCGAATCGAATGCGCATTTCGTCTCGACTGTGTAAGGCGTCTCATCCGGTGGAGAAAGGGAGGGAAAAGAAGAAGCTTCGAGGCTTAGCGGGCCTTTCTTGGTCGTTGACTGTCTGATCTTCGCGGTCGCTTGAATGCAGGCTTCATTCGATTCTATGAAAAGAAAATCGTCAAATGTCCCAACATTGCTTGGGTCTACGGCTCCGCCGGCCTGTACCCCGTATATTTTGGTGCTATACGTTGTAGGGGTAACGTTATCGCACTTAATTACAGAGCTAGAAGCAGGGAACCATAAAATCTCGTAAGTGTCCTGATCTACAGTTTGAACGACGAAACCATAATCGCCGGACGCCGGCAGCGACCCGGTTACACTCATAGCTTTGGTGTGGTCGTTTGTCGCAGCACTAGTAACTACGGTCTTGACAGCAAATGACGTGTCTGCACCCAAGTTTTGATCAGCAATCGGGCGGATTGAACCCTCGTCATCGGTCGCAACGACCGGGATTATTTGGCCCCAAGCGCCAATGCTTCTGGTGTTTTTCTGCCAGAATACCCATCCTACTTCGTCTCCGGCATTGGTGTACGTATAACGGGCATCCGTGGTGGACTGGTCAGAAACCAAGAATCCCTTTTGGGTCGCCTTCCATTCGATAGGCACACCTGAGGTGTGTTCCCGATATACTTTGTGGTCTGGTTGGTCGCCAACTTTCATGGGTTGCGCCTCTTTATATTCTTGATACCATAGGGGATTCCTCGCCGGTCGGCACCTGGCGCATCAAATACGCTATCGCCCGCTGGGGTAGCTGCTGCTCCAAAGTCGGGTCGGGCGGGCGATCTCTCAAATCTACTATCGTCTCTAGCCCTGATTTGGGTGAGAATACGTAAGAGACCCCCTTCATGTTGCCCGTGAGTGCTACGTCAACTTTACCCGCCAACGTGACAAGCCCGGAATATCTATCTTTGAACTGGTTCATCAGCCGCCCGGCCTCGCTTTGAGCGATGGCTTCAAGAATTCCGAGGTTCGTTGGTGTGTTGGGGTCATATATTATTGATCCCGCAATCCCTAATCCGGCTTGCGTCGAGTATTCGCGGACAGATAGACGTGCATGCTCTTTGCTTGATAGATAATCAATCTCAGGGCCCTTTCCGCCCAAATGCGAGAAATCTATCGGAATGGAATAGAACCGCTTCGGCGAATCAAATCCTTCATTTCTATAATTGCTCCAGATTACTGAAATTATTGTGTCAAGCGTGTGATTTTCCACCAAATGGCATGTCTCCAAGAGGTTGCCGTCCACCAAGGGAGAGGGTAACGGGTCTAGGGCGCTTGGTATTATTGTCTTGATTGTGCGATCAGGGGAAGAAGGATAAGAGACTTGAAATATCCCTAATGCCTGATCTACTGTTCTGATCGTTCCTGCAGTTGGCTTCTGCCTTAGCGGGTCTTTTTGGTCTACGTACCAATTATATGCTTGAGTGCTCCAGAGCGCAATTTGCTTTGCCTGTGATGGGTGCCGCTTCCCAGGAATCACACAGTAGTCCGCAAAAAGCGGCGCTGTTGGGCTGTAGCGACTATAATTATCAATCACGGCCACACGCCGGGGTTCCCAATATTCGATTCTATCCATGATATAAGGGTTGAGCTGGTAAATCCTTCGGTATGCTCCTTTTATAGCGGTCACAATGTGATGGACAAAGGCCTCATTATTTAACGACGGCGTTCCCCCGTCCAGCTTTGCAGCGTAATATCGCTCGAAGGCTTCTGAAAAATAATATTCCCGTATTTCCTGTTCCGTGATCGGGGGATTGAGTGAAGCCAAATATTCCCAAAGGGGTAGCCACTCTCCGAGATGGATTTCTCTATTAGAGAAGGGAGAAAAGACAGGATAAGGACAGGAAATCACATTCTGGCAGCCTATTACCCGCCATTCGTCTATGTCCTTTTGCGACCAGATTGGTGGCTTGGGGGTGATAGGCAGAAGAAATCCCCCTGGTCGCTCTTCTTTTGTGGCAACCACTCGTACTTCCATTTTTTTCTTAAATTTGACATTGACTTTTCGGGGCCGAATTCGGCTCTTGTCCTCAAAATATATAGTGCCTGGCTTTGTTTTCGCTTGGTTTTGATATTGAGCGATGAGATTAATCTGGGTGTCATCAAAATAATCTTGGCTGTAGACGTACACCTGACCATTGGGCTTAATCCCAATGTTCATGCGGCTTGCAGCTAACAGCTGCGCAAAACCTCTGTAAATATCAATGCCGTCCGCTTCCACGTTCTCTATAATGTAAGCCCCGTCATCGCTCGCAAAATTCGGATCGAATGGAATCCCATGTTTGGCCATTTGGTCTTCGAGAATTTCCTTCATTGTCCAAGGGACTTCCATTCCCTTGAGCGACCATGAGAGGTACCGACCGGTGGCAAAGGTATCAAAATATTGCCTAAGCGACGCGGGTGTGGTATCGCTAGCGTTGACGCCTTGTCCTTTAACATTCGCTTTACGAGTCTTGTTGTAGCTATAATGGAGCAGTTTCCCTCGCCAGCTCCAGCGGGAATCTGCAATCGTCCACATGACGTGAAACGGGTCAATTTCTTTGGGTTCCAAGAGATATAACTGTTGAAATTCAAGAACTACCGGGTCAGGCTTGCCCTGCGTTCCGCCCCAGCATTCTATCTTGAGACTTGTTGGGTTTTGCACACCAAGTAATGCTTGATTTAGCTCGCCTTTAGGCACGCGAAACGAAGTCTTAAAGGGCAAAACCCCCGGTAATAAAGTCCACGAGAACCCCTGCATGAGCATGCAAACGCCGCCTATAGTGACACGCGGGCAAGGAAAATCAACCATTTTTTATCCTAACCCTCCCTCGCCGATGACGGTAAAGGAATAAAAGGGTTCAACATAAAGGTACTGATCTACAAACGAATAGAAGTACACACGCATTTTTTGCGTGTTAGAAACGCCTCCGGCCCCGAATTCCTTGATTTGCCGCCGAACCGTTCGATTGCGAAGTAACCATATTCCTGGTGAATCGTCATTATATTCAGGTGGTTCTGCCGGGGGCGAACTGAGTTTAGTTACTGATATATTTCGGTTTAGCGTCTTTTGCTGCCCAATTCCATAGATATTATAGGTGTAATCCTGGCCGTCCCACAGTTTCTCAGCTGTGAGACCCTTGTCGTTTGAAATCGCGATAGATTCTGACAGAGCGATGACCGCTGAATTTGAATTTGGCGCTATAAAGGTCAAGCCCCCAGAAATTGTCCAGTTATAGGGATTTACAGTCTTCGACTCGCTTTGAACGATATAACTTCTACCGCTTTGCGAATAATCTCCCAAATCCAGCATATCCCACACGTGCTCTATTAGCCACGGTTTGACGGTATCCTGGTATACCTCTTCTAGGTCTGTATCCGTTCCAACTACGTCCTTGGAGATCGTGCAATTATACGAAATCGAAACCGTCGTCGCCGGGATCGCGGCGTAGCCGGCCCCTGAGACGCCAATTTCCTGGGCGTATCGCACCGAATAGTTGACGTTTGGGTCAATTATCGCGGCTACATCCATAGTGCCGCTGGCCTGGTTGCTCAGTATCTCTTTATAGGTCAGTGTGGCATTGAGGATTTTTTCCTCTTGTTCCTCACGAATGCTTTCGGCTACAAGCTCATAATTCCCACCAAGAGCCGCCAGCACGGACGTTGCCCAGTTTTTCCCGCCGGTAGCGGCCTGATAATTTTGCAGCGCGCTATTGGAACCACCAGCGGTATAGAGGCATTGAAAAGACACAGTGCGCCGCCGGCTCGGCGCATAGGTGATTGTGAAGCTTCCCTCTCGTCTGTAATCGTATCCCGTCTGATCAAACGGAAGCTGGATTACCAAGGAAAATTGATAGGCCCGTGATACCTTGGTTGCCGTTTCGTTTGCAATTTTGGTTAACGTTGGCCGGGCCAGAAACCCCGTATTCGCTGAATGCGAAAGGTTAAATTCTTCTACTCCACCAAGTTTCAGGGTGAAATCCTTATTGATTTCCGTTAATTTTTCCTCCGCCTCCTGGCAGAGATCAACCAGGCCGCCGGCCGAAGTTGACAAAAGCAAAAAAGTGCATGAGATAGAAACCTGTTTTTCGTTCTCGTTCAACGAGAATTTTTCGATTGTATTCGGTAGTGTATATCCGTTGTAAGTTATTGTGACCATTTATTTTACCTCAATCCTCATGCAGTTCACTATTCCGGTAAATCGCCCATTCTCGGTCGGCCCATTTTTTTGTCTTCTTTGCTGTCCTGAGCCAAAAATCCTCTGAATCCTCTAATATGTCTTGAACAATATCCGGGACTAGGCTACCGACCCGCCTCGCTCGCGATAGTGCCTCTGATTGTCTATCACCAATGGCTTCAAAGCGAGCGTGCATCCGCTCAAGCTCGTCGAAACTGGGCGTATGCCCGGAACGAGCCATTTCTAATGCCCAGTTTTCCAATCTTTTCAAAGGTTCGGTATGTTCCAACGCCATCTTTGAACCAATAATAGATGATAGCTCTGACTTTAGAACACCCGTAATGTCGCCACTAAGCGCTTTAAATCCTTGTATTACAGCCTGCCCTATTTCAGCGGCGAGAGCACCCTTGGTCATGGGCAGCCCCATGCCGCGACCCATACCCTCTGTGAAAGTCATACCCACTTGGCCCCGGACACCCGTTGTTGTCTCACTCTCAATTTGAGCAGGCTGCCTCAGTCGCTCTTCTATCTCTAGTCGCGAAACCGGCTTGCCCTCGGCGATCGCCTCAGCTACCTTTAAGATAGCGTCAACCATGCGGTCAACCATGTCATCTCTATCACCTCTAGACATCAGTACAACCCCAATAAGCAAGAAAAGGAAAAAGTACGCATGACTGACGGATAGTTCGATCCGGCCACTTTTTGTTGCTTAGCAGCGGATTTTTCAACTAGCATCAATTTAGCAGTAAGCTCAGTAATATTAAAGATTTGATCAAGTATGGCATCTTCAATATCCAGTATCCCCGCCCCGGTAGACGTACTCGCTACGCGGTTTGCGCCGATCATTGCGCACTCTCCGTAAGGATCGTTAAGATTTTCTACAAAAACCACCAAAGAAAAATTCTGAGTCACCACCCCCGGATGGTCTGGATCACACACAAATCCTTGATCTACCAGGAAAGCCACAGGCGATCGAAAGCGAGCAAGCTGCTGAATCGGCACTTCGGGTACAATATGAACGGCATCACCGAATATCTTATTGCTTGTCCCAGACCAGGTAATTGTTTGTAGCCAATCGCGCAATCGCTCGAATAATTGTTTTGGTGTCATCTTAGTACCGCTCCTGATAAAGGCCCGAAATACGCGATCCCATCTGTCGAGCTGCTCTTGCGTAGTCCATCAAAAGCGACTGGAAACACCGTGGGATCACGATGACTGAATTTCAATTTCGAGGCCTCAACGATATTAGGGCAAGCCTTTTGGAACAGCAGGCATGGGTGATTGTCCGTGTCCTGGGGCACGAAAATTAAAGCATGGCTATAAGCCGATAGATCAGTTCCCGCCGGTATACTACCTGGGAATTCAACGGCCCCTCCGCTGGAAAGCCCAGGAAATAACCGCTCAAGCAGTGTGCTATTCCAATTCTTTAACACCGCCGTGAGAACCGGCGCACAACCTAGGTATATTTTTTTGTAAACTTCAACCCCGGTTTCCTCCTGACGAAAAGTCGCGATTTTATAATTTGGTGAAAATATGATTCCACCCGAGCAAAACCCAAGCTTCGTTCCCCAGCCCGCCTCATTGCTAAGATCGGTAGGATTCCAAAATAGGTATCCAGCAACCTGGATTATCTCATTGACATCAGGATGCGTTGCAAACCCCATAAATACTAGTCTCCAAAGGCGACCCTCATAAACGGCCATTAAGGGGAAAAAAAGGAAAAAAAAGACCTAGAAGTCGTTAGAAAATTAAAATCGCTTCTTGGCCTTTTATTTTGCTCATTTTCATAAATTACTGCGTAGCAATATCTTACAAATCTGCGTAAGTTTCCCCGCTTGATGTGTGTGGTAAAAATTTCCCATAAATTCTGGCCAACCAGGTTTGAATTCGCCCGTCATTTGAAACAGAATCAGTGAAAGTCCAATAGTCACCGACAAGAGCGTCGGTTGACCCAACCAAAAGCAAGTAATATTTGCCGTCAAACAGCACCGGTTGAGCTACGATCACTTCGTCAATCAGGACATACCCGGTTGTACGGCTTGATAACGACACCTGAACACGAATTCCACTACCATCATAGTCTTCTTTGAAGTTCTCGTACCACCCAGCTGTACTTGCTCCACTACCCAAAATTAGGCGATTCCAACCGGTTTGCGAACTCAACGTTACGCTTACGGTCTGCGTCCCGAGTCTCAGTGTCAGCGTTCCGTCGCCCGAACCTGTCTCACGATTATAATGGACAACCGCCAAAACCGGCCGAGAAATATCAATAGATGCACTAGTGATATACTGAAGGACATTGCTATCACCCCCGCCATCTACGAATTTCAGGGCTTTGCTTCCGCGAAACACGGTAGTAGTCTCTTCGTCGAAATCCGACGCGTCGGACAGTGTCCAGCCTGATACCGAAATAGAAGGCGCAGAGCCCGTTATGGTCTCGAAACCCCCGTTACTTATGAGTTGTGAGCTGCTCTCACTTGAAACAACATATATTGTCTTGCTCCCAGACGGACAATCACCGAGGGATAGCTCGTCATGCTTTGTTTCCCCATATCCCCGAATAATTGCGGTTTCAGCACCCTCGGTGCCCCCTGTAAAGGCGTCAGCTGTAATTTCTACTCGAGTGATCCCGGCCGGGAATTCACCGCCTTCTAGATCGTAGTTGTCCTTATTCTTTGTCACGCGTAGCAGGGTGCCATCAGAATTATTGCCCGCACCAGCGGAAACAGAGCCGAAAGTGTAACCTCGGTGGCGCACCGTTTCAGACGCATCTACCATTCCCTGATATATCTCATCTAAAGCATCAGAGATTGATGCGGCCCGCCCATCATAGCCGACCTTCGCGAGCTCAATCAGCACCTGCTGGAGCAGACCAGGGGCATTTCTAATCAAATTAGATAGTGAATTTCGGAAATTCGTCACCTGCTGTTGGGTCGCTGACACATGATCTCCGACATAGCTTTCCTGGAGCGATTCTTCCATTGAAACAAAATTTGGAGTGTTGTCTACCCCATATTTGTAGGTCTCATCAATAATTTTCACAAGATACCGAAATTGCGTCCACAACTCGGCCTTAGTCGCCTGACTCATCTCTCGACCCTCAAAGGAAATTCAACAAAGCAGTTTATCTCGGTCTCTATACCAACCGACTCAACTACGACATATAATTTTAGCTGGCCATATTCATCATACATGTCTAAGTCTCCACCAAATGGTAACTTAGACCATCCGTCACAGCCGTGCTCGCCGAAGTGAACGCCAGGACACCCGCATTGCTCCCAACCGGGATTGAATACGCGGCATTACCAGCTAACCGCTGCCTAGTTGAATCACTTCCCAGATTCGATTTCACAGTCGCTGAATCAGCAGCATAGGCCATGTATGCCTCGCCGAAAATTACAATATTCACGAGTGTCACAGTCGGCTTATCACTCAAATCAATTTCCGCTACTGTCGAAGGTGGTGAGCCAGCTGCTGGAAGGTCAACTGTCTTTATTGTGCCTTCCAGTCCACCACCTGTTCCCGCAAATTTAGCCATGTTTAGCTCCTAATTCTCAATTGTGTCTCTAATCCCCGAAACACGGCGTTTTCCAAATACCAGCCGCGCCGAATCCATATCCGGCCTAGTTCCAGAACGTTCGCGAACAACAGTAAGATTGCTGTTGCTGGCCGCCTCAGCATAAACAGCCTTCCGAATACCCAAGAGAGCTCCATAAAAGTCGCCCGATCGCCACTTAATGAGCGAGGTGTCACGCGCTTTGTAGAACTCCAAGAAGTAAACAGTCCCGCGACATAATATTGCAACATGGCTCGCATTATTGTCGTCATGGGCAATACCCGTAACACGCTCAAACTCGCCGATGGCATCGCTCGCAGCAGCTTCTAACACGTCTGTATCTATTGTAGTTGCTGAATTTGAGGAATTTGTCAGTTCAATTAAAAGCTGCGTAGCAAAACGATTCTGAACAGCAGCGGCTATATTAGCAGCGCTCATTTATTCCTGCCTTTCTTTCGCTGCGTCTCCATCAAAACTTCTTTGAGTTCGCTCCCCTCTGGGATTTTCGGCTCATTTATTTCAAGGGATTCGGCCCCCGCCTGATAAAAAGAAGGTGATGAAATTGGATTATACTCATCCTCCTTAACCAAAATTATAAGCTCTGACGCAAGACAGCTTTTCAATTCACCAGTATTTTTATCACGCCACCTCACATCAACCATTTTGGCTCGCTCCCAAAGAGCCTCAACTTGCTTTTTGGTCAAAGGCCGACACAAGACCCCAAACTCAAAATATTGCCCCTGATTCTCTTTCAAAGAGGCTGCATTAGGAAGCACTCTCTTATCGAAATTAATACCAAGAAGCGTTACTGACTCTATAGGCGCGTCCGGTTTTAACGCAGTAATATAATATTCGGTCGCCTCGTTCTCACCTAGAGGGGGTAATTTAGCAGGTTTGCGCACCTTATAAGCCACCGCCGTACTACTCATAACACCAGCTTTAGCAACATACATCTGTATATCCTTTCATAAATAAGCGCCAGGGGGAGAAAGGGAAAGGGCCTGGGCGCTTGAAGCTCCCCCTGACTAGTTGTTTACCTTAAAGATAACGCCCGGAAACCACGGCCCTAACGCGCAACGCACATGAGTATGGAGTTTATACTCACCAGTCTCTCTTGCTGAATCAGAATTCTGCATATCCGCAATTATAGACTCGACATTCTTGGGTTCGCGAAACACAAACGGTTTCCAAAAGCTGTGCTCTAGCACCACATACCAGTCCGAGGTATCGGTCAGATATGGATTGGTCTGCCATTCAAAAATGCCTTTGAGCCAGTTCGATTCCGACACGATGTTTTCGCCGGAAATCTTGAGATATTCTGACTGTGCGGTTTTTTGGAACACCTCGTTCGCGGAATTCGGCACGATCGCAAACATTTTGCTAAAATCAGCCTCTTCTGGCGAAAGTATCGGCTTTCCGGCAGTCGGATCAATGAACGACAGGGCCCGCTGCTGCACTTGCGCAAAATCATGGATTATACCATCAGGGGTCAACCCCGACCCGGTAATGATATTTCCACCGCTGACCCCCAACCGGTCGGCCCCGTCACCGTCAACGGTTGAAAACAGAGCGGCACCGTCGAAAGCATTGAGAATGCTGGGATTCAGGTCGGCTACATTATTGAAATATTCAGAAATTAGCACATCTGGAAGCTGACCATACCGCTGAACCGCGATCTGAATATGCGATCGCAAATCACCGAGTTGATCATCTTCTTCGTCCCAGCGACTCCAGGGAATAGTAAGTTCATAGTTATACTTTCCCAGAGTCAGGTAGCGATCTCTAAACGCCTGAGCCTTGCGACCTGTGCCATACGGCCAATATTGTGGAAAAGGCACAGACTCCTTCCAGGCCCAAGTCGCGTTACGTATATTGCTGTCCGGCAGGTACTTGAGCAGCTTTTCCTGTTGTTTTCTGAATACAGGAATTTGCTGTCGCCAGGTTTCCTTAAGGTCGGCGAGTATGCCGGCCTGCAACGATCTATCAATATTCGCAATAGGCATAGCTCACCTCCTTATACACCAGGCAATCTCTCGATAACCGCATAAATATGGAACGCCGCCGCGACATCAGCGGTAAATCCAGTTCCGCCTGACGCCATTTCCAATTTCACCGTGTCGCCAACATGAACCTCATTATTGGCGGTGATCGCCGTCGCGTCAATTTCGGTACCCATGTCAGCAGCACCGTCGCAATCAGTATAGGCCAGAGTGAGAACACCACCTGTAGTATCAGTCCCCCCAATATCAAGATTCAGGTCCTGGTCCCCTGCAACCGCAGCATTATCCCAGGCCACCGGGAGAGCATGAAGCGACACAAATTTATAATGTTCGTAAGCCGTTTCTGTCCAAAGTGTTACAGCGCTAGTACCCTGCAGGGCATTAGTCGGAAAAGTTCCAAACGACTTCACACTATAGACCGAAGGCGCCGCACTCAGCGCACTTACGAGAATTGATTCTACCAAAGAAAATAGGTAAACGTGGCAATAAGTGCCAGAAATCCACTTGAGAACGATTCCAACAGGAGACCCGGCCTGCCTGGTCAGCGTGAGGGTCTGGCCATCGGTGGCCCAGACGAATTTACCGGCATCGGTAATCGCCGAAGCTCCAGTGACACTGACGCCGCCGTAGCGACCACCGCCGAGCAATAGCCCACCCCGGCAAGTAGCAGAGTAAGTCCCGCTCGAGTCGCCGGTTAGGTGATTAGTGTTATCGCCGTCAGACGCACCTAAAACGAGCCCCGCCGGAATCAGATCATCGGCGACTTCCGCAAATTCAACTTTACCAAGGCTTCTATTAAGAGCCGCTAGCCCAAACGGTACCAACGGCTCAGCGTTCTTTATCACTATGTCTTGCCTATTGGCGTCAACGACATAATTTTGGTGTGCAGTTACTACACTGGTAGGATCAGCCATGTTTGTCCTTTCCTTTCCTTTTCAAAAGAAACCTCAATCCTCTTTAAATAGGTGAAACCAAGCGATCCAGATATTGAGGGTCTCGCTCGCTTTCCTCAACAGCATTATTTACCCATTTTTCAACCGAAGGGAACGCTGCCTGGAATTTACGCACATATTCCGCGTTCGCCTGATTTACGGTATCACGGTAAATAGCATAAGCCTTCCGCGCAACTTGGGCAGCCTGGGGGCTACGCTCCTGATATTTCGCGATCAGTTTCTCGTATTCGTTTACAGGCATTGCCTGGAACCGTTCTAAGCTGCTGCTCATACTATGTTTAGGAAAGCTCCGCTTAAGCGACTTCAGATATACCTTCCGGTCTTGCGCTGTACTGAATTGCCTCAAAGTCTCTCGAACCTCGTTAGGATCGGCACCTATAGACTCACAAAACCTCGTAATTTCAGAACTCTCAACAAAATTATGCTGTTCTAGTTCATCCAACCGGCGATTGAGCAGTCGAAGCTGGTACGCAACCGAGCTTGGAGCTTCTTCTTTAGGAGTTTCCGCTTTGCCTTTTTCTTCCACACCCTCAGGGCTTCCACCTTCATCTTTTTCACCGTCGCCCTCAGGCTCCTTACCCTCTATCAGCCCAATAACCTTCAGTAACAAACTAGCAATGTTGGCTATTTTTTCCGCCAAGCTGTCAAGCTTGTTAATCACATCACCCTCGAACCCCTGAAAAGCCTCCGTCTTTTCGCCTTCAGTAAGCTCCTTCTCCCTTTCTTCGGTCTCAGAAATTTCATCCACTTTATCTTTGATTTCATCTCCAATCATTATTAGCTCCTGAAATCTAACCAATTGGTAATTCTGCACTTCTGTCATTACTGACTCATCCTCTTCCAACAACAAAAGAGGGAACACAAAAAAGGGGTTTTGACTCTCTAAAAGAGCCAAACCCGTAATCTTATTAGCTTCAGGGACATACTCCGGTGAACGATAGGGGTATCTCCCCTCTTTGATGTCATTAAACACGTTTTCCGGTATCTCGATAATATCACCTATCGCTGTCTCACCAAACACATGAACATTATCAAGAAACCCGGCCCCCGGTCTATTCTCAAACCCAGAATGATGTCCACAAAATACCCTAAGATAGTGGCCATTATCCTGGTCTACCTTGATCTTTTTGACGCACTCCTTTAGTCCTTCTAAATCCAGGCTACCGCGATCCGGCGAAGAAAATGACCTGAAAAATTCCACATTGCGTATAGCATATTTGCCATTCGGTTGCCTATTCCAAGAATATAACTTCAAAGGATTTAACATGTCAAACTCTCCATAATTCAGAGCCGACCGGTTGTTGCGGCATAGGTAGGTGCCCCTTCTCTTGAGTCTGCGATAGTTGTCGTACCCCGATCTTTATTTTCACGTCACCATGCCTTGGAAAATCAATACCTAACTGGGCTAGCGCCGACTGATTACGATAAAAGAAATCAAAAAGTATATCTTCAGTAAACACTTCAGCTAGCCGCAATCTGTTATACAATACTACCGTGTCAGTTTGCGCCTTGTGCACCGCACCAAGAGCGTAGCTACCAACACCCGCCGCTGTAGTTGATAACTCAGCCCCCAACAGCAAAAGCTGAATTTTCTTATCACAATATTCTATCAATTCCCTGATTATATTCGCCCCCGTCGAACCATGTTCAAACCACTGCACACGGTCAGAACTATCAATAACCGCTAAATGCCGAGCACGGCACGCCTCAAAAGTTTCGATAATCTTATCAATTCGCTGTTGTGCGCTAGAAAACCCCGCGCCGAGCGACGCATTAACAGCAGCCTTCATCAGGTCTATTTGCGCTACCAAGAAGGGCTTTGACCAGCTTTCACAAAGATCTGCCCAGTATTTGATTGCGTAGTGCTTGGTATAAGCCAAGGTATACAACACCTCGCCGAACCCTTCCCAATAAGGCGCCAACTCCTCCTGCATCTGGTAGTACCAGATATAATCCTGCACGGCCAAACCCTCAGGTGCGTTCGGGTTCTCTGACCGATCTTCGAGAATCACATACTGATCAATTTTTGGACACCACATTGTCCAATAAATCCTTGTCCGATCTTCTTGATCCCGCTCCAGGCGCATCCGGCGACGATCCACCTCGGCTAGCCGATATGCCACATAGAGCTTAGCTCCCTCATAGTCCACCCACCTGTAATACTTTCTTTGAATTCCAAGCCCGAAAAGTACTGCTTTCTCAACCAAAGACTTCCGGCAATGCAGGAAATCTCTAATTTGGCGCAACACGAATACACAAAGGTTTTTCAGTTTCTCGTTTTCGCACTCAACCTCAGTGAATTCACCCGAAGCCATTAAACCGAGCAGGTGCAGGCATCTCGCAATTTCCACATCCTTTCGCACAATTTCATAAAAATCATCAGCAGTAACCTGGTCGGCATACACGTTCGGAACATAGCCAATGTAATAGCCAATCTGCTGACGGAGTTCCGTCACATAATTCGGTACGAACTGAATCTTCGCGATGCTCGGCATCTCTCAGCCCTTAAAAAAAGAGAAAAAAAAGCTAGTTAGCAACTCTATAGAAATCAACACCTACAGCGTTTTCGCAAAATGCAATTACATAACTCACAGCATGAGGAGCGAACATATATTTTGTGAGGGGCAATTCCTTTTCTTGGACTTCAGCCTCTTCTTTTCGTTTGTCGGGCCATTTACACCGCTCAAAATCGCGAATCGTTTTGGTGCATCGCGTATGAAGCAACAGCTTAGATTGACCATCCTCTCTAATTTTGAGCGCATTCTGGAGTCCTTGAATGCGGCGCATCGCAGCAAGTTTCTTGCCAATTTCTTTTTCTTTTCTATTCACTCCAACCTCTAGCCCTGCTTGTCGAAATTCCTTTTGAATAGCAAAGTCCCAGAAGTCAACAAACACACCAAGAAACTTTGGAAACCCTTGCATCTTTTCCTTTATTGACGGAATTACGTCAATAGCTGTCAGATTCTCGTCATAAATTTCATCAAATACTATATATCGCCGAGGCTCGTGCTGTACCGCAATAAACACAACAGCTACCGGGTTATTGGGCCGATAATGAACACCCACCAAAACAGGCAGCAACGAAAACGACGAAAAGCACGAGTCTATAAAATTCCCATCACTCATTGAGAATACCTGCCCGCGACGAGACACAAACCGGCCTTCATACTGCTCTGCGAAAACCTTTTCGTCGAGCTCTGTTTTTGCTATCTCCCATTCCTTTTTAGAAAATGTCGGGTTGGCAATCGTATTAAATTGCCACCGCTCCCAGTCGGGGGTATTTTCGGCGATCTGAAAGAATTCCCAAAAGAGCCCGCCATCTGCGTTCGGAGTAGAAGTCGCCAAGAGACCACCATTTCTCGGCCCTATGCGAGCACGTAATTGCCGGTGCCAAATCGAGCGCGGAATTTGGGATGCTTCACAAAGTACAATCAGATCAAGTTCCTCTCCCAAAAGAAGTTGCGGCTTCTCACAGCTTTTTGTTTCACAGAAAGAACCCCAAGGAAAGGAAATTTTCTTGGAACCCCGCTGCTGGTTGGAGACATGCGCCAGCCGTAACGCCTTGTGACGACCGATTTTAAGGCGATCAAGGAACTGCAAAGCCCAGTCAAACTCCTTTTCCGCCAACGTGTACTGGGTGGAAACACACCAGATCCGTTGATCCGGGAGAAGCAAGCGACAGACAATCTCGGCACCAGCAAGCATTGATTTACCAGCACGGGCGCCAGCGGCAACTATCCGAAACCGCGCTTTGCTGGCATGAACCGCCGCCTGTTTGGCGTGGGGGTAATAGTCCATCGCCCTAAATATCCCTGCTTTATTCATCGTCTTAGTGTTCGCTGTAATACCCACGTCGGCATCCCTTCTGCCATAATTGCTCCCCTTTGGCCTGGTTGCAATCGCGGCACGAAAACACAAGGTTATCAGGATCGAGCGGCGCGCCACCAAGAGCAAGAGGTACAAAGTGATCTATTACACCTCGCACGCGCTTGCCATTTCGATATTGCCCGCAAACGATCCCGCAGTACACGCACTTATAATTATCCCGGGCAGCAACCGCACGTCGCACATCTCGCGGAATCGGCATTCGCGGAGACTTATTGCGAAATTTTTTTATGGCCGCCTGTTTCCGTCGTCGTTCATATTTCTTAAATTCACCACAATCAGCATTTCCGTGCCCCTGCATCACCGGGCACATCGCCGACCAATTGCCGGGAAACGGTATCTTCTCTGCGAATATGCCGCCATGCGGCATTATATCTGGCGGCGCATATCCCGCAAAAAACAACGTCTCTCGCGGGGGCGGTACTGTATAACCTACCTCCTGATAGTATTGAGAATATATGGCCCGCCAACACTTAGAGGCCGCCGGACAATCAATCTTAATTTCAACCGCCATTCTTTTCGGTTTCCTCAAAAGTAACTATTTCAGTACCCTCAGTCATAAATTGTTTATGCGCCTCAATCCAATCTCGCGGTGTGAACTTCGAACCCTTATCGAAAAACTTAGGGCTCAATACCTTCAATAAATCCACTAACGCTTTGTGCCAAGAAGGAGCCTCGTGACACCTTTTAAGGGCCACACAAAAGGCCCGTACCAATCCCCGCTCAATCAAATCATCTGTTAGTTCTTCCGGCTCTCCCTCCAGAGAGAGGGGGCTGTTCTTTTCCCCGCTATCACTCTCGCTTATCGCTTTCTTCATCCCTCTATTCAAAGCAGATGCCTTCTTTTTAGCCTTCTTTTTCTGCTCCTTCAACACCCGCGCCTTACTTAAACCCTGTTCATCTAACCATTTATAATACATAATCCGGGTGGCTTCATCATGACCACACGCCTCAGTTACCTTATATCCCCGCTCAACCTTCTTATATATATCAAGAAAAAACTCATTCCGTTCATCAGGGTTCATATCACGAACATAGGCTCGGCGTTTAAACTTCCCTTTTGGAACAAAAGCTGGCTCTGCCATAACTACCTCATAATCAACAACTTGACAAGTTCTTTACAATGTTTTTTACCAAAAAATTACAGGTAAATCCACCCAAAAAATCTATTCAAACAGGGAAATTTTGGCCACCCCCTAGCCCTTGAGTTTCCTAACTTCCAGAAATGCTTGTTTATACAGAAGAGGCCATCCCTCTCT
>Ga0116200_10000051_pt1 | contig 25309 bp, 23 predicted proteins | sample Mar14436cmmetaG_FD_94478 | JGI IMG/M metagenome (GOLD analysis project Ga0116200, IMG submission 94478) | Marine hydrothermal vent microbial communities from Guaymas Basin, Gulf of California to study Microbial Dark Matter (Phase II) - Marker... ... | reverse complement strand
TGTGCTGGGCGGAAACTACAGCAACTACTCCGGAAGCAGGCTCATGTCGGGTCCCATCGATGTTCAAGAGGGCGATTGGCTCGAGATCTGTCACTGGTATGCCATTGAATCACACTGGGACGGTGGAAATGTGAAAGTCTCGACCGACGACGGAAACACATGGACCATCATATCGCCCTGTGATGGATATCCCGAACCGTCAGTTTCATCGAGCAACTGCCTGATCGGCGGAGAGCCAGCCTTCAGCGGGGTTTCCAACGGCTGGATCCAGAGCTACTTCGACCTCTCCGATTTCGCCGGACAGACGATCCTGATAGCCTTCGACTTCGGATCTGACGGCAGCGTCAATCACGAGGGCTGGTATATCAAATGGGCCAGGATCTGGAGCACAGCACCCACTGATGTCGCAGAAGGCTCCATAGGGAGAGATCTGAATCTCTTCGAGCCCAAGCCCAACCCGACCTCCGGCATGACAGAGCTGGCCTTCACGCTGCCCGCAGCTCAGAAGGTTGACCTCGCGGTCTACGATGCATCGGGAAGGCTTGTCCGCAGACTCGCCAGCGGCAGGCTCGCTGCGGGAACCCATACCTTCCAGTGGAACGGCACGGATGCGAGAGGCAGCCGCGTGGCGAACGGAATCTACTTCGTGAAACTGACTGCCGACAGCAAGACCCTGACCAGAAAGCTCATCCTGGTTAAATAGCTTAGAATAGGACATCAGCTCAGGGGCGGGGTTTTTCGTTTCGAAAAACCCCGCCCCTTTTCAATTTCCCGCATCCCCTAATTAACAACATCCGGTCACTCCCGTAATTTCCGGAAGGACTGCGTTTCCAGGAGAAGAATCAGGAATTCTCTTCACCAGAGAACTGCTCATACGGGGGCAATCTCAATGAGGCCCACGGGGAATGCCTCAAAAGTCTTTGGATTGCAAAGCCCACACTGAAAGGTCCTCCGTTCCCGGCCCTGGCACCTCGGAAAGATCAAAGAGAGTCCTAAGTGTTGTAACCCTCGGGCCCTTCCAGCAGTTAACGCACATCGAGCAATACGTCCGTTGCGTGGACCGAAGCAAAAAGGCATGTTTTCGCCTTTACACCCATTTAAACAAAACAGACGAAGGAAAAACCGAAACAGACAGTGCCCTCTCCTTCCAGATCGACTACCAAGCGGACCGCATTACAATAAGACTATTTCGAGGGCGACAGGTGGTATTGAGGCAAAAGGCTGTTGGGAGAAAACCGCTCACATCAAACGGAGAAACAACACTCAACACCTTTGAGCATAGGGAATATAAAAAACATGCCGACCAGACGTGAGGAGATAAAATAGTTCGAAATTTCAGCATTTATCAGGTCATGAAAATTTTAGCTCTACGAAGTTACTAGCTGAGATTCCCTTCAGGACAACGATCGATTCAAAGGTTGAGATCAGTCCTCCTCCCATTCTTCGAGGAGTTCCTTTTTGAGCCTCTCGGCCTCCATGGGATCGAGGGATTTCTCGCCTCCCTTCCTGTCCGGGCCCGTCATGAACTCCCTGGGGCTCATAATTTTGGCTCCAAAACTCTTTACGTAGTTCAGAAGAGGCCTGTCGGCGCTGACAACCACGATCTGGCCGGGTTTCCTGGCTTCCCTCACATATCTCTTGATGTAATCGTCGGCTGTCTCGCCCTTGGTGAAGCGGGCGGGCCCCCTCTCCTCGCCGTGAACGCCGAGCTTGCCGTCGAAAACTATGATAACCCTGTGGGGCTTATATTTCTCGGCGACCTCATAGAGCTTCTCCCTGCCCGACGATAGCTCTTCTGCCTTTAAGCCGGCCGAGAATATGACGTTGTACCCATCGACTATGTAAATCATGGCCTGCCGTTTCTCTCGAGGACCTCAAAGTAATAGCTTTCCACCTCTTTCGCTATCTTGTCCCAGGAATAGAAAGACACCGCCTTTTCCCTTCCGGCATCGCCCATCCTTTTCATCGCCTCGGGATGTCTCAGCAGTTCGATAACTGCTCTGGCCAGGGCTTCTGGGTCCTCGGGCCTCACGAAAAGGCCCTCCCGGCCGTTCTCCATGACCTGCCTGTATCCGGGTATGTCGGAGGCAACCACTGGTTTGGCCGAAGCCATCGCCTCAAGCAGGATGATCCCGAAGCTCTCGGCCCCCGTGGCCGGCGAGACGAGCATATCACAGGTCGCATAATAGCGTGGAAGTTCTTCTGGCGACACGGGCCCCGTGAAAATGACCCTGTCCTTTATCTCGCTCTTGATAAACTGCTGATAGTATTTCTTGAGGGGACCTGATCCCACAACGATCAGCCTCGTGTTCCTCACCTCCCTCACTATGCGGGGCAAGGCCTTGAGGAGAAAGCGAAGACCCTTCCTGGGATCAAATCTCCCCACGAAGAGAAGGTTGAAGAAACCATCTCCCCGGAGATCGGGAAAGGGAGGCACTTCTGGATTGAACCTGTTGATGTCCACGCCGTTGGGAATGATCCTGTAATTCCCGCTGAAATGCCTCATCATGGTGTCCCTCGCCACCTCGGAAACTGCGATGGGACCGTCGATCTTCTTGAACAACTTGTGCAGATAGGGTTTGAAAAGCTCGTAGCCGATGGATTCCGAGTGGGCTGCGTGAAAGGTAGCGAAGTTCACCGAACTGGAATAGTTCAGGGCAAGGATCGGGAGGGTTGGGGCGAGAGACCCGTGGGTGTGAACTATGTCGTAATTTCTGCCGCGCACTATGTTCCTGACCTTCAGATTTATGAAAGGAGAAAAGGCAATGGGCGCCATGGACTTGTTAATCGGGATCTTTATGCCCCTCCCCACCCTTATCACATAGGGCGGGTCCTCGAAATTGAAGGTGTTCCTGGCGTGATTCGAGGTGAGGATGTCGACCTGGTGCCCCCTTTTCCTCAGCTCAAGGGAGAGATGATGTACGTGCTCGGCTATCCCGCCCACATGGGGATAATATGTATCGGATGCCATCAAGATTTTGAGGGGCTTCACTTTGAAATTATATTAACTGAGTCAAAAGACAGTCAAGAAATAGAAAAAGAATCTCTATTTTATGTGAATATTGTCATAAAAGGCTATTTGCTGTATAATTTAGCTGAATGATTAAGAGGAAACTCCTCAGAGTTTATGGAATTGTTCAGGGAGTCGGTTTCAGGCCCTATGTGTACAGGATAGCCACCTCCCTCGGATTGAGGGGATTTGTCCGCAACGACACCCTGGGGGTGGAAATCGAGATCGAGGGCGACGAGGAAAAAATAGAAACATTCAAAAGGCGTCTTTACAGCGAGTGCCCGCCTGCCGCTTCCATCGACAGGCTCGTCGAGGAGGAAATAGATACTAAAGGAGATGCGAGTTTTGTCATTTATGAGAGCTCCTCGGGAAGGGAAAGGGAAACGCTGATATCGCCCGATCTCGCCACGTGCCCCGATTGCCTGAGGGAACTTTTTGACCCGGGAGACAGGAGATTCCGTTATCCCTTCATCAACTGCACGAACTGCGGGCCGCGATATACGATTATCGAGGATGTCCCTTACGACAGGCCCAACACGACGATGAGAAAATTTGAGATGTGCCCGGAATGCAGGGCAGAATACGAAAATCCTGCCGACAGGAGGTTTCACGCTCAGCCTAATGCCTGCCCCGTCTGCGGCCCTGAGGTCTGGCTCGTCGAGGGAAATGGGGTGAAAATTCAGGTCGGAGATCCCATAAAGGCAGCTGCACGGTTTATCCAGGAGGGAAAGATAATCGCCTTAAAAGGGCTCGGAGGGTTTCACGTAGCCTGCGATGCGACGAATGACAACGTTGTGAAAAGGCTACGGGCTTTGAAAAAGAGGGGCGACAAGCCCTTTGCATTGATGGCCCCCGATCTCGAAACCGTGGAGAGACTCTGCTTTCTGAGCGATAAGGAAAGGGAGCTCCTCACTTCACCGAAGTGCCCCATCCTGCTCCTCGAAGCCCGCGAGGAAGCCTGGAAAGTCATCTCCCGGGATGTAGCACCCCGCAATCGATATATAGGTTTCATGTTGCCCTATACTCCCCTCCATCATCTGCTGCTCAGGGAAACAAAGAGGCCGCTCGTTATGACCAGCGGAAACCTCAGGGACGAGTCCATAATCAAGGACAATGATGTCGCCCTGGAGAAACTGTCGGGAATCGCCGATTACTTCCTCCTCCATAACAGAGACATTGCCACCAGGATAGACGATTCCGTCGCGCGGGTCATCGACGGTAAGGAGATACTGATAAGGAGGGCGAGGGGCTATGTGCCCGCTCCCATTTCTCTTCCCTTCACATCAGATAAGGAGATACTCGCCCTCGGCCCCATGATGAAATCCACCCTCTGTTTTCTGAGAGGCCAGAGGGCTTTCCTCTCGCAGTACCTCGGCGACAACGACATCTACGACAATTACCTTTACCTCCTGGAGATCATGGAAAGGCTGAAAAAGCTTTTCGGGTTTAAGCCCGAGCTGGTGGTGCACGACCTCCACCCAGATTATCCCACAACTCGCCTCGCCGGGGAAATGGAGCTTCCCGCCCTGGCCGTTCAACACCACGAGGCTCACCTGGCAAGTGTTCTCGCCGAGAAGGGATTAGTCGATGACGAAGTGCTCGGGGTGGCCTTTGACGGCACCGGATACGGGAGAGACGGCAGAATATGGGGAGGAGAGTTCTTCGCCGGGAAAACAGGAAACTTCGAGAGAATAGCTCACATAGCTTATTTCCCCCTGCCGGGAGGAGAGAAGGCCATAGAGGAACCCTGGAGGATCGCCCTCGCCCTCATGAAGGAAGTGCTGGGCGAGGAAGCCCTGGAAACGCCATGGGCAGCGAAACTGAGAACAAATCACAATCTCGAAGCGGTGCTGCGACTCGCTGAAACTGAGAGGCTCTCGCCCCTGACTTCGAGCGCCGGACGCCTCTTCGATGGGGTTTCATCGCTCCTCTCGATAAGGCACCGGATAACTTACGAGGCCCAGGCGGCAATCGAGCTTGAGATGGCCGCCGATCCGGAAGTGAAGGATTCCTACGAGCCCCTATTTACGGAGAGCGAGGGCCATCTCATCCTGGACGTCAAGGCGCTCGTCGCTGAGGTTTATGACGATATCCTGCGGGGAACGCCGGTCCCCGTGATCGCGGCCAGGTTCCACAACTGGTTCGTTTCCGCGGTCCTCAGAGTGGCGGATTTCGTCAGAGACGATAGGGGGATCGAAAAGGTCGTCCTCTCTGGAGGGGCCTTTCAGAACCGTTTTCTCCTCGAGAGGACGATAAACGCGCTGAAAGAAAACAGATTTAAGGTCTATTTTAACGAAAAAGTGCCGATAAACGACGGCGGTGTCTCTCTCGGGCAGGCCTACACGGCCGCTGTGCTCGTGAGAGAAGGGAGGTTATGAGATGTGTCTCGGAATTCCCATGAAATTGGTTGAACTTAACTGGCCTGACGGCAAGGCAGAGCTCGGCGGAGTGAAAAGGGACGTGCGCCTCGATCTCCTGGAGGACGTGAAAGTTGGGGATTACGTCATCGTACATGCTGGCTACGCCATCCAGAAACTGGATGAGGAAGAGGCCCTCGAAACCCTGAAGATCCTGAAGGAAGCCCGGATAATATGAAATACCTTGTCGAATTCAGGGATCCCGCGGTCATCGAGCGGCTGAAGGAGGAGATCAGTAAGGTCGCCCCCGAGAGGACCGTGAAAATCATGGAGGTCTGCGGAACGCACACCATGGCGATAAGGAGGTTCGGGCTTCCCTCCCTTCTTCCCCCGACGGTCCGCCTGATATCGGGCCCCGGCTGTCCCGTATGCGTGACTCCCAACAGATATATAGACACGGCAATCGCCCTATCCAGGCTTAAAGGGGTGACCATAGCTACTTTCGGCGACATGGTGAAGGTGCCCGGTTCGAGCTCCTCTCTTGAAAGGGAAAAATCAAAGGGCGCAAAGGTGCTGGTGGTCTATTCTCCCCACGACGCGCTCCTCCATGCCGAAAAAAATCCCGACGAAAAGGTCGTCTTCCTCGCCGTCGGCTTCGAAACCACGGCCCCCCTCATAGCGGCCGCTCTCAAAGAGGCCAGGAACAAAGGGATTCGCAACTTCTATGTCCTCCCTGGGAACAAGGTCATTCCCCCGGCAATGGAGGCTCTGCTTCAGGACCCCGAGATAGAGATCGACGCCTTCCTCCTGCCCGGCCACGTGTCCACCGTAATAGGCACCGAACCTTACAGGCCTCTTATCGAGAAATACGGGATCACTTCGGCCGTCGGAGGATTTGAGCCAGCCGACATCCTGTCAGCCCTCTACATGATCCTGAGGGACCTGAAGGAATGCAAAAGCGAGGTGAGAAATGCCTACACCAGGGTCGTCAAGAGAGAAGGGAACCCGCGCGCCAGGGAAATAATGAAGGAGGTCTTTGCCGAAGCCGACAGCGAATGGAGGGGGCTCGGCATTATCCCCTCAAGCGGCCTGGAGCTCAGGGAAAACTACCTGGAATTCGACATAAGGAATTCGGTGAAAGTCGAGGTCGAGGAAACCCGCGAGAATCCTCTCTGTCGTTGCGGCGACGTGCTCAAGGGCAAGGTCTCACCGCCCGAGTGCCCCCTCTTCGGAAAGAGCTGCACGCCCGATAACCCGTATGGGCCCTGTATGGTCTCCAGCGAGGGGACCTGCGCTGCCTATTACAAGTACGGAGGCTGAAATGGAAATACTTCTCTCCCACGGCGGAGGAGGAAAAAGGACCCGTGAACTCATAGAAAAAGTCTTCCTCAAGTATTTCGAGAACGAAAAGCTCTCCGAACTCGGAGACTCAGCCCTCTTCGACGCCACTGTGGGTCAATATGCCTTTACCACCGATTCCTACGTGGTCAGCCCCCTCTTTTTCCCCGGAGGCGACATAGGAAAGCTCGCAGTCTCAGGGACGATAAACGACCTATCGGCTTCAGGGGCGGAACCCCTCTATCTCTCGGCTGCCTTCATAATAGAGGAAGGCTTTGTCCTTGAGGACCTCGAGAAAATAGTGAGCTCCATGAGCAAAACTGCATCGGAAGTCGGTATTCCCGTGATAACCGGCGATACCAAAGTCGTCGAGAGGGGAAAGGCCGACGGGCTCTTTATCAACACATCGGGAATCGGCAGGCTCTACAGGACTCCCCCGCCCTCCCCCGAAAGGATAGAGCCCGGCGACGTTCTGCTCGTGAACGGAACCATAGGCGACCACGGGATAACGGTAATGGCTCTGCGGGAGAAAATACTCGAAGATCCCGGAGATCTGCGAAGCGATTGCGCTCCGCTATGGGATTTAGTGAAGTCCGTCCTGGACGCGGTCGACGTGAAGTTCATGCGGGATCCCACCCGTGGCGGGCTGGCTGCTGTGGCCAACGAGATCGTCAGGGGAAAGAGCTTCGGATTAAATCTCTATGAGGAAAAGGTCCCCGTCAGAGAGGCGGTCAGGGGCCTCTCGGAGATACTGGGCATAGATCCCCTTCTGGCCGCCAACGAGGGCAAAATGGTCTTCGTGGTGGGCCGAGAGGAGGCTCAAAGAGCCCTCGATACCATGAGATCACACCCTCTGGGTAAAGAGTCATCTATAATAGGAGAGTTCACCGATGAGGCTCCGGGAAAGGTGATCCTCGTGACGGCATACGGCACAAGGAGAATCCTGGAGATGCCTCAGGGAGAGCAACTTCCGAGGATCTGCTGATGCACGAGCTGTCGCTTGCAAAAAATATAGTGGCCACGGTCTCGCAGTCCTTAGAAGGGATAAAGGGAGTGAAACGGGTCAAATCGATAAAATTAAAAGTGGGAAGGATTCACGTACTCTCGGTCGAAGCCCTCGATTTCTGTTTCAAGCTTATGTCGGAGGGCACGCCCCTCGAGGGCGCTGAGCTCGAGGTACAGGAGGTTCCCCTGACTGCCCGCTGTGAGAAGTGCGGCGAGGAATTCGAGCTCGACGGCTATCTCTTTGTATGCCCCCGCTGCGGGTCACCCGAGATAAAGGTGATCCGCGGCGAGGAGCTTCTCATTGAATCCTTTAAAATCGTCAAGGAGGACGAAAATGGAGATCAAGGTCTTAAAGAAAATACTTGAGACCAACGAGAAAATGGCCGATGAGAACCGCCGTTTTCTCAGGGAGAAGGGGATACTCTGCGTCAACATGATGTCCTCGCCGGGTTCCGGGAAATCGTCGATAATAGAGAAAACCGTTGAAAAGCTCGGCGACGGGTTCAAATTCGGGGTGATCGAGGGCGACATCCAGACCACCCTCGATGCCGAGAGGATGGCCAGGCTGGGCGTGGAGACCTTCCAGATCAACACGGGTCCCTTCGGAGGAGACTGCCACCTCGAGGCAGGGTGGATCAGGGCCGCCCTCAACGAGATGAAACTCGATGGCCTCGATTTCCTCTTCATAGAAAACATCGGCAACCTGGTCTGCCCGGCAGAATTCGACGTTGGTTCCCATCTGAACGTCGTAGTGCTGAGCACGCCCGAGGGCGAGGACAAGCCTCTCAAATATCCCCTCATGTTCCGCGTGTCCCATGCCATGCTGATCAACAAGATCGACCTCTTACCCTACCTCGACATGGACGTGGAAACCCTCAGGAAAAACGCTCTTGGGGTTAACCCGGGGCTCAAGATCATCGAGGTCTCGGCGAAGACGGGCCAGGGAATAGACCGATGGATAGAGCTCTTGCTCTCGGAGAGGGAAAACCTCATCGGGAAGAAAGAATAGATATGGAAGGCGGCTTCGGCGGCCTGTGCCCCCTGAGGTTGACAAGAGCGGGCGACCAGCTTATATTTTTAAAACCAAAAAGGAGGCGGCATAGCCAAGTGGCCAAGGCGGCGGTTTGCAAAACCGCTATTCCCCGGTTCGAATCCGGGTGCCGCCTCTTTAATTTTTGCCGGGGTGGCGGAAGTGGTAGACGCAGGGGACTTAAAATCCCCTGGGGGAAACCCCGTGCGGGTTCGAGTCCCGCCCCCGGCATAGGAGGGATGACATGTTGATGAGGAGAACCGCTGCCAATCTGTTTCTTTCCCTCGTTATTGGCGCGGTAGTGGGCAATGTGATAGGCGACGTCCTCAGGATATTGATGCCCAGCGGGCCGATAAAGAGGCTTTTTCTGGATTACGCGAGGCTCGGCTTCTCGCCCTTCACCCTGGACCTCTCCTTCGTCAAGTTCACCTTCGGCTTCTTCTTCCAAATTAACCTGATGGGCGTTATATTTATTTTTCTCATGATCTACATCTTTTACAGGCTCTGACATGAAAAGGTACATAGCACCGTTTCTACTGTTATTGCCTGCTCTGACCTTGCTCCTCGTGTTCAAGGTCCTGCCCATAATCTACGCCTTCAGGCTCAGCTTCTATGACTGGGGCATAGCCGGCGAGAAGGGCTTCCTCGGTCTCGGAAACTATATATCCCTCTTCAAAGATCCCTTCTTCTGGCAGGCGCTGATAAACACCTTCTACTATGCGATCTTCACCGTTCCCCTCAACCTGATCTTCTCCCTGACGATAGCCATCCTGCTCAACAGGGGAATAAAGGCCATAGGGCTTTACAGGACCATTTATTTCCTTCCTGTCGTCACCTCGATCGTCGCTGTCTCTGTGGTATGGAAATGGCTCTACGACCCCAACAGAGGGCTCTTCAACTTTTTCCTCACGTCCCTGGGATTCTCTCCCCTCAAGTGGCTCGAGGAGCCGAGGGGGATCTTCGAGATGATAACGGGACTGAGGCTGCCCTACATCCTGAAAGGTCCTTCCCTGGCCCTCTTCTCGATAAGCCTGATGAGCGTGTGGAAGTCATTGGGATACAACATAATAATTTTCCTGGCCGGACTCAAGAACATCCCTCAGGTCTATTACGAGGCAGCGAAGATCGATGGAGCTAGCCCTTTTTATTCCTTCAGGAATGTGACCCTTCCCCTTCTCTCACCCACGACTTTCTACGTGACGATAATGACCACGATCATCTCCTTCCAGGTCTTCGCTCCAATCTGGACGATGACCGGACCGCCGCCGGGCGGTCCCCTCGGAACGACGTCGGTAATCGTCTACTACCTGTACCAGAAGGGATTCGAGGAATACCAGGTGGGCTACGGATCCGCCATAGCTTTCGTCTTCTTCCTCATAATCCTCGCGATCACGATCTTCCAGAAAACTTATCTGGAGAAGAAGGTGTACTATGAAGTCTAAGATATCCGCCGGAAGAATAATCATTTACGTGCTGATCACCCTGGGAGCGATCTTCATGCTCCTGCCCTTCCTCTGGATGATCTCCACGTCCTTTAAGACCCAGCCCGAAGCCATCAGAATACCGCCCACCTGGATTCCCCTCCATCCCACCCTGAATGCTTACGCCGAGGTCTGGCAGAAGGTTCCCTTTCCCCGCTATATCTACGTATCTATAATCACCACGGTCTTCACTTTGCTTGGGGTCTTGATAACATCTATTCTCGCAGCCTATGCCTTTTCGTGGTTCGAATTTAAAGGAAGGGAAACCCTCTTCGTCTCCATCCTCTCCCTCATGATGATACCCATTCCAGTCTATGTGGTCCCGCTCTTTATACTGGTGCAGAGGCTTGGCTGGATAGATACCTTTTACGCCCTGATCGTCCCCTGGTCGGTGAACGTCTTCAGTATATTCCTTTTGCGACAGCACTTTCGATCGGTCCCCCGGGACCTCTACGACGCTGCAGTCATAGACGGCTGCAGCAGATTCAGGTTTCTCTTCACCATACTCATGCCCCTCACGAAACCCGCCATCGTTACCATCTCGATCTTCAGCATCATCGGTTCCTGGAACGCCTTCATGTGGCCTCTGATGGTAACCAACGCCGATCGGATGAGGCCCATTCAGGTGGGACTCGCTTACTTCGCTCAGGGCGAAACGACGAATTATCCTGCACTCATGGCAGCATCAACCATCGCCATACTGCCCCTCGTCATCCTTTTCTTCGTCGCCCAGAGGCAGATAGTGGAGAGCTATGCGAGGAGCGGGCTGAAGGAATAAAGACCTTCAGGAAAGGCCCACCGATTCCCTCAGTTTTTTGACCGTCTCCTCATCGAGGGGGCGCATTTCGCCGGGCTTGAGTTCTTCCGGAAGCCTCAGAGGACCTATGGCCACCCTGACGAGCCTCTCGACTTCCCTCCCTATACATTTTATCGCCCTTCTTATCTCCCTTTTTCTGCCCTCCGATATCTCGATGAGGAGCTCCCGGGAACCCGTTTTTTCCACTTTTTTCGGCCTGAAGGGTCCGTCATCGAGGACAATTCCGCTCCTGAGCCTCATTAATTCTCCATCAGTCAACGGGCCCCCCGAAACCGCGACCCTGTAAGTCTTGATAACCCCGTATCTGGGATGGGTCAGCCTGTAAGAAAGATCGCCGTCGTTCGTCAGAAGCATCAAACCCTCCGATTCCCTGTCGAGCCTGCCGACGGGGTAGACCCTCGGGGTCCCGTGAGGAAAATAATCGGAGAGGGTCTTTTTCGCGTGTCTGTCGGAAAGCGTCGAGGTAACTCCCCGGGGTTTGTAGAAAGCGTAGTAAACAGGCCTCTCCATAGCCCGGATGGCCTTTCCCCTGACCGACACGAGGTCCTTTTCCGGATCGATCTCGTGCCACGGTTCCCTCACCACCTCCCCGTTTACGGTCACCTGGCCGCTCTTTATGAGCTCATCGGCCTTTCTCCGGGAAGCCACGCCGGATAACTGCAGGTATTTATTGAGTCTCATGGAATTCCCTTAAAAGAGGCTGGCGGGGGCTCCGAAGGAGCCCCCGCCAACTACCCCCTATAGCCGGTCTCTTATTTCCCTCCATTGCAAGTTGTCTATTATTTACCGTTGTGCTTCGTACTATCAAGGGGTTAAATCGTAATTCATTAGTTTTCAACGATTTATCGTCATCCCGGTAGTTATCAGTGCCCCTTGCGGGTCAAACAGTGCCCTTAAATAAGATGTTTACCCGGGGGTCGGAATCGAAGCTATTTGCCCTTCAGGACCGCGAAAGTCGTGACTCTCATCTTCTGCCCTTTGTTGAATTCCACGATACCATTTAGATCCCTCGCATCTGTCCTCGAAGATGGGCAAAAACCACTACCGGCCCTCATCTTCAACCTGTCTTACCTCGCTCTGATCCCTCTTACCTGCCTGACCATGTCCCTGTCATCAGCACAGCCTCGCCTTATAGCCCGGCGACCTCGAAGCCACGTGATACTGAATCCGAAAGAGTTGCAAAAGACGACTCAGCAAGTGATAAAAAGTGTCATTCCTATTATCGACCTCCGATGAATTTTTCGCGGTATTGACTAAACCGACCTGAAAAGTTAAACTATTTATTCGAAGAACAACGTTTATGGGGCTGTAGCTCAGTTGGGAGAGCGCAGGAATCGCACTCCTGAGGCCGGGGGTTCGAATCCCCCCAGCTCCATTTTATGCCCAACCCCTTCCATTAATTCGTGTGCTGAAGACATTTTCTTTTGTCATCAAACTGCTAAAATTTCGCCTTCCCCTTGAAAAAATCGCCCGTCACATATATCAATAATTCAGGATTTTATGCTTTCCTTCGGGCCGATTCCCCCATCGGTCGAGAGGAAGCTGAGTCCTGCACTTCTGGATCTGGATATGAGGAGGTAGTTCTTTGCCGAGGAAAGAAAGTTGGGGTGAGAAAGAACAGCCTTCAGGAGATGGGGATCTCTCGAACGTCCTCAACCTTCTCGCCCTCACGCTGAGAACTGCGTCATGTCTGGCTAATCTGTCAATTTCTTCGGGAAAACGCCGGGTGCATTACTGCCCTGGCGAAAACCGAATTCCCTTGAATCCACAGGGAAAATAGGGAGGTGACCATGAGGAAATCCATCGGCTCTCTTCTGGTTCTGCTCTTCCTCGGCGGAATGCTGTCTGCTGAGGATGCAGTGCCGGTGGAGAGAGAAGGCAGGACGAAACCTTCCGGCCCCGATCGGGAAAAGGCCGTCAGGGTCGAAAAGGGCAATGCTTCGGAGAAAGTCCTCTACCTGAAAAACGCAGAGGATTCCCCTGAGGCCTACAACAGGGAAGTTGAAGCCATGAAATTACGGCTCGAGAGGCAGCGGCTGGAAAACCTCATCGAAAAGTACAGAAGGGAAAACGACCAGGTCAGGCTCAGGGAAGCGCAGATCGCCCTTGACAAATTCCTCCACCCCTGGAAATACAGAAAGTCGGGAGAGAGAGTCATCAGGATCAAGAGCGGCAACTCCTTCAGGGCGAAAAAGGTAACCGGGAAAAATACGGAGGAGTCGAGATGAAACTGAAAGTCCTGTTTTTATCGATCATGTTCTCCGCTGTTCTTGCCTACTCCCTTGAATCTCCCGTTCCCGGGGCAAGGGCTCTGAACCGTTCGGTAGTTCACCTGGAAAATTTGAATATGGACATCGTCGTCTACAAGCTGATGGACCTTTCCACGGGAAAGATTTACGAAAAGGCCTACGACGAAAACGGCAAAGAGGTTATCCTCGATCACCTGCTCCAGAGAGAAGCCTTCGCCAGGGAGACGAGGTACGGAAAACTCGACAGAAGGCTCTTTGACATCCTGAGAACCGCCGGAAAAAACGATCTCATCATGGTAACCATCTGGCTGGCTTGTCCCGATCCCTCCGAGCTCTATCCCAGGTCAGAAAACATGACAAAGGCCGACAGAATAGAAAGGACCCGCAAAATTCTTCCGATCATAGAATCCGCCACCAGGCCTATCGCCGAGAGGATAAGGGAAATGGGCTTCAAGGCGTCTCAGGGTGCTCTCGCTCCTTTCGTCACCGCGAAGCTCACCCCCGATGCCATCCGGGAGATAAGCCAGGAGCCCGCCGTGGTCAAGATTTACGGGCCAACTGAGGACCACAGAAACAGCGATTACGGCACGACAACTGAGAGAGCCACCTTCGCCTGGCTCGGGGGCATAGACGGCAGAAACACTGTCGTCTGTGTTCACGAGGACGACGGCGTCTCCTCGGCCAATCCTTACCTGCCTCCCGTTGTTTACTGGAAGCCCTGGAGTCCCAATGTGGAAGCCCACGCGACCGGAGTCGCCGGTGTCATCGCTTCCCAGGAAGGACTGGTCAGGGGTGTCAGCTACCATGCCGATACCCTGCTGTCCGCCAATTTCCAGGAGTTCGGAAACCTGGCTGCCTACGACTCAGCAGCTCTCTGGGCAATCAACATGGGAGCCGATGTGATAAACATGAGCTGGGGCGGCTGTGCTTACTCGGGCGAGATGAACGATCGCTCCCGGTGGGTCGACTACCTCATAAAGGTGCACGCGATAAGCATAGTCACCAGCGCAGGGAACACCGGTAACTGCAGCGGGGACACTCACGTCGGCAATCCGGGCAATGCATATAACGTCATAACAGTCGGCTCCATGGACGACCACGACAACGGCTTCTGGTCCGACGATAATATCTCCAGTTTCTCGCAATACGTCAATCCGGTATCGACACACAGCGACAGGGAAAAGCCCGAGCTCGTAGCGCTGGGTGAGGACGTACTCATGTTGAGCACATCATCACCCTGGACGGGCTATATAAACAGCGGAACGAGCTTCTCATCGCCCGCCGTGGCGGGTGCCGCCGCCCTCCTCATGGATGCGAATGACAATCTCAAATACTGGCCTGAGGCCGTCAAGGCCATCCTCATGGCCTCAGCGTTTCACAATATTGAGGGTCCTGAACTGCCAAATTCCGGAGGGAGCTGGACGGCTTATGATGACAAGGATGGCGCCGGGGAGATCGTCGTCTCAACGGCCGTCACTGCAGTGATCAACTCCTGGTACAGGACAGCCTCTGTGACGCCGTCGAGCTTCGATCCTGACGGCTACATCGATTACGAGGACGCCATTGATGCCACCGAGGGAGATACCTGGAGAGTGGTATTGTGCTGGGACGCCACGGCTTCGGGTGGCCCGAACTACTCGAGTGACACGCTCAACGCCGATCTCGATCTTATAGTCCTCGACGAAAATGAAATCCCCGTGGCCACGAGCAATAGCTGGGACAATTCCTATGAGATATGTCAATTTGTGGCAACCACTACCCAGCATTACACAATCAGGGTGTCGAGGTACAGGTTCGACCCGGGTACCTCGACTTACCTCTCCGTAGCCTGGGCACGCAAGGAAGACGTTTCTCCCTGTTCCAGAGCCATAGATATATCTCCCGGCGATACCATCACCCAGGGCACGTACAAGGGCGCGATGTTCTGGGACGATTACAACATTTCATCGTGGACCGAAACGGGAAGAGAGATAGTATTTCGGCTCGATGTGCCCTATAGCGGGGCGGAGATACAGGCCCATATATTCAACAACCCTTATGACGTGGACATCTTCATACTGAACGACTGTGACAATAACTCGGCTGTGGCTTATGGGAACAGCTTCGCCACTTATCCCGATGCGCCGGCGGGAACCTACTACCTGGTCGTGGACGGCTATCATGGCGCCATTTCGACCTTCGACATAACCGTCTCCCTGGTCGGGGAACCGAACCTCACTCACTATCAGCCCGCAGCCTGGCCCTATCCAGTTTTCCCGAGAGATACCTCTGACACAGGTCCTTATTACGGTCCACTTCCACCGGAACTTCCGAGTGACGACACCACTTATCTGAATATGATGGGCACCAACAACGGAAGTGCTCCCACCGACACGATTTTCAGACATCAGTTCTACATCGATGGAGTCCCCACGTGGTGGGGAGCCTGGGCAGCCAACAACATCAACCCGGGTGAACTCTTTATTCACGCCAATGTCCCCGTGATGATAAAGGGCGGGAGACATACCATCGGCGATTCTATCGACGTCGACAACGTCATAGCCGAATCTGATGAGAGCGATAACTACTACGAGCATCAGTTCGTATGGAAACCCATAGAGATCCAGAAGGAGGTCCCCTATCTGAGCACGAGGCCGCCTGATTACGGCTCGGGGATCTATCCAAACTGCGATGGCTACAAGTTCCGTAGGTCCGGCATGTATGCCTATGGAGTGGGGATAGCGCCGACCACCGATGACGAAGACTATGACCTCAGGCTGTATACCGATTACTCGGGCAGCGAGTCGGGCTTCAGCGTTCTCGCTGATGGTTCTTATTACGCGGGTCCCAACGTGGACTTCGTTGTGGCCGCATACAGCGGGACCCTCGACTCGATCTACCCCGCCGTTACAAGATACCTTAGCGGCCATGATAACTACTATATAGATGCCACCGATTCACAGGACAGGCTCTTCGTGCCGCCCGTCATGCTGAGCGATCAGAACCTTCCGCCCCACAGGCTCCTGAACATCTACGAGGTGCAGCTCAGCGACACAACTGAATACTATTTCTACCTCACGAACTCGAGCGGAAATGCTAACCTGGGCTTCGGCCTCTTTGGACCTGACACGGGTTATTACGGGCGCGGGGATTTCCTGGTCTGCGGCAACTCCAACGGACCCGGAGGCGACGAATCTTTCGTCTATACACCTTCTATCTCCGGGTGGTACGTCCTGGCTGTCTACAAGAACTCCAGCGAAGATGAGGCTCTCGATGCCGTTTACGGCATCCAGATTTATTCGGGCTTTCTCTGCGGAGACGCCAATTCCGACGGCAACGTCAACTACATCGACCTGACTTATCTCGCGAACTTCCTCTTCGGCGGCGGACCTGCTCCGATGCCTTACATGTCTGGAGACGTCAACGGCGACTGTACCCTCTCCATCAGCGACCTGACCTATTTCGCCAATTATCTCTTTGCGGGTGGACCGGCGCCCAACTGCTGCCCGACAGTCAGCACGGAGAAAGAGACATCGGGTTCGAAAGAGAAGTAGATCACCGGAAACTGAATTAAATGGCGGGGCGGCGTTTCCCTTTCGGGAAACGCCGCCCCTGATCCTAAGCCGGTCTTCAACGCCCCTTTTAACTCCCCCTTCTCCTTTCCCTTCTCAAAGACACTAATAGTAAAAGCACCGAAAGGACCAATGTCAAGAGGGTGAGTTTCAAACCCATGTAAAAACTGCCAGGATAAAACCTCAGTTCCACCCTGTGCCTTCCCGGCGGTATCTCAACTCCCATCAGCGTGAGGTCGACGGGATAAAACCTCGTCTCCTCCCCGTCCAGAAGAACCTTCCACTCGGGATACCAGACCTCGCTGATAACGAGAAAGGCGCTGTCGGGGACCGACACCTCAAAGACATCACCCTGGTCCCACTTCTCCAGAACCTCAACCGTTCCGCTGTCGGAATAGGTCTTCCTCGCTACGCCCAGGGACTCCACGAGAGCCACGCTTCGATAGTCGAAGTCGCCGCTCTTTATCTCCCTGAGCGCCTCATCGAAACCGACAGACCTCGCTTCCCTAACGAGAAACGCCCTCGGAAGGCGGTTTTTGTTCTCGACGATCTCCATGGACTTACGGGCGAGATCGACGTCCAGCCTGTATTTGACGTTCAGAAGGTCGAACTTCAGGGCCGGAAGGGCGTTCATGTAGAACTTGATGTATCGATCGAGCTTCAGGACCTCATATCCGTCGATTATCTCATAGCCCACGATGGGGCCCGCGTTCCTCGGGAGGTAGAGATAGCCGTCTTTTCTGATGTTCAACCTGAAAATACCCCTGTCATTCCTGACCCGGGCGGGAAGCTTCGTTCTATCGTAATAACGCGCTGGATCCTTGTCACCCAGCGGGAAATCGTGGCCGAAAAGATAGAGATCGAAAGCTATGAGGAGAGGTATCAGGGTGAAGTAAAGCTCGTTCCCTGTCCTGTAAAAGGCGAAAAAGAGCAGAAAGGACAGCAGGGAGATAAGGAGAAAAACATTGACAGCTTTAAGCCTGACACCGTGGTATACCATTTCCCTGTAATCTGACGGTGTCCCGCCGAACCTGAGGTATATCTCGAGGGCAAGAGCGAAGACCACCGCCGCGCCGAGTAACTTCAGAAACCCTCTGAGGAGTCCGCGGTCAGCTTTCCTGAGGTAATCGATGGCGAAACCGGTGAGGACGGAAAAGGTCAGGACAAAGAAGGCGGAAAACCTCGGGGGATTCCTGAATTTCTGAAGGGGCGGAAGAAGGTGATAGAGAACGTAATAGAGTCCGCCGTATTTGCCCATGGAAAACCAGAGGCTGAAAAGGCCGATGGCCCCAAATAGCCATGCTTTACCCCTTTTCCTCCTGAAAAGATAATAGAGGGAAAGCAGGAGGGGCAGGATCCCCACGTAGATTCCCGCCTCCCAGTAGGACCAGTAGTTGCCCCCGAAGTAAAAATTCCCCCCGCGTATCCCGTTTATGCTCCCGTAATACTTGGGCACGAGAAGCTTTATCAAAAGGACCAGCGGCTTCACCGAATTCTCCGCCGATGCCTCGAAATCGAGGACCTTTCTCTCGGTGAAGGCGTTCATGAAATTGGTGGGGATGACCTGCCACAGCCAGAGCCCTCCGAAAATCAGGATCATGAGGGCAAATAGCAGGACGAGCCTGAACCTTTCCTTGAGTGTTCTCCTGACCACGAGAAAATAGATGAGGTAGAGCCCCATGAAAAGGACCAGATAAACCATTAGCTGCGGATAACCCGCCAGGGCTATAAAGCCCAGGAATATCCCCGTGAGGACGCTGTAAAAGAGGCTCGATCTCTCGAGGGCCCTGTCGAAAACCAGGAGGAGGAGCGGGAACCAGGCGAAGGTGTTCACGATTATCCCGTGAATTATGTGGAGGACAAGGAAGCTGGAGAAGGCGTAGGTGATCCCAGAGGCAGATGAGGCCAGCTGTGATGCCCCCCATCTTCTCATGAGGTAATAGGCCGAAAAAGCAGCAATCAGGAAGTGGAGTACTATCTGAAGCTCGAGGAGATAAAAGGAGAGGTGTCCGCCGGGAGAGAAAGGGACAAGGAGGAGGTTAAATGGGTAAAAAACGGCGGCCTGAGGCTCAGAGAGAAAGGGCATCCCGGAAAAAATGTAAGGAGACCAGAAAGGCAGATGGCCCGAGTGCAGAGCTTTTACCAGGTAAAAACGCAGGGGATAGAGATATTCTATCATGTCCTCCCAGAGGAAGTATTTCCTCGAGAGGATCTCTCTGAAGAAAAAGAGGACAAATAGGAAAATGAAAGCAGGATATGCATAAGGGGGAAGCCTGAAGGGCTTTTTCTCCCTGGATTTTCCCTTTTTCCTGGTTTTCTTCATCCTTTAAAGACCCACCGGTCGCTGAGAAAGAAATTGATAATGACTGCCACGCCTATTCCAATCGCGTCGGCAATTAAATAGTTTAACCCGAGCTTCAGCAGAAATGCAAACATAGCGTAGTTGCCGAGGGCAGAGGTCGAAGCCGTAGCAAGGTTGTATTTGAGGAGCCTCAGGAAGACGCTCTCTGCTCTCCTCTCCCTCCAGGTCCAGAGGTTGTTCCAGAAGAAGTTGTTGAGGATGGATAGCTCTATGGCGAGGGCTCCCGAGAGAAATTTATCCAGACCGGCAAAATTCACGAAAATGTAGAGGAGCCCCAGGTTGACGACGACGCCGGAAGCGCCGACCACAGAAAACTTCAGAAACCGCTTTATGTCCAAAAAGCCCCATAGTCGCATCCTAAGAATTATTCACTTTTTCCCCATCCCCGTCAACGGGCATCGCGCCCCTTAACCAACTTGACAGGATGGCGCTTTCCGCATATTCCTATATCTGCGTCTTTGTTGACACTTGTTATGTCGAAGTTTAAAATCTGCCCAATAGGAGGTTTTATCTATGCTGGAAAAGCTGCTCGATAAGGACAGAGTTATTCTCAATCTCAAATCCAAAAACAAGGATGACGTGCTGAGGGAGCTCCTGGCCGCTCTCAAGCTCCCTGAGGACAAGGAAAAGCTCGTCTACGAGGCGCTCAAAAAACGGGAGTCGATCGGATCCACCGGGATAGGCAAGGGCATCGCGATACCTCATACGAGAAGCCTGGTTCTGGATAAGGTCTACCTCGTCGTGGGCAGATCCAAAGAGGGCATCGACTTCGACGCGCTGGACGGCAAGCCGGTACACCTCTTTTTCCTGCTCTGCGCACCTCCCCAGGACCCGGGCACGACCTACCTTCTCACCCTCGGCAAAATAGCCCATGTGGCCCGAAAGCTATCGAAAAGAGAGGACTATATGGAAATAGAGGATCCCGATGAATTCATAAAGTACCTGGCGAAACTGGAAGAGGAAGAATGAGATGCATCCTGTTCTCGAAGCCCTTATCGCCCTGAACGACCTGGACGTTATGATCCAGGAGCTCCAGAGCCCCGACTATCGGGAGATCGGCTTCGACGTTGAGGACCAGATCTTCAAATTGGAGAAGGCGAGAGCCGAGATAATCAAGAAGATCCCCGAGGACGTACTTAAGAAATACGAGAAGCTCAAGAAAAAATACAAAAGGGGCATCGCGCCGGTTATCGGGGGTGTATGCATGAATTGTTTTTCCCTACTCCCTATAGCCATGACCTCCGAGGCCGATAGAAACGAAAAGCTCTCTACCTGTCCCAACTGCGGCGTATTCATCTACTGGGTATGAGAGATCTATCCATCGAAGAAGAGCTCAAAATCATCAAGAGGGGCGTCGCCGAGCTCATTCCCGAAGAAGAGCTCATGGAGAAACTCAAGAGGAAAAGGGCAAAGGGGGAACCCCTCAGGATAAAATACGGCGCAGACCCCTCCCGGCCTGATCTCCACCTCGGCCATTACGTATGCCTCAGAAAGCTCAAAGAGCTCCAGGATCTCGGGCATCACATAATCTTCATCGTGGGCGATTTCACTGCGATGATAGGCGATCCCTCGGGGCGCTCGAAGACGAGGCCCCAGCTCTCCAGGAAGGAGGTGAAGGAAAACTCCAGGACTTACTTCGAACAGGTCTTCCGTGTCCTCGACAGGGAGAAGACGGAAGTCAGGTACAACTCGGAGTGGCACGAGAAACTGACGGCCCGCGACGTGATCAAGCTCGCCTCCACCTATACCGTCGCCAGGATGCTCGAGAGGGATGACTTCGAGAAGCGTTTCAGGCAGGAGATCCCGATATCGATCCACGAATTCCTCTACCCCCTGTTCCAGGGCTACGACTCCTATGTGATAGCCTCCGATATCGAGGTCGGGGGAACGGACCAGAAATTTAATTTCCTCATCGCCAGGGAGATCCAGAAGGCTTTCGGCCAGGAACCACAGGTAATCCTCACCCTGCCTCTCCTTGAGGGCACCGATGGAAAACTCAAGATGTCTAAATCTTATGACAACTACATCGGCCTCACCGAGCCTCCCGGAGAGATTTACGGGAAAGTCATGTCAATACCCGACGAGCTCGTCCCCAAATACTTCGAGCTCGTCCTCGGATACGAGGGGGAGAGGTTAGAGGAGATCAAAGCCCTCATGAAGACCGATCCCAGAAACACAAAGGCTCGACTCGCCTTCGAGATCGTCGAGACGCTCTATAACAGGGAAGAGGCAGAGAGATCTCAGAGGGAATTCGACAGGATCTTCAGGGAGAGGGGGATACCCGAGGATGTTCCCATCTTCGAAATCCCGCCGGAGGGCAAGGACATAATTTCCATAATCTTCGAAGCAGGACTTACCTCCTCCAAAAGCGAGGCAAGGAGACTCGTAAGGCAGGGGGGAGTGAAACTCGATGGGACTCCCATCACCGATGAGAAGGCAATCCTCAGGGCCGACGGCGAGAAGATCCTTAAGGTCGGCAAGAGGAGGTTCCTTAAGTTAGTTCCCTCAGAAAACCGATGAAAATTGGAATAATTCCGCTATACGGCATAGGAGATGTGCTGATGACCACTCCGGCGCTCAGGGTCCTCAAGGAAAACCGTCCCGATTGGGAGATAACCTACCTGACGATGTTCAGGAGCACCTATCAGGCTCTGCTGGGCAACCCGGACGTTGACCATCTGATCTACTTCCCCTTCCTGAAACAGGGGAAGGTAGAGTCGCTGAAATACGTGTTGAGCATGAGGGGCAAGTTCGACATCACCATAAATTTTTTTCCATCTAACCGATCGGAATACAACATCCTCGCCTTCCTTCTCGGAGCTCCCAAAAGGATCGGCCATAGATACCTCAAATGCGACAAAAGAGAGCTCAATTTCCTCAAGAACATCACCATAAAGGAGGACCCGGAGCTTCACGCCGTAGAGGAGAACCTGCGGCTTTTAACCCTCCTCGGAATTCCCGAGAAGAAGATTCACCGTTACCCCCTGCAGTACTTCGTCGCCGAGGACGAGGTACATTTCAGGGAGAGCTTTCTGAGGGAAAAGGGCCTCGAGAATCACGTCCTTATAGGCTTCCACCCAGGCTCCAGCGTTTTCAAAAACCACGTGAAAAAGAGGTGGCCGAGGGACAAATTCGTCGAGCTGGCGAGGAGATTTCTCTCCGACATCCCGGGCTCAAGGATACTTCTCTTCGGAGGGCCCGAGGACGAGGAGGTAAAGGATTACATCGCCGAAAAGGTCGGAGAGGGAGCGATATCGGTCAAGACGGAGACCCTGAGGGAAGCCGCCGCCATAATGTCCCGATGTTCCCTTTTCGTGACCAACGATTCGGGCCTCATGCACCTGGCGGCCGCATTACAGGTTCCCGTCGTGGCCATTTTCGGGCCAACAAATCCCACATGGGTGGGCCCCTGGACAGAGCAGAAAAGGATCGTGCGGCTGAACCTCCCCTGTAGTCCCTGTTTTCACTATTCCCCCAAGCCAATGACCTGTCCAGCCGGCCTCGACTTCGCCTGCCTCAAAGACCTCCCCGTGGACATGGTCTATAAAGCCTCCATGGAACTCCTTAATGCTTGAGCCTCTTCTCGCCCTCTTTCTGCTTCTGCCCTTTCGAATAGGAGAAAGAGCCCTCTATCATGTCAAGTACGGGCCCTTCAAAGCCGGCACGTTAGAGCTTTCGGTAGTTGACACCGTGAGGATAAGGGGACGACTCGCCTACCACTTTCTCCTCAGGGCGGAGACAAGAGAGCCCTTCTCGACCTTTTTTAAGGTGGCCGATGAGATCCATTCCTACGTGGACGTTGAATCCTTCGCCACACTTCGATATGAAAAGCATCTCAGGGAAGGAAAATACAGGGCTGACAGGGTCGTCGATTACGTGCCCGATTCGGGAAAGGCCCTTTACCCCGAGGGGGACACCGTTGAAATCCCGCGCGGTGCGCTCGATCCCCTTGCTGTCTTCTATTTCGTGAGGCTCAAAAGGATCGAATCCGGGGAGACCCTCAGGGTGCCCTATCACGTGGACAGGAGGAGCATGACACTGGTGATAACGGCTGAAAAATACAGGAGTTTCAAGACCTTCCTTGGAAAATTCAGGGCTTTAAAAGTGGTTCCGGATTTCAAGGGGGTCAATGTCTTCAAATCCAGGAGGGGTATGGAGCTCTGGATCTGCCCTGACCTCGGCGGCGTTCCGCTCAGGATAAGCACGAAGCTCTTTATAGGTTCCCTCAGGGCTGAGATCTTCGATTACTTCCCAGGCTCTCGATAGCCTCTCTCAAAGCCCGTATGCCCTCCACAAAGCGGGGACCGGGCCTCGTGATCACATCAGGATCCAGACCAGTTATGATCCACCCCCTCTTCACCGCCTCGACCTTCTCAAAGCCGAGCCTGCCGATCACGGCATCCCTGGAAGCTCCTTCATATATGAGGATTATCACCTCGGGATTCCTCTTGACAACTGATTCCATCGACACCACGAAATAGCTCTTCTTAACATCGGAAAAAATGTTGACTCCGCCGGCGACCTCCAGAAGCTCGTTGACAAAGGAAGACCCTCCCGCCGTATAGGGGGGATCGGGTGATAGCTCCAGATAGCACCTGGGACGCCACTTTGATCTCGTGCTACTCAGGGAGTCGACGGCAGATTTCAGCTCCGCCACGAGTGACTCAGCTCTCGCCTCAGCTCCGAGAAGCCGTCCCACCTTCTTTATTGCCTCGTAGATGCCCGAGATCGACTCCGGCGATACGTCGACGGTCTCGATGCCCAGGGCGGAGAGCTCCTCCCTGACGTGCCTCTGAAGGGGAAGTGTCAGAAAGACGAGGTCGGGTTCGAGCGATTTTATGAGTTCTATTTTGGGTGAGATCAGGTCTCCCACCTTCCGAACTCTCTTCGCCTCCTCGGGATAATCGCAGTATATCGTATTTCCGACGAGCAGATCTCCCCTGCCGATGGCATAGATGATCTCGGTGACGGCAGGAGAAAGGGATACCACCCGCGGACCCTGTACAGGCTGAGAACTGAAGATGAGGAGACCGAGTAAAGCAGCAATCACTTTCAAGCTATATGCGAGGGGCGGGACTTGAACCCGCACCCGCTTTCGGCGGACTGGATCCTAAATCCAGCGCGTATGCCAATTCCGCCACCCTCGCAACAAAAAGTGGAGCCGGTGGGATTCGAACCCACGACCCTCAGACTGCCAGCCTGATGCTCTCCCAGCTGAGCTACGGCCCCACTTGTGACGGTGATGATTATAACCGCTTTCCCCTCACTTTTCAAGTTCTGTCTCAAAACAGAGAAAGTTCTGCGTCGCCTCAAATTTCCTCTGTCTCTTCCCTGAAAAACTTCAGGAGTTTCAGGGCCCTGCCCTCCCCGAAACCCGGCACGGACAAAAGCTCCTCGTAAGATGCATTGAAGAGGTTCCTCAGGCTCCCGAATTTGCGGAGGAGCTCCCTCGCCCTCTTGGGCCCCACATCGGGCAATGATTCCACAACCCTGAGAAGCTTCTCCTCCTTTGTGCGCGCCTTTTTCTTGTTGAAGACCGACATCACTTCTCCAAGTTCCATGGATTCCCTTCGGGCAAGGATGGCAAGAAATTGCGCCGTCTCGGACCTGTCGGCGGTGAAGATCACCGGTATCCTGTAGTAAACGGTGATGAGGGCGAGGGCGCCGAGGAGACCCTTTTTCTTGACGCCCCTCACCTTCGACAGGGAGCCTCCCTCCAGTATAAGGATAGGCATCTCGCAGCTGTCCCTGAGGTCGGCCAGCTGCCTGAACACCCTCTTGTTCTTTATGGAGCTCGCGAAATCGTAGAGGCTTTTCCTCTCGACCAGCACCCTTTCCGAGAGGACATAATCCCCTATTGGCAGCGTCCCGTAAATGACGCTGACACCCTCCTTCAATATCAGGTCCGGTACGCCCGACTTACTCTCCCTTATATCAGCCAGAATCCTGGCCATGTCTCTATGATCGCACGGGCAATTCCCCCTGTCAAGGTTTTGCCCGGCCCTTTTCGTCGACGACGAAGGAGGTGTGGAGGTTGAAAAGGGAGGGCTCCTTCCGCACAGTACAGCCCTGTGCGTATATCCAATAAAGACCCGGTTTTGGGAAAGCC
>Ga0116200_10000050_pt1 | contig 25660 bp, 24 predicted proteins | sample Mar14436cmmetaG_FD_94478 | JGI IMG/M metagenome (GOLD analysis project Ga0116200, IMG submission 94478) | Marine hydrothermal vent microbial communities from Guaymas Basin, Gulf of California to study Microbial Dark Matter (Phase II) - Marker... ... | reverse complement strand
GATATAGGCTGAACGAGAGAGCAAGCTTCAGGCGGCCGTTTAGGAAGCCAAGAGTACAGATCACGTTAGAGTAGAAGGGATGGTGCTGGACGTCTTCAGGGACAGAACCATTGGACGGGAAGTAGCGATCTAAAAACGAGGAGACGAGTTTTTACGGGAGAACCCTGTCAGGGTCCCTTGGGAACAGGGCGGCCTCTCTGATGTTCTTTAACCCGAGCATCTGCTTCACTAGACGTTCTATCCCTATCGCAAAGCCTCCGTGTGGAGGAGCGCCGTACTTGAAGAACTTGGTGAACCACTCCATCGATTCTGGGCGCATCCCCTTCTCTATGATCTGAGCGACGAGAACCTCGTATCTGTGTTCTCTCTGTCCCCCAGAGCTGAGTTCCAATCCCTTGTAGAGTAGATCTACGCTTCTAGCCCACGGAGGCTCTGCCTTCATTACGTAGAAGGGCTTTGCCTCGAAGGGAAATCTGTTGACGAAGAAGAAGTCGGAGCCGTACTCTTCCTTCACGTAGCGCCACAGCAACTCCTCTGACTCTGTATCGTAGTCGCTGCCATACGGGATCTCCTTACCAAACTCAGCTAGGATGTCGTAGATCTTGGGGAACCTGAGCTCTGGGAAGGGCGTCTTAGGGACCTCTAGATCGACATTCAGTAGCTCCAGCTCCTTGGACCTCTCCTCGAGGACTCTCTTTATTCCGGAGACGACGACCTGCTCTTCTACCCGCATGACATCGGTCTCGTCGGATATGAATGCCATCTCAACCGCCAAAGATCTAAACTCCGTTATGTGCCTGGTCGTGTGGCTCGGTTCTGCTCTCCAATTGGTTCCCAGGTCGTAGATTTTCTCAAAGCCCCCTATTATTGTGAGCTGCCTATGTAGCTGGGGATCCTGACGCAAGAAGGCCTCTCTTCCAAAGTAGTTGACCCTGAATACCTCCGCCCCGCTCTCACTTGCCCCACCAATTATACATGGAGTGAAGACCCTGAGAAACCCGTTCTCATCGAGCCAGTCGGTCATCCCCCTGATCAGGGAGGCTGTTATCTTGAATATAGCCTGCATTTCTGGTCTCCTGAGATCTAGAGGTCTATTATCAAGCCTTGTTGGTAGAAGGGCCGGTACCTTCCAATTCGGATCAAGTGGGAGCTTGAGGTCCGCTTTGCTATGTACCACGATCCTCTCGGGGATTATCTCTATATCAACAGCCTTAGCCAGCTTCTGCTCCACAGGCTCCCCGTAGGCTTCAATAACGCTCTCTTGAGATAGATCCTCGGTTATTGTGAACAGTTCGTCCGGGACAACCCCCCTCTTGAGCGTTAACTGAACCTTCTTATCCCAAGACCTGAGCACGATGAACCTCAGGTGTTTTCCTATGTTCCTGACCTCACTGACCCAACCCCCGACCCTCAACCTTCACCACCCATATGCCGGCCTTCATGCCCTCTATGTCCCAGAGCTTGCCGTGAGCCTCGGCCGGCGCTTCGTCGGGACTCGATATGAACTTCAACGCGACAGTCCCGCTCTCCTCTGCTATGTCTTCCTCGTAGCTAGACACTGCATTCCTTACCTCATCTTCTTCTGTCCAAAGGTAGACCTCCACTAACTCGCGGCCGACCGTGAGACCCATCTCCTTCCTAGTCTGTTGAATTCTCCTCAAGATTTCCCTCGCTATCCACTCGAGCCTCTCTTCAGGCCCGAGTTCAGTTGGCATAAAGACCGATCCTACAGAGATGTCAGTCCTAGACCATTCGCCCTCTGGCGGAGCGCCGGATAGCACGACCTCGCGCACGTTGAGTTCTGTCTTTATCACGCCCTCAAATATTGTCGCAGCCTTCCTGAGGCTGCTATCCTCGGTAACGATCACGACAGATCTCAGAGGCGCTCTCCTCTTGACCCCCGCCGATGCCCTGGCCTGAAGCCCAGCCTTGATGACTTCTCTCACGTAGTTCATGCCCGACTCTAACTCAAGAGATATCCACTCTGGCTTCGGTGGGGGCAACGGCAGCATGTGAACGCTCTCTGGGTCTCCTTGCTGCCGGAGAGACGCTTGATATATCTCCTCAGCAATGAACGGCGTAAATATGCCGAGCAGCGGCAGGGCATACTTTAGCGCTGTGAGTAAGACCGCGCCCTTGAGCTTCTTTTCCTTCCCCTCTCTCCTCAGGACCTTCCTCACAGCGTGTATGTAGAGGTGGCTCAGGTCCTCCACGTAGAATTCGAGCAATGCGGACAGCGCCTCGTGGGGCGAGTTTTCGGACATTGCTTCAACGAACTTCTCTCGGGTAGATGCCGCCCTAGAGAGAATCCACCGATCCTCTGGAGGGAGTCTATCGAACTCCCTATCGACGAGGGACTCTTCTATGTCCACGCCAGCGAGGTACGTAGACGCGAAGGAGTAGATGTTCCATATCACGTTCAGCGTCTTAACCGCGTTCCTCAGATCTTTCCAGACGAATCTTATGTCGCTCCAAGGCGTCCGTGTCATTACGAATAGTCGGAAGGCGTCTCTGCCAACCTCGGCCACAATTTTGTCAGGAGGCTCAAAGTTTCCCAAGGACTTGTGCATCTCTCTGCCCTTCTCATCCAGCATGAATCCGTGCACCAGAACCGACCTATACGGCGCTTTGTCGAACAAAAGCACACCCATCCTTAGGAGAGAGAAGAACCAGCCTCGGGTCTGATCGTGCCCCTCAGTTATGAAGTCTGCAGGGAACAGCCTCTTGAACTCATCCTTCTTCTTGGGGTAGCCTAAGCTCGCGAAGAACGATATGCCCGAGTCATACCAGACATCAATTACATCGGGCACTCTCCTGACGGTTCCCCCGCATTTGGGGCATGTGAAGGTGACCTTGTCAACCCACGGCCTGTGGAGGTCGGGGGGTCTAGTACCAGAAAGCTCTTCCAGCTCGTCGAGAGAGCCCACCACAGTCGTCCAACCGCACTTCTCACAAATCCATATTGGGAGCGGAGTCCCCCAGAACCTCTGCCTGCTTATGACCCAATCTCTAAGCTCTTCCAGCCAGTTCCTAAACCTGGTCTCGGCCCAGCCTGGCGTCCACTTCACTCTCTCCATCTCGCTCAGGAACCTTTCCTTGAGATCAGAGAGCTGTATGAACCACTGCTCCGTCGCTCGAATTATCAGGGGTGTCTTGCACCTCCAGCAGACGGGGTACCTGTGGACTATGTAGCCAGCTCCCGCCAGGGCTCTCAGCTCTTCTAAGTCTGAAATTATCTTGGAATTAGCATCTCTAACGGGTATCCCAGCGTAAGGGCCTGCCTCCTCCGTAAACCTGCCTGAATCGTCCACTGGAGACAGCACCGGAAGTCCGTAGTGCAGGTGGACCTCCTCATAGTCCTCTTGACCGTGACCCGGCGCTGCGTGCACGCAGCCAGTTCCCTCCTCCCTAGAGACGTACTTAGAACTCAGCACCACCACGTGACCTCTCTCTAGACCCTTAAGGACTGGCACCAGCTCCTTTAGCGGGTGCTCGTAAGCTAAGCCTTCGAGCTTCGATCCGAGGAACCTATCCACGATCTCATAGTCCTCCCAGCCCAGCTCCGACGCTACGGCCTCAAGTCTGGCTTCCATCAGTATGAGCAGGTCCGACCCCACTTTCACATTCACGTAGGTCTCGTCTGGGTGCACCATCACGGCGACGTTTGCAGGTAGCGTCCAGGGCGTGGTCGTCCATATCAGGAGGCTCTCTCCTGGTCTCTCCTTAAGCGGAAACTTCACGTATATGGAGGGATCTCTCAGGTCCTTGTACTCGCTTACCTCATAGTCCGCAAGTACGGTCTCGCACCGAGGGCACCAGTGAACGACCTGTAGTCCCCTTCTGAGCCTCCCCTGCTCCCAGATCTTCTTTATTCCCCACCAGGCGCTCTCGATGTAGTAATCGTCCATCGTGCGGTAGGCGTCAGCCCAGTCGAGGGACGCTCCAAAGTTCTTGAAGTGCTCAGTCATCTTGGCTATGTTCTCCTCGGCGAACTTCTTGCACCTGGCCACGAAGTTCGCTATCCCGTACGCTTCCACATCCCTCTTCGTCTTGAACCCGAGCATCTGCTCGGTCTTGACCTCAATGGGGAGACCGTGGCAGTCCCAGCCAGCTCGATCGACTACGTCATACCCGCTGGCCCTAGCAAACCTGATGAAGACGTCCTTCAGCACTTTGTTCCAGACCGTTCCAGGGTGGGGCTCGCCTGAGGATGGGTAGGGCGGGCCATCTAGGAAGTAGAACTTAGGTCTCCCGCGCAGAGACTCTCTGAGAGTTGAGTATATGTCTTTTTCCTCCCAGAACTTCAGCACTCTCTCTTCTACCTGCTTAGGATCGTAGTTTCTGCTGAGTTCTCTTACCTTGGTCAAATTTGACACCTCTTCCTCCCTGCCAGACTCGCCACAGCTGCTCGGAAGATTTAAAATTCAGGACGAAAGTGCACGAACGGGGCGAGCGGCCATAGTGGCCGGGGACACACCCGGACTCATTCCGAACCCGGAAGTTAAGCCCGGCCACGTCCTGTGGAGTACTGGGCTCCGCAAGGGCCCGGGAAACGCAGGAGCTGCTAAGCCCCCCTCTAATTGTGGGTCTGTCTGAATGCGACTAACTTTTAACAAAAAGAGGAGCCGAGTCTTGGGTCTGCCTTATGAGAGCCAAGATCTCTGAGACGGCTCGGTACGCTGTAGAGAACCCTAGCTCGATTCGAGAGATAATGAGTCTTGTCGCAGACTATGAGAGGAATCCAGAGAAGTACCCGAGGCCTCTCGTGTACCTCGGGGGAGGATGGCCTCAAGACCCTCCCCCCAGGCCCTTGATCGAAGCACTAAGCGAGATCGTGGATGAAGAGAAAGAGATTAGGCTCAGCGCGAGGTACCCCCCCACCAAGGGCGATCCTGAGTTTCTGGACGCCGTAGCAGAGTATGAGCGGCTGCTCTTCGGTAGGAAGGTCTCTCCTGAGGAACTCCTCTCTGGCTTGGGAAGTACCGATCTGGCTGGAGGTCTCTTCCTCGCCACCTTGGATAGAGGTTCTGAGGTCATAGTGACCAGACCATGCTACCTGAACTACCAGAGACAGCTCCTAGTTGAAACCCTCATGGGGGTCAAGATAAAGTGGTGGGACATCCTGAAGGGAGGTCGCTTTGAGCCAAACGTTGGGGAGCTACAAGAACTCATCGGTCCAAATACCAGAATGATCATACTAGTCACTCCAGGAAACCCTGACGGTCAGGTATTTGATGACGACACTCTAGAGGCGATATCTGACGTAGCAGAAGAGAAGGGCGTGTGGGTCCTCATTGACGTCGCCTACAGGATGTTCCACTATCACGGAATGCCAAGATACTACTCTCGCCCGAGAAGAGAGAACGAGATATGGCTCGCATCTATGTCAAAGGAACTCAGGGCTCCGGGCTGGAGGATGGCCTACCTCTACTGCGATCCAGAACTCGTCAGGGCCGTAGAAACCGTTCAGCAGGCTAGGACGTTGGCTCCAACACGAATACCGCAGAGGGCGTTTGTTAGAATGATGAGACGGCCTGGAATCGGCGAGTGGCTGAGGAAGTACATGCTAGAGGAGACCCCTGAGATGTACGGGAAGGTAGCCAGCATGACGGCCGATCTGCTCTCCGAGATAGAGGGGTTAAAGGTGCTCAGGCCCTTGGGTGGATTCTACGTGTTCTTCAATGTAGAAGAAGTAGAGAGGAGTTCTAGGAAGTTCGTTCAGGGTCTCTTGAACGAGTGGCAGGTTGCGCTAGCGCCAGGCGTGGACTTCGGAGCAGAGGGGTGGGTTAGGTTATCCTTCGCCCCCGCCGTAGAGGATCCGGAGAAAATACGCGAGGGCCTACGGAGGATGAGTCAGTACGTAGCCAGCCTGCGGGCTGGTTAGCAGCCCAGCAGCAGAATTAAACCTGAAGCTATACAGAACGAATAGTAGGCGCGGCTATGGCGAGTGAGAAGATCTTCTTTCATATCGACGAGAGAGCTGATGGTCTGAGCCTGTGGCTGAGCGGAGGCGCTGAGATAAAGGTTCGGTTCAATCCATACTTCTACGTCCCAGCTGATCGAGTGGACCGAAAGATCGAGGCTAAGCTCCAAGCTAGGGCCGCGAAGGTAGAGAAGGTCACAGGGCTAGATCCTTGGTCTCCACGGGAATTCCTAAAGGTCGTGGCTCGGGACGAAGATGACCGGAGACAGCTCGCCAAACTCGTTCCTGAGGCCTGGGAATACGACGTCCCTCCCTGGCATCAGTATCTCCTAGAGGAACGTCTGGCGCCCTTCTCAGTAGTCAAAGCATCTGACAACAGCGTTACCGTCGTGGGGGAGGGGTCTCTAGAAGACCTGTCTATCCTCTACTTCTCAGGTCTAATATACAGTGAAGATGGCTTCCCGATTCGAGGAAAGAGTCCAGTTCTGGCGATAGGGTATACGCTGGGCGATGAAGAGCCAGAAGTAATATCGTCTGAAGATGACGCTGAGGTTCTCAGGCAATTCGTCGAGCTGGTGAAGAGAGTAGATCCCGACGTTATAGTGAGCTTCGGACAAGATGCGGACGAATTTCAGCACATGATCTCCAGAGCGAGCCTACTGGGGGTTAGGCTCGCTCTGGGGAGGGATGGCTCAGAGATCCAAGAGACGGGAAGATTCTTCAGAGGTATTATCTTAGTTGAGCAGAGGATAGTCGGTCGAGCGAATGTGGACCTATTCTCTCTGGCGTGGAGGGACTTCCCACAACTTCCGACTAAATCTTGGTATGAGCTAGCTGACGAATTGGGGATCGATCGCCCTAGGCCCGTGCCCAAGTTCAGGATTGCAGAGAAGTGGAAGAACTCTAGAGATGCGCTTTTGACATATCTTCGAAAGAAGGTAGGCGTGATAAGGACTCTGGCGGAGAAGTTGCTCCCCCACCAGGCGGAACTCGCGAAGCTAACATGGAGGCACCTATACGAGGTTACTAGAACTCCAGTCGGAGGGCTGGTCGAATCCCTCGCACTTATCCACGGCAAGGCCCAGGGGTGGATATTCCCACCGCCTAGCAAAGGAGGCGGGAAGTTTCCAGGCGGATACGTCTGGCTCAAGGCCCCTGGGCTCTACGAAAAGATAGGGTACCTCGACTTCAAGAGCATGTACCCCTCCATAATGATTCTCCACAACATCAGCCCGGAGACCGTTGAGCCGAGAGAGGGCTCCTGTGAGACGGCGGAAGTTTCCGCTGAGGGAATAACCAAGAAAGTCTGCAAGGACAGGAGGGGGCTGTTCTCCACCTTGGCAGAAGAACTCCTCAGGAAGAGGGCCGAGGTTAAGAGGCAAATGAAGGAAGTTCAGCCCGACAGCCCTGAGTACAGACGGCTAGATGCCATTCAGAAGGCCATCAAGGTGGTAACTAACGCGATGTACGGTTACATGGGGTGGGAAGGCGCCTCTCTCCGTAATGTGGGTGCCGCTGAACTCACGGCAGCACTCGGGAGACGTTACATCAAGGAGGTCATTGAACTGATTGAGAAGAGAGGTTTCCAAGCTGTGTACGTTGACACAGATGGCGTTCAGATCTTGGGGGGCAAGCCAGAGGATTATGAAGCTCTAACAGAGTGGCTCAATCAGCAGGTCCCACTCACGATTGAACTCCAATATGTTGCAGAGAGAGGGCTCTACCTGACCAAGAAGAAGTATGCCCATCTGGTGGGGGGGAGACTCATAGCTAAGGGATTCGAGTTCATAAGGAGAGACTATCCACCGATCATAAAGAGGGCTCAGGAGACCGCAGTTAGGATGGCTCTCGAAGGTAAGCCGCTAGTTGAGATCGAGAAGAAGCTGCAAGAGGTGCGAAGGACGCTCCAACAGGGGAGAGTTGAGAAGGAGGACCTAATAATCATAGAAACTTTAGGGAAGAAGCTTGAGGAGTTTGAGAGAAAAACGAAAGGCTTCGTAGCAGGAAAGTGGTTAGAGGAGAATAAAGGTATAGAAATTCATCGGGGTCAAGTACTCAGGATACTCATCGTTAAGGGCGAGGGAAGCGTCAACGAGAGAGCGAGACCAGCTGAGTTCTTTGACGTAGATGATTGTGATCTGAACTATTACCTCAAGATGTTCGATCAGGTTGTAGAGAGAACGCTCCAGGCCCTAAAGGGCGTTGGAATAAGTGAGGGAAGGAGGGGGCTAGAGGAGTTCTTCTGACCGTCACAGCTTAAGGAACTTAAGCGGCAGCTTCCCGGTCTGCTTAGTTCTCCTCGCCTGTAGGGGCTTTCTTATCTTCCTCTCCTCTTCCGGCCTTGGCCTGACGATACCTCTGTGTACGGCGCAGCTGATGCAGTAATACCGAGTCTCCAGCCTCTTGGAGATATAGGCCCCTTGTTTCTCAAGCTCCCTAGCCAGCGGACCTCCGATTGGAGAGACCCACCTGGTTATCCGCACGGCCTTGTCAGCGGGAACCAGTCTGCCGCATGCAACACACTGTACGGGCTTCTCATGACCTGAATCCGACAGCTTCCTTCCCCTGCTCTTTCTCTTCTTGGGCATGATGTATTCCCCTTCCACGTTATGCTCCGAGGGGCCCCTATAAAAGGTCGATGGAGTGGGGAACTTAGTAACTCCGACCAATCCATGCCACGTGGGGAGCTGGCTCTCCGCAGACAATGCAGGTCTCCTCATTGCCGGAGAGAATGTTCTCCTCGTAACCTAGGATTCCATAGCCTATCTCTTCTTCCATCGTGTGAGCACACTCCTCTCGTCCGCACCACCCAAATCCCGCTATCTTCCCCTCTTGGATTGCCTGCCTTATCTCATCAAAGGTCTTCACGCGTGCTACCCTGCTAGCGAGGTACTCGTTTGCCTGCTCGCGGAGCGCCTGTTCATACTTCGAGAGCTCCTCCATTATGCCCTCTATAAGTCGCTCGTCTGGGATCTTCGTTCTCTCGACTCGATCCCTGCGAGCAACTGAGACGTAGCCGCCCTGCACTTCCTGGGATCCAATGTCTACCTTCAGAGGGACGCCCTTCATGTCCCACTTGTAGTACTTATAGCCGGGTCTCTCTTCTGAGTCGTCGAGCTTGACCCGTATCCCGGCCTCCTTCAACCGCTCATAGACCTCTCGCGCCTTCCTCAGTACCGATTCCTTCTCACCCACCTTCGGAATTGGTATGACAACAACCTGCACCGGGGCTATCTTAGGAGGCAGCTTGAGGCCCTTGTTGTCTCCGTGTATCGCAATGATCGCGGCCAAGCTCCTCTCAGAGATCCCGTACGAGCATGTGTTAACATACCTCTTCTGCCCGTTCTCATCCATGTACGTCAGATCGTACGTTTTAGCGAAGAGATCTCCAAAGTTTATCACGCTTCCGAGCTCTAGGGCCTTACCGTCGGGCATGACCGTTATCAGGTCTATGTTGTACTTTGCTCCAGGGAACGTGTCCCAAGGCAGCGTCTTTACGACGAGATAAGGTACGAGCAGCTCGTCGTAGAACTTCTTGTAGATCTCCACCCCTTCCTTCACCTGCTCTGCTGCCTCCTCGAGAGTTGCGTGAAACGTGTGAGCCTCCTTGAAGAACGCGATCTCCCTCACTCGAATGAGAGGACGCGTAGCCTTGGTCTCAAACCTGTACACCGGGACGATCTGGTATATCTTGAGGGGAAGGTCTGCGTAGCTCTGGATCCACTTTGAGAGTACCTCGTACATTATCGCCTCGCTGGTGGGACGCAGTGCAAGCGGTTCTGGAGAAGGCTTTGTTCCCAGCTCTGTGATCCAGTAGACCGAATCTTGGAATCCCTTGATGAACTCAAACTCCCTGCTCAGAACGCTCTTTGGGACTACGCCAGGGAAGTAGACCCTCTTATGCCCAGTCTGCCTTAGCAGTCGCTCCATTATGCTCATAACGGCCTCCATTATCTGATAGCCGTAGGGAAGCCAGACGTACATGCCCTTGACTGGATACCGCTCGTCTAGAATCTCCGACTTGAATAAAACCTCGTCGAACCACTTGGCGAAGTCTCCTTCCTTCGGCGTTAGCTCGAATGCCTCCCTCTCCGACATTGGCCACCCATCCCCTCGCCCCAGATCGTGGCCGAGCCTCAGCCCACCAATTAAATGATTGACCTTTCAAGTGAGGCCAGCCTCTCAATCGCCCTGAGCATGTTGTACGTGGATCCCGGGAATTCCTCCTCCAGCGACTCGATGAACCTGAGCAGGCTGTTGGAGGGCTCCCACCGTAACCCTTGGGAGGCTAGAAGCTCCGAACCGAGAACCTCGTAGAAGGGGAAAACCACATCGACGCCCTCGGGGGGTGGGGGGTAAGCCAGCCTCCCTCTGATCACTAGGCAGCTCCCTCTCCGAGCCAGCCACAGTAGGTTGATCGCGTCAATCTCCTCTAGTGTGGCGAGCGATACGACAGCCTCATAGCCCCTAGACCTGGCGAGTTCGATCGTGTGCTTCAGAGCAGAACGCCAGTAATCGACCCCCTCGGAGGTTACAGTAACTAGGGCCAGCTTGACCTCTGGGAATTCCTCCTCGATCTTCAAGAAGAGGTCTAGAGCTGCGCTATCTAACGTTGTGTTTCTCACCAGAATGACCGCCTTCGTGTCCCGGTTCAGGAGGTTATTCCTGCCTATGGTTCGCCTCGCCTTGTACTCCAATGATTTCCTTAGGCAGGCCTCACACAAGCTCTCTCCAGAGTACCTCCTGTGATATACCGCTTCTCTGGCTCCGCAGACTGTGCAGATATTCTGCTCTCCCCCTTCCTTTAAGGCCATCCTGCGTGGTGCGCCCTGGTGTGGGGTCTAAAACCTGATCGCGTTGTCAAATACGACGATCATCATTGGAGACTGCTCGCCCAATTAAGGCGAAGCGCGGCCGAGATCATGGAGTGCCTAGATCGCGCGGGTCAAGTCTCACTTCTTTACGGCAGCGTGGCTAGGGGTGATGTAGACGCGAGAAGCGATGTCGACATCGTAATACTGAGGCCGAGGCTCCCGCCCTCCGCCATAGAGATGGTGCTCAAGGAGAGATTTGGGGATCCTTTAGCTAGGGAGATAGCCCAAGCCACGCCTTTAAGCGCGGTGAAGGCCTACATCCATTTGGGAAAGAGGCTGACTGTATCATTCCCTCTCGTACCGTTGGGAGAAAGGGAGGAAGAGTTCTACAGATTTGGCGGGTGTTTAGACCTCAGCGGAGTTCTTGAAGGAAAGCGCACTCCCGGCGTGAACAAGGAGCTGAAGCTAATACTCCCGAGGGAGTGGGGACATGAAGAAGTCTCAGTCAGGGGTCGAGAAGAAGTCGTCGCCAAGCTCCTAGGCATTTCCCTCGGCACAGTCCTGGAGAGAGTCAGAGTACTCACAGAAAGGAGGGTTCGCGGAAAAAGCGGTCTGTACGTGCATTACAGACTTGATGTCAGCGAGAGCATTGAGGAGGCGCTCGTAAGATTGGCGCGCGTGAAGAAGGGCCTTAGGAAGAAGTTGAGAGGAATGTTTTAGCATCTGCTAGCCTCATCTAATGCGTCAGAAGAGAATGATTGATGAGTTTGCTAAGAGCCATCGTTGTTGCTTGCCTGATGTGGCTTATTGTGGCCGCTTCGTGTATTCCTGTCAGCGGGAACCCTATCAGCCGTGAGGATGGAGTTTTTCAGAAGATTGTTGACGAGCTAGTCGATATTTTGGAATTCATAAAGGAGGTAGCGTTAGACATAGGAAGAATACTCTCAGGAACCCTCATAGCGGTCGGTGTGGTGCTCTGGGCCTCAGATATCTTCTCCTACAAGGGTAGAAAGCTAATCACATCTGGAGTAATCCTCTACTTCATCCTAGAACTGCTGTCATGACTGCTCCTCTACTGGGAATCTCAAGAATGCCACAACTCCTCCTAGCGAATCGAGAACCTGCCCTGGCTCAGTCTCAGAGTCGACAATGCGGAATTCTGCCCTAGTCTTCTTGCACAGCTCCAGAAGCTCCTTAGAGAGATCCCTCTTGCGCTGATCGAATACCATGTGACTTGAGATGAGGATGGTCTCCACGGCCCCGTAGGATAGTGCAGTTCTCACGTGGTCCGCCCCGTATGCTACGAGCCGTGACCCCTTAGATAGGTCTGCTAGGAACTTTTCGATCAATTTTGCGTCGGTTGATACAGAGAGTTCTCTGGCAACTCTATCAACCTCACCCCGCTTTAACACTTCGTACACACCGCTAAGGGTGGCGGAGGATGCGTCAACCACCCTGATCTTCGACGCAATCTCTGGGAAGTGTTCAGTAAGGTGTTTAGCGAACTCTTCCTTGAAGAATCCTGGCCCGGCGACGACGACAGCCTCAGGGGAGTGTCTCTCAACTAGCCTGTTGATTATCTCTGAGAGCTCACTGAAGAACTCCTTGCTTATGATGCTATCCGCGCGTCTTGATCGCGCGTCAGCCCTCCTAGACGCTCTCAAAGATACTTCTGGCGTTACTTTGAATCTGCTTATGGTGGCGATGGTAGCTTCTCTGTCATCGAGTGCTATCACAAGAACCTTTGGCGACAGAGTTGACTGCTCTGCTCTCTCTATGACCTCGAGTGCCACATCGTCCCAATGTTCTTTGGAGATGGTTAGCTGAGAACCTGGAGCGACCTCTATGGAGTGGTGCTTGCCCTGAATGCCGAGCCATTCGGGCGCCCGGCGAACCACTCCTAAGATCCTCATCGACCCGCCGGTTGAGTCTACCTCCACCTTCTCGACTTCCAGCGTCAATGTCACAGGAACGCGCTCTCCGCTGTCTGGCCTCTGCTGGCCCTCTGGCTTAAATCGACGAGTAGTTCTTGCAGTGACCAGATCTCCCGGCTTAATCGCAAAAGAGAGCCAGTAGAGGTCTTCAGGCCCATCTAACTTTACAGCCAGAATTCCCTTTTTCAAATCTTTTTTTATAATGCGCATAGCCACCACAGTTGTTCCTCAGTAAAATTACTCTAGCGTGAATACCTTGACGCCTACCGGTATCCTGCTCAGGTCGTAAGTCCGCCTGCCAACGATGACCTTGATCCCCGCGAGGTGAGCCTTGTCTACTATTCTCTGCGTAACGTTACCGTCGTAAACCAGGTACTTGGCCCCCTGCGTGGAACTCAATTCGTCATACAGATCGGGCACCCTCACTTCTTTGACTTTGGTGAGGTCCTCAGACAATAGGATGGCCTTTCCAGAGGATATGGCTTCCTTGAGCCACTCGCGGAGATTAGCAGGGATCCTCTGCTCCCACCCCTGAACCTCTGATCTCGCATGACGAGTCACTGCTGACTCAAGCGTCTCACCGAGGGCAGGAACTGCTTGCCGCGCTCCCACCGCGACCTTCTTTATACCCATCCTCTGCCTCTCTTCTTCTGCTGAAACAGCAGATTCGAGAGCTTTCCTTATCTCCTTCGCGGTTAGATCCTGCACTCCCTTCCCGGGAGGCGCCCTGGCCACGTAGTCGACATCGGTTTGTTCTAGCAGGGCCCTTAGGACCATCTCTCCGCCTCTGTCACCGTCGACGAATGCAATGGCTTCCTTCTGCGATATCAGTTTTATGACTGTGTCAGGCACCCTCTCTACGGCGCCTCCAACTGAGATGACGTTTGTCCACCCGTATCGAAGCATGTTTACAACGTCGGCCCTCCCCTCGACCACGATGAGTTCTTCTGACTCGTCGACTCCGGGGCCAGCCGGCAGCTTCTCTGGGCCGTAGAGGATCACCTCCTCCCGAGACGCTTCCCTCAGGATCTTATCCAGCAAGTCCCTAGAGGACTCGGCCGCCTGGCTTCGCCATTCTCTCAAGATCTCGACCGCTCTCTTGGCTATAAACCTCCTCTTCTCTTCTCTCTGGTCGGTTATCTTTCGAAGCTTTACCTTCGCCGTGTAGGGGCCGACCCTATCGACGCTCTCCATGGCGGCGGCTATGATGGCAGTCCGAGCCTTGTCGAGGCTGCAGCCTACCTGAATAAGTCCCCTGGTCTTTCCTCCCTCGTTCCTGAGGTGCACTTGAATTCTCCCTATCTTTCCAGTTCTCTGAAGTTCTCTCAGTTCCAGTTCCGGTCCTATCAACCCCTCTAGCTGTCCAAAGAGGGCCCCTATGACGTCGCTGTCATCTACATGGCCGTTGACAACTATATCCAAGTGAATCAGGTACTTCGGGTGGTGCTCAGCATCCCTATTCCTGTTGTGAGACTTAGCCTCCCAACCTGGCGAATTCCTCAAGCTTAACATCACCTCTAAACCCTCTGAGGTAAGCCCGCTAACGCGCAGCCTGACTTACCTCGAGAAACAAATCGATTCAAACAACTCAACATCGTCGTGAGGTTGAGCGCCTGCCAACTAATCCCGCGGGCTCAAAGGTCGGCCCACGCCGTCCTCCCTCGCCCGGGGTCATGCAGTGGCAGGCGCAATAAAATCACGGTAAACCCCAGATTTAACGATTCCTGAAGACCAAAGCCTCCGCCAGCTCGTCGAGTAGCTCTATGAGCTCGCTCCTAGCAATACCCTCCAGCTCCTTTAGCGCTCTCTTGGCGTCATTTATTAGCTCTATTGCTTTGCTCTCCGCGTAGTCTAGGGAACCTGTGTCTCTCACGAGTTCTCTGACGAACTCGACATCCTCGTCAGAGGCGTTGGGGTTCCCGAGTATAGATAGGGCCTTCCTCCTAGCCTCCCCTGAGCACGTGCCTAAGGCCTTGATGATCAGGAGGGTGCGCTTACCCTCTTTAACGTCGGAGTCTGCCGGCTTTCCTGTGATCTTTGGGTCTCCAAATAGCCCGAGTATGTCGTCTCTTATCTGGAAGGCCACGCCTACCTTCAGGCCATAGCTCTCTAGAGCGGCCACGGCGCTTGCTGGTGCTTCGGCAAGCATTGCACCCATTTTTAGGGAGGCTGCAAATAGCGCCCCCGTCTTTAGCGAGAGCATCTGTAGGACCTCATCCTCGGTCGGCAGCTCCTCCTTGCAGCTCAGGTAAATGTCCATCAACTGGCCTTCTATGAGCCTTCTGTAGGCCTTGACGTACTCCGCGGCCGCTAGATCGGCGCGATCTGACGCAAATCCAGCAGAGTACAAGGCCTCCAAGCCGAGACCGAGCAGACTATCGCCGCCGAGGATGCCCACGGAAATGCCAACGTTGTGAGGCACCCTGCTCACGTCTAGGTGGGAGAACCACTCCTCGCCTAGAACATGAAATGCCGGCCCTCCCCTCCTAGTTGGACTCTCATCCATGATGTCATCGTGAATGAGCGACGACGCGTGGAGTAATTCCACTGATATCGAAGCCCTGTAGATCTTGGCGTCGACCTGCCCGCCGAATCCCTCGTAGGTAGCTATCATGGAGATAGGTCTTAGCCTCTTCCCACCCCTCAGCAGGTACTCCCTCAGATTCTCGTAGTACTCGCGAACCCTGGCGCTGGGGGCTTCCTCGATTACGTCCTCCAAGAATCTCGCGATCTCCTCCTCAATTGGCGGGCGATGGATTTCGATAAACTTCCCTAGCGCCCCGCTCATTAGCTACACCGTCTCGCAATGGGTCTAACAAAACCAGTTTTAAACTCGCCAAGTGTGTGGCCGAGAAGGGTGGTACGACTGGAAGGAAATCGGCTGGATCCCTGGTCTAGCGATATCGTAAAGGACTACAGGCGTGTTATGGAGCAGTTTGGGCTATCTGGACCAACCAAAGAGCAGGTAGAGTTCTTCCAGGATGCTCCCTTCTTTCGCAGACGGATCATATTTGCCCACAGAGATCTTGACGTCATTATCGATGCCATAAGGTCGGGGAGAGAGTACGCAGTTCTCACGGGGATAAAGCCGACGGGCGATTATCACATGGGAACTTTCCAGACAGTGAAGGAGTTCGTGTACTTCCAGAGAAAGTCTCCACAGGCCATAGCGGTATTCTCAATAGCAGACATAGAGGCATGGGAGGACAATGGAATCAGCTTTGAGGAAAGCAAGAAGATCGCGATTAGCAACGTATCGGATCTCCTCGCTGCTGGATTAGACCTAGAGAGGGCTTACATCTACTTCCAGAGCAAGGAGATTAGGGTTCACGAGCTGGCGGCGCTGGCCGCCAGAGGCATAACGCTGGCAACGATGAGGGCCGTCTACGGCGAGAGGCACATGGGCCTATACCTCTCGGCCTTAGTCCAGATAGGCGACATTCTACTTCCCCAGCACCCAGACCTTGGTGGACCCAAGCCAACCCTAGTCCCCGTGGGAATAGACCAAGACCCTCACCTGAGGCTCACGAGAGATGTTGCAAGTAAGTTGAAGCCTAAGTGGGGATTCGTAGAGCCCGCATCCACGTACCACCTGATAATAAGGAGCCTGCTCGGCGACAAGAAGATGTCGAAGAGGGATCCGATGAGCTACATAAGCCTAAGAGACGACGAGAGCCTCGTCAGGAAGAAGATCCTAAATGCCTTCACCGGTGGTCGAGAGACCGCTCAACTCCAGAGAGAGCTTGGTGGAGAGCCATGGAAGTGCGTTGTGTACGAGATAGCCAAGTTCCACCTGTATGCAGATAAAGACGAGGAGCTGGAGAAGATCTACAGGGAGTGCGTCGCCGGCGAGAGGCTCTGCGGAGAGTGCAAGATGCAAATCCTTGAAGATCTCATAGAGGAGATGAAGGAGCACGAGAGGAGGAGGATAGAGGTTCTTCCAACCGCCAGACAGATCGTAGAGAGGGCTTGGAACCGCCAACCTTTATATACCGCGAGCAGTGGCGGAGCGTGAGGAATTATGGGAACCGTAAGAGAGAGAGCAATAAAGAGGATAGCCTACAAGTTAGTTAAGGAGTATCCAGAGCTGTGGACCACTGATTTCGAGCACAACAAGAGGATGCTGCAGAGGATCGCGATAGTTAGGTCGAAGGTCTACAGGAACAGGATTGCAGGCTACATCACGAGGCTTAAGGTCAGAGAGCTTCAGGGAACGCTAGTCTGATGTACTGGGCTCCCTATCTGCCACGATTGCTTCCTTTTCTACCGTTTCGCATAGCACAGTTATTACTCGCGGCAGGCAGCTAGCATCGTCGACGATGACCGACTCAAGGACTGCGTCTTCCTTCGCTAGACTGCTGAAAGTGATCAATAAGAGAGAAGCACGCGTTGCCGTGCTGGGGCAGGGGTACATAGGCTTTCCGCTCAGCCTTCTCTTAGCTAAAGCTGGCTTTCGAGTCGTTGGTTACGACATTAACAGCCAGCTCGTTCAGAGGTTGAAGGCCGGCCTTACTCCATTTTCTGGTGAAACCGGTTTAGACGACTTGTTAATGGCTGCAAAGAGGTCAGGTGAGTACTCCCCAACGAGCAACGCTTCTGAGATCAGAGGGTCCGATGTATACGTAATAGCCGTTCCAACGCCCAGAATTAATGGTGGAGAACCCGATCTCTCGTACCTTAGATCGGCCCTAGAGCTGGTCAAAGCCTCCGTAGATAGAGACTGCTTAGTCGTGGTGGAAAGCACGGTACCTCCTGGAACCACTGCTGGGCTCGTGGCTAGAGAATTAGCCAAGCTGAGCTGGGCCAAAATATTCGTAGCGCACTGTCCCGAGAGGGCAATGCCAGGCAAGCTCATAGAAGAACTCACTCATGCCCATAGGGTCATTGGCGGGGTAGATGAGGAGTCCGGCAGGCTGGCCCAGGAACTCTACGCTTCATTCAGCGAAGGGAAGATAACCGTAACAGACGCTCTGACCGCTGAGGTAGTTAAGCTCGTCGAGAATACCTACAGAGACGTAAATATAGCGTTAGCCAACGAGATCGCGCGCATCTGCTCCGCATTAGGTGTTAGCGCGAGGCGAGTGATAGAGATCGCAAATATGCACCCGAGAGTAGCTATACTTAGGCCAGGGATAGGTGTGGGGGGAAGTTGCCTAACTAAGGATCCGCTGTTCTTAGCAAACGCGTCTATGGAACGAGGATATGTCCCAGAACTCATCCTTAGGGCCAGGGGGATAAATGAATCAATGCCAGAGCTTGCCGCACGAGAGATATTGGATTTCATAGAATCAACTGAGCGAAGTAGGTCTCAGGCCGTAGTAGCAGTGCTGGGCACGGCGTACAAAGGGGGTGTCTCAGACGCGAGAGGAAGCCCGGCAGGTCAGCTCATAAGACTGCTCCTCTCTGGGGGAGTCGAGGTTAGGGCTTACGACCCACGCTGCAGGGAGTCCTTCGGGGCTGAAATGACGAACGACCCTTACGAGGCTGCGAAGGGGGCTTGCTGTGTGGTGCTAGCCACCGACCACCCAGAGTTCTACGAGCTGAGTCTAACATCATTGAGGGAGTATTGTGCTCAAGACGGTCCCGTGCTGCTCTATGATGGAAGGCTTGTGTTTAGAAGAGAAATCGTTGAAAAGGCTGGGTTTGTATACTCCGGCATCGGAGAGCCCTCACTCAGACCCTCCGCGTTGATTGGAGCAAGAGTTGGAACACGTCAACGAGCTTAACTTTGCTCTTCACACCTTGGGTGGCATACTTCACCGCAGCGTAGGCGAGTGGATGAACGAAGGCTAGGTAGCTTGCACCGTTGGATTCGGCCTCCCTTAGGAGACTAACGCCGAGCCTTCTGATGATGTCTGGGCGCGCGTTGTATGTTACCCCGTAACCGCACGAGGCACAAAACTCCGCGCTTCTCACACTGGCTCCCGCTCTGGCTAGGAGGTCTCTGGCCGCCGAGTTGGCGTTTTCATTCCAGCAGTCCCTTACAAGCACGACTATCTTATCTGCAAGCTTGTCTAAGAGGAATCCCTCGGTATACTCTAAGAGATCTTCCAGCAGCATTTTTGCCTCTATACCCTTGCTCGCAAGGTTTTCCGCCGCTTCAGGGCAGGCAGTTAATACCCTGCGCACGCCTCTATCGCTTAGCCACTCTGCAAACATGTCTAGCTCCTCTCTGGCTTCATCGAAGTACCCTGCTAGCCTGAGTATCTCTCCACACGAGAACCTCATATCTCGTATTGGGACTGCCCTGGGGAACCTGATGGCGAGTTCGACAGCAGCTACAGCAGATTCTGGAGCGTTTAGCGCCCACCTACCAACGAACATCATCGTCTCGCTAACTTCCGGAGAGTCTCCTGCCGATGGAGGAAGCCAGCTCCCCTCGGCCGCGGCAGGCTCGAAGAGAGACAAGATTGTTCGTATTTTTCTGGGTAGGGCCGCAACGTTGAGTGGGGGAACGTATCCCAAGTCTATGAGCTCCTTCCGCGTGAGCAGTATTAGCTCCGATGGGTGGACTCCATAGGGACACGGGCGATCGCAGAGGCCGCAGAGCACGGAGCCATACATGTGCTCGATGAGGTCAATGAAAACTTGCAGCTGACGCCGGTTCATCTGGGACGCCAAATTCACCCATCCTCTGGGTGAGTAGGCCTCATTTAGTTCAAATACTCTGTATACTGGACAAAATCTGTTGCACTCGCCGCACCTGAGGCACGTCTCAAGCAACCTCGTGAGCTTTTCTGAAAACAGCGGTTGTGGCTTCTCCTCGTATGACATCGAATTTCACCCTCTCATGGGTACAATCTTCCCAGGATTAAGTATCCAAGCCGGATCAAAAGCTCGCTTGATTTCTGCGAATGCAGCAGAAGCCTCTGGCCTCTGCTTGGAGAAGGGCAGAGCCATAGAAGCCCCTATACCTGTACCATAGCCCAGCACACCGCCAGCTTTCGAAAACAGTTCTGCCGTGCTCATGGCGGCCGCGTTTGCTCTATCGACCTGCTTCTCGTCGAGCGGATTATACGCAAATCCAACCAGAACCCAGCCAAGTGGTACTGACGTGACTGTAAGAGTTCTGATTCTGTAGCGTGACGCGACTCTCTCCACCTCCGGGAGACTATCCCTCAACTGAGGAGTGGGGAGAGCGGCGCTGACGAATATCGCGGGGAACTTAGACTGCCTCAGGGCTTGAATGACGAGAGCCCTTCCACCAGGACTGATCTCCTCAATTACCTCAAAGGATAGAGGTTTGATCTCTTCTAGAGCCTGTTCAAGCCTCTTAGCTTGGATACCCACGCAGTCTGGCGATCCTATCAACGTCACCAGAGCCCTGGCGCCCACATCCCTGGCTCCTTCTCCCACCAGCTCCATGACGTCCCTGTGCACAACGTCTAGAGCAGCCGGCTCAACGCCCCTAGAGAGCAATTCGTCGTAGAGACTCAGGGCGTCGAGGGAGTCTATCAGCTCGACCTTGTAGGTCAGGGCGTACTGGGGTCTTCGTCTAAGCCTCACCGTAAGCCTCGTGATGACCGCTAACGTGCCCTCAGACCCTAGAATGGCATCTAGTAAGAACCTTGGGCCTCCCCCTTGGAATCCTCTGAGATCAAGCCACTTGCCGGTAGGAGTAACGGCCTTTATCCCTACCACATGATTTCTTATGGTCCCATAAGCGGCAGAGAGGCTTGACGCAGCGTCTTCTGACGCGAGGCCCCCAATCGTAGAGCCCCCGAGGCCGTCTGGATTTATCGGGAAGTAGAACTCCCCGCCTATCTTTGACTCCAACTCGCTTACTCGAACCCCTGGCCCCACCTCGGCCCAACCGGCCTCTTCGTCGATCTCGTATATCTCGTTCAATCTCAGGAGGTCTAGAACCACCCCGCCCTGAGTTGGAACCGGACCCCCAACCAAGGAGGTACCGGCCCCTCTGGGGGTTACAGGGTAATTGTGTTCGGTCGCGGATGTCAGCAGCTCCTCGACTTCCTCCTCAGAGGTCGGCCTGACAACAGCGTCGGGCGTCCCCCTAACATTTGATGCGTCAAATGAGTAGGAAGCAAGGCTTATCTCGTCTGTAAGTACATTCTCCTCTCCAAATATGGCGGTCAGAACCTTGCTTAGTTCTCCAGGCATTCTGCACTCCACGCAGAGTCCGCATCAAAATGGTTTAAGATTTCACTTTGAGGGCTAGCTAGATGCCCTTCGAGAGCCCTCTTGTAGATATTCATAGGGACTATGGAGCAGACTTTACGGTATTTGCAGGCTGGAACATGCCCCTCAAATTTACAAGCGCGTTAAAAGAGACTTTGGCTGTAAGGAATGCAGCAGGCGTCTTTGATGTATCTCACATGGGAAGGCTAAGCATAACTGGGAAAGACGCTACTCGCTTCCTGAATACCGTGACCACGAATCAGGTTGACGTTGAGATAGGGCGGAGCAGGTACACGCTCACGCTGAACTACGAGGGCGGCATCAAAGACGACGATATGGCCTTCAGGGTAGGCGCGGAGGAGTACATGGTAGTGGTTAACGCGGCTAGCCGCGAGAAGATACTAGCCTGGTTCGAGGAGATGGCGGCAAGGCGTCAGATGGATGTAGAAATTAAAGATGAGACTTTCAGCACGGCTATGCTGGCTGTCCAAGGCCCACAGGCCAGGCAGGTAGTCCACGAGATCCTTGGAAGAGAGATCAAGATCAAGAAGTTTAGGAACACCCTTGTGGACGTAGAGGGCAGTCAGGCGCTGGTAAGTCGAACCGGGTACACCGGAGAGGATGGTTACGAGATCATATTCTGGGACGTGGGAGTTGCTGAGCGATTCTTGAGGAGCCTCGTTGACAAGGGAGTTGCTCCTTGCGGTTTAGGCGCCCGAGACATTCTGAGACTCGAGGCAGGCCTGCCACTCTATGGTCAAGACATGGACGAAGAGACTACGCCGGTAGAAGCTGATCTTATGTTTGCCGTGGATCTAAGCAAAGATTTCATCGGAAAGGATGCCGTGGCGTCTAGGGTTGAGGAGGGCCCAAGGGAGGTAAGGGTAGGGCTCAAGAGCTCCTCGAGGAGAGCCCCCAGACATGGAGACCTCTTATTAGCCGAAGGAGAGACCGTCGGGAGAGTTACCAGCGGCACATTCAGCCCGACGGTCGGGGTCGGCGTGGCGATGGGATACCTGAAAAGCGACTTGGCGTCGCCGGGAACTAAGCTAACGGCCAAGGGGCTTGGAGAGATTCCGGTTGAGGTCGTCAAAATGCCCTTCTACGACACCACAAAGTATGGGTGGAGAAGAAAGCGATGAAGAGAGTTCAGGCTTGAGGCTGCTTCCCCTTAACGACTCCGAGGACTACGTGGCTCACAGTCTTAGCTAACCTTCTGGTCTCAGCTATCTTGACGATATCACCCTCTTTTACCTCAATGCACGGCGGGAGGTGCGCGTGTATCTTGCTCCTCCTACGCTCGTACCTCTTGAACTTGGGGACGTAGTGAAGGTACCTAATCAGCACGGTGACCGTCCTCTGCATCCTCGTGGAAACTACCTCGCCGACTAGCGTCTTCCCTCTGACGGAGATTGTGCCGTGCCAAGGGCACTTGTCATCATCGCACTCCTTCTGGGGCGGGATCACGTCGGATATCATGTAGTCAGGCAGGGTACGCCTCCTGCTCATACTCTCTTCACCCTCTCCTCCGGCCTTCCCACAAGCTTGTCGCCGAGCACCTCGACTTTAACCCCAGAGGGGAGGATGAACTCGAATATCCTGCCGCTCTTAGGAATCTTCTTGGTACCCCCCTGGGTCTCGATAATCAACAGCCCGTGAGTCTCATCTAAAACTACTCCGCGCAGACCCACCTGATCTGGGTCCGGCGCGCTAACGATCGATACCTCAAGGCCAATCAGCTCATGGTATAAGAGATCTGAAGGCTTAATCGCGGGCCCTCGGCGCACCACTGACGCCTCATTGCTCAAGCTATGTACCCCCTCTCCCTCATCACTGTTAGTACCCTGGCTATCTCTCTTCTGACCATCTTAAACCGGTGGACCTGCTCTGGAGGAGCGCCTGCGGAGAGCTTCGAACGCAAATCGAAGTACTCCCGCCTAAGCTGCCTTAGCTTCTCCTGGAGCTCATCCTTTGACATCTTCCTCAGTTCCTCCAGACTCGCATTCCTCACCGGCATCTCCCTCCACCTCCTTTACCTCCTTCTCCTCGGATTCATCTTCACTCTCGCTCTCTTCTAAGAGTTCAGGCGGTACCTCCTGAGCGACCTCGGCCTCCCTCCCGGAGAACTCTGCCAGAACCTCTTCAACCTTCTCAGGCAATACTATCACTTGATCTGGGAGGGCTGTAGCCTCGATCGGCCTCACTATCCTCACGCGAATTCCGAGCATCCCCTGAGGGAGCATCACGTGTCTTACGGCATAGTCAACGTAGCTCATCGGGTCCTCCCCACAGCGGTACATGACCCCCGCCCTGAAACGCTCCTCTCTGGCCCTCTGCCCCGTGAACTTTCCGGCTATCCTTATCTCCACGCCCTTTGCTCCTGACGCCATAACGCGCCTTAGAGCAGCGAAGGCAGCCCTCTTGTGACGCTCCCCCCTCATTATCCTCCTAGCAATGAAGTTAGCCACAATGCTGGCGCTCAAGAACGGCTGCTCGACCTTCTCTACCCTCAGGTAGGGGTTCTGGAACCCGAACTCCCTCTTTAGGATCTCAGTCAATCTCTTTGCGATTCTGCCTCCCCTACCTATCACGAGCCCAGGCCTCTCAACGTAGAGTGTGATTACATCTCTGACGGGCGTAGACACAACCTTGGCGCCATGGAAGCCAGCCCTGTCTAGCTCTCCCTGGAGGAACTCAAACACCCTCGCCCTAATAAGGCCCTCCTCGATAATCTTCTTGTACGTTGGACTCGCCTTTGCGCTCACGCTTCACTCACCCCTCTCCTCCAATATGACCTCCACGTGGACCAGCTGCTCGATCTTTGGAGTAGCCCGGCCAAAAGCCCTGGGGAAGAACCTCCTCAGCTTCGGCCCCTTCTGAGCCGCTATGTGCCTTATGAACAGCCTATCCACGTCCAGACCCTTCTGCTCAGCGTTGGCTTCCGCGCTCTTGAGAAGCTTCATCACGAGCTTGGCCGCTTTTACAGGGTACCTTCCCGCCTTCCAGCCCTCCAGCTGTTTCCTGTGCCCAACTCCCCCACAGTATCGCTTGAAGGGGATGGGCTTCCTCATTGAGACCACGTCTTCGAGGATCTTTCGCGCGTCCTCTAGCGACCTGCCTCTGAGTTCTCTCACCAGCTCTACCATCTCCTTGAACGAGACTCTGAGATCTCTAGCGGATGCTTTAACCTGGTTTTCCTTGAGCTCTTGAGCATACGAGTATCCGAAGTTTGGCACCGGCCTACCACCCCGACTTTTCGCCGAGAAAGAGGGGTGTGGTTATTTAAACCTGCCCAGTGGTTTTCTATACCCCGCGCCCCCTCTTCTTGCGGATTAAGGAGTACGCGAGAATGCTGGCAGAGATCGCAGGCGGCACCAGCGCGGTCCATATGGACAGGGCGCCCACCATCACGAGACCGCCGCTCTCAACCTTGACGAGTTCGAGCGCCAACCCCTCCGGCTTCTCAAGACCGCTGAGTTCCCAGATAGCCTCATCTCTGTGGATTTTAACTGGCACTGGCGTTCCACTCGACACCTCGTACTCAGGCAGCCTCTCCTTGACGCACAATGTGTAGGGCGCTCCCTTCGGAAGCGCGGTGGTTATCGGATCTAGGATCACCTTCAGAACTCCCTCCTCCTTGCTTACTGGGTAAGGCTCTGAGAATGGGGTCGTTTTAGCTTCGATCTCATAGAAGAGGTCTCCCACCCAGTCTGGGCTGATCGGCGGAGGGGGGGACTGCAAGACGAAGTGCACTCTGTACTCTTCAAAGAATGGAGTCTCGCTTCTAACAGGCGCCTCGACGCTGAGACCCCTGCCTATCAGAGACTCTCCTGTGAAGGGGTCTGTAAAATTCACCGCGATGTCGGTCCTCACGGTCGGCCTAGGTATGAATAAGAAGCCCTCTCCGAATAGTACCTTCATCAATCCCTGAAGAGCGAGGTATGGCGAGCCAAGCCTTTGGAGCGAGTTCCACAACTTCATGGCTAGATCTTTATCCGCGCCTTCGAGAAGGTTGGGGGTTACGTAGAGCCTGTAGGTTCCCTCGAGAGAGTCGCCGACTCTCTTCAACTCGATGAAGCCTTCATACCTGAGTCCCATGGCAAGCGGGACCGCCCTCCTAGTGTAGTAGCTGAAGTCTATCGGAGAGAATGGTCTGTGGATTACGCCAGTTAAGTTGGCGCTCATGTCTGAATTTATCTCCACAAGAATAACCGACTCGTCGCGAAACGGAGTAGGCGAGCCTATTGGAGGGATAGCTGACGCGCAACCCGCTGAGAATGTTAGCAACGTGGTTAGTATGAGCGTTATAATCCGGCGATCAATCATCTTCACTCGGACCTCCTCGTCGATCCCTCGGCTTCCCCTAGAGGTTATTTAAATCATGGTTCGCCTCCTATCGACTGGGGATTCACGAGAGGGCGTCCCGGGTTGGAAGGCCGAGGAGAGAGAATAGGCTACCTCCTCTCCGTGTATTATGATGGTAGCGAGAGAAGGGCTGTGATCAAGCTTTACGATCCCGAGAAGGGAGAGATCTTCCACATCCCAGACCCTTACGGGCATAGACCCTACCTCCTCACAGACGCTCCTCCAGAAGAAGTCGGTAAGATAGCGGGGAAGCTGGCCGCTCGGATAGCCGGCGTATCTACCGTCGAGAAGTGGGATGCCCTTAGGTTCAAACCAGTAAAGCTGACCAAGGTCGAGGCTAAGGATCCGCTGGCCATCGGAGGGGAGCGAGGAGGAGGGCTAAGGGATCTTCTGCAGGAGGCCGGATACCGCGTTTGGGAGGCCAGAATAAAGTACTATGAGTGCTACATATACGACCAAGGTCTCAAGCCCGGCCTACCCTACAG
>Ga0116200_10000049_pt1 | contig 25818 bp, 17 predicted proteins | sample Mar14436cmmetaG_FD_94478 | JGI IMG/M metagenome (GOLD analysis project Ga0116200, IMG submission 94478) | Marine hydrothermal vent microbial communities from Guaymas Basin, Gulf of California to study Microbial Dark Matter (Phase II) - Marker... ... | reverse complement strand
CTTTAAGGGTTTTGTCATTGATATGTTCTGCCTCCTGAAGCGCTTTTGCGCTTATCTCTTTTCCCTTCTGAATCTCGCCCGTTTTCCAATACACCATGCCCAGGTTTTCGAGCGCAATTATTCTGCTCTTTTCCAGTTTTTCATGTTCCGCAATTTCAAGGGCTGTTTGGAATTCCTCAATGGATTTATGCCACTGAGCTTGCAAAAAGTAGACGTACCCATATATGATGTGGTAATCTGCCTTCAGGTGTACCTTTTCAATGGCCTCTTCATCCACTTCTTGTAAGGTGCCCAGGCATTCTTTTATCATATTGAATTTGAACAAAGTGTATGCCTTAATCACCTTGAAATCGGCGCTATCTTTAAGCTCCCGGGGGGAGCTCTCCAGCTGTTCTATGTAATCTTTGAGCTCCTGCAGGTAGCCCCCAGAGATGATGAGTTCGTAGTTCTCAAGGATCGCCTTGAAAGCGTCGTCGTAGCGCTCACGGTGCATGAGGTAGTACAGAGCCTCTATGATCGAGGGGGCATCCCCCTCCTCAAGATAATATTCCGCCGCCATGTCGTAGTAGTGGTTGAAGGTTGCCTTGGGGTAGAGGCTCTTCACGGTCTCTTTGACCACATCCACAACGTAGTAAAGTCCGTCATATGTCCTTAAGAAGACCGATTTGTCCGCCAGGAGGTCCACATGTGCCAGAAAGACGTGCTCCTCCCTCAGGAAGAGCTTGTAGGAGGCAGGGGCACGCAACACACACCCCTGCAGAAGAACCGTCTTCTCAAGGGGGGAGAGCTTCTCTATGACCTCCCTCACCACGAACTCTGTGACGTTATCGGGAATCTTCTCAAAGTCTGTGGTATCCCTCCTTAAGAGCTCAAGTACCTGCGGGTGGCCCCCGAGCTTCCTGAATATCGTCTCGTGATACTCCTCAGGAATCCCCTTCTCTCTTAAGAGCTTCTGGACAGCCTCAAAGTCAAGCTCTTTAAGGTGGATAATCTCCACATGCCCCTCAACCTCGTCCCTTCTGGAGTAGTAGGGAACATCGTGCCTTGTTATGAAGATGGTCTTAAGACCCCTACTGTTTATGGTGACCTCTTTGATGGCTTTGAGGGTGTAGATGAAATTCATGTCCCTTCGGACATGATGAGTATCGTCAATGACCAGTATGGCGAAGAGTTCAGTTAAGTCCCTTTTCAGGGCGTCCTTCAGTTCATCCAGGGTCCAGGGCCTCTCTCTTCCCGCCTTGAGCAGGTTTTCCAGTGATGTGGCACCGCATTTCTTCAGGAAGGAGGCGAGCTCTCTCAGGAGACTCCCGGGGGTGTCTCCCTCCTTCATGGTGTACCAGAAGATGTTGGTCTCGTTGAGGAAGAACTCAACCACCGATTTTACAAGGGTGCTCTTCCCTATGCCTGCTATACCTTTGACCACGTAAACGGAGGGACCAGGGCTCTTCAGACCGTCCATCAGATGGATCCTCTCCATATCTCTGCCGTAGAGCCTTGTCACCACGGGGGAGTCCCCCAGGTGGGCTACCTTCACCCCATGCCTCCTGTAATCCTTAAGCCGGGCTATGTCCACCACACCCTCCCTCTTGAGCATCAGATAAATCTCGTTGTATTTAGGAAAGGGGAATATCCTCTTCTTAAGCTCCCCTATGCTCTCCTCGTAGATCCTCCCGTGCTCGTCTCTCACTCTTATCTTCAACCGGTCTATCTCCTCCTTGAGTCTCTTGGCCTTCTTTCTTCCCTTTTCCGTAAGCAGATAAACAGATACAGCACGGGAAAACCCGAGGGGCCTGGTCTGAACCTTCAGGATATAACCATCTCTCAGAAGTTCGTTCAATCTGGCGCGAACCTGATTAAACTTCGCACCAACCCCAAGGGCAATATACCTCTGTACAAGGTCCTTCGGTGGGGTCACAATATCGATCTCTTCGTAATATATCTTGAAGCTGTCTATGTGCAGGATTATCCTGTTGGAGAGAGAGAAGAGGTTCTGCTGACCCTTGGCCATGTAAACCGAATTACCTTATGTGGTTAATAAATCTTTTTGGAATGGTTCTGTGTAAAGGAAAATAATTTTAATATGTGGGGCCATTGAAAGGGTGTGCGGTGAGCCTATGGCGGTTGAACCCGGGGGCAGACAAGATAAAGAGCTTATGAAAAAGAAGCTTGAGGTTCTTCAGGGGATACTGGGAGGGGAAGAGGAACTTTCCTACCTCCTTGAAGAGGACCTCCAGCTCTTTCTGACGGAGTACAAGAACTACCTCCGGGAGGCGCTCTCCGACCTCGGGGTCGAGGAGACGGAGGGGGTGGAGACAGAGGAGCTTGAGGAGATGCTTGTCCAGGCACTTAAAGGACGGTCGGAGTTCAGCGAAAGGATGGAGGAGCTTGAAGAGCTCTTTCAGGGGGCTGAGGGGGGCGAAGAAAAGACGCCTGAGAAGGCGGAGCTCACGGGGGCTGAGAAGGAGCCTGCCGGGGCGAAGGCCCCCCGCAGGGCTCACCTTAAGCTTCCCCGTGGGGGTACCTTCAAAATGGTCATGGCTGCTGCGGTGGTGATAATAGTTTTATCAGCGGCATACTACACGATACTCTCCCGCGGCGGACAGAACAAAAAGGTCGTTCTTCTTCCATACATTGACGCCTCCGCCACCGAGTGCTATGCGGGTGAGGTGGTAACCCTAGATGCCACAAGGACCTTCATCCGCTCCAGTGTGAAGGAGATCGAACTGAATTGGATTATAGTCCCTGAGGATTACAGAATCCTGGAGGGTGATCTCAACTCGGAGGTTATAAAGCTGTACTTCACCCATTCAGGGAGCTACAACGTGACCCTTATGGCCAGTCATGGGGAGGTTCTGAAGGAGTATTCTGTGAGAATAGAGGTGGACCCCATAACAATAACGGTAGAGAGGCTGAGGTGGGGGGACGAGTACCGCTATTATACCGAGGGAAACGTGAGTCTCCACGACAGTGAAGGGATAGAATATCTCTCCGAGGAGGGGCTGCTTGAGATTACAGATGTGACGCTGCACTTCTGGAACCCCCCGGGAGAGGAGGATCGTATAAATCTTGAGGGGGATGGGGGAATCCGGGTTCAGAACGGCTTCGGGCAGGAGGCGTGGGCGCTCAACCTTCACCTCAACCAGTATTTTGAAATATCCGGAGAGGCCACGGTGAATGGAGGGGAAGGGGTGATTCCGATAAGCGGCCAGCAGACGTACAGGCAGGACAAATACGTGGATCTCTACTACAGACATCCCTTCAAGGTGGTCTCTGACACCTTCATTGATATGAGCTTTCTCATCTCCAGCCAGAGCGTTCAGCGTACCTACAGCATAGACGATGTGGAATACCCCTCCACAGAACTTGCGGACGTCCTCCTCTCTCTGGATGCCGTGAAGGAGAGTAGGGTTTTTGAAGAGGACGAGGATGGCTTCTTTACGGTTGGGGGCTACACCTATCAGTGGAGGATCGTGGGCACGGAGAGGGTGGGGGAGAGGCCGTGCTTTAAGATGGAGATAAAACTAGAGAGGGAGCTGGTGGAGAGATTGGGGATTGAGGACTACTACATTTTCATATGGCTAGGGAACTACATCCCCGTCCCGGTTAAGGTCAATACAACTTTCACCGCCGCAGAAGGCTCCACCTCCTACAGCGTGGAGCTCAAAAGAACGCTTGAGGACTACCAACCCGGGGACTTCGTAGTGCTCTTCGGCCAGCAGTCGGCCTATCACCCTCTTGTTGAGGATATCTCAGAGCTCAAGCCGGCCTACCGGGGAGAGAAATACCCCTATGGAGGACTCAGCCCCGGGCAGGGCAATATGAGCTCCTCCGTCCCTGAAGGGTTCACTCTGGACGACATATTCACTACTCTTGAAGAGAAGAGCCGCTACAGGCAGTTTATGACGCTGCACCCCTCTGCCAGACTGGCCTACGCCAACATAAGTGAGGAGGGGCCCTCCCTGAAGAGGTGGGAGATACTCATTAAGGACCCGGGGGGGGAGGATGCGTTAAGGGTGATAGCCCTTCAGTCCTCCCCGGAGAACCCGATAATCGTTGAGACAACCTCCACCCTCTCCCTCAAAGTGTCCTCCGATGGGGTGTATTCTTTCTCTGCGGCAGAGGCCCTGGCAAAAGACTGCTTTGACCTCGACAACGTCACAATGCTCCTCTACGGAAAGAGCTCCCCCGGAGAGGAGGACCAGCTCCTCTGGAACGGGCTTACCTTCCGCTTCACCTCCTACTATCCCTTGATCCCGGCAGGGATAAACAGCCTGACGGGAGAGAGGGGGTTCTACTACTCTTTTGAGAAGACGCTTGGGGAGGGGAACACCAAGTACATCGTTTTCAACGCCGAGAGTGGGGCGCTTCAGAGCTACGCTCACGTGAGGGAAATGAGCTAGGGACTCTGGCCTCAAAGCTCTCCCCGGGGGTCATAACCAGGGTGTGATGGGAGGTGAGGTGAAAAGGCTTATCCCCCATAAGCTCCTCAAGGTCTGAAGACCTTTTTCTGAATTCTCTGTAGGTAGGGTATATCTCTATCATCACAGAGGTGTCCCCGGAGTGGAGAAACAGCACGTTGTACTCTCTGAACTCATTCCTTCTCTCCTTGTAGAGAGATGCGACGGCTCCCCCGTCAACCTCCCCGTAGTGTTCCATGGCGTGGATGACAACTAGCTCGCTTTCACGTAAGGTTGAAAAGGGGTCAACGTAGGGACGGTAATAGACCTCTTCGTCAAGCCGCTTCTTGATCCTTGCGGCGCGCTGGCGGTTGATTCCGGTCGCCCGGGAGAGCTCAACATAATTCATTGTAGGGTCCCTGAAGAGGGCGTTTAAAATCGCCATCTCTTCCTTCCGAAGATGCGCACTGGTCACATCCGGCAGGATTATTAATTCGTTATCCCCCAAAGCTGCCTCCTCTTCCCTCAGCCTCTCCCTCAACCTGGCAGGGGATATCTCCGAGAGGAGCTCACGCGCAACCCTCCGGGAATGGTCAAAGAGGTTGAGGGCAACAAGCCCCTCTCTGAGGAGGCAGTGCTCTTTTACCTCTGCAGCCCCCCCTGCGGGGTATATCTCTCGGAGGAGCTGATGTTTGAATCTGAAAAAATCAGTGTATCTAGCGGCATAAACGAAGGATGCTGTGGATCTGCCATCGCTCATGGAAAGGATGAGGGACACACTCCCTTCCTGTACCACCTTAACATCCCCGCACTTTCTTTCATCTCCCGTTCTCTCCGATTCAACAGTAAGGAGGAAGAGGTAGGGCCGAGGCTCGGAAAAGTTGAAGGGGAATACGCTGTACTTCAGAAGACCCTTTGAGGTGAGCTTTTTTCTGGCTGTCACAAGAGTGGAGAGCTTAATGCCGGATCTAGTAGATATGTCCACATCCCTTCTAGGAGGGTACTTAATGAAATAGTAGTACGAGAGGCTCTCCATGGGGCTTAGCTGTCTCAGAACATCTTCTCCGCCCTTCATTCCCGTTCACACGGCTAAATCCGCTGATTCTATAAATTAATGACGTTCAACTGTTCAATTTCATTCCCGAAAAAGGTTTGAGGTCCTGCACCTAAGCTACTCCTTTTTCCGGGGCAATGAAGATGAGTCTTCCCCCCGATGTTAAAAGCCCTTAAATCGCAAGGGTTATATATCGTGAGGCGTTATCACTACGGGGTGACAACATTTCAAAAGAAACTCATAGATAGCCTCGCCTCCCTGGGACTGAACACCTATGAAGCAAAAGCATACCTCTCCCTACTCTCTTCTGGGCCTATGACCGCTTCGGAGCTTTCAAGAGCTTCGGGAATACCGAGAACCAGGACCTATGATGTCCTGGCCAGTCTTGTGGAGATGGGTCTGGTGATTGTCGTCCCATCTAGGGTCAAAAGGTTCAAAGCGTCTGACCCTAAAGACTCCCTCCTCAACATGCTCTACATAAAACACCAGCTCTACATGAAAGATCTGGAGGAGAAGAAGAACCTGGCTAAGGAACTCTCAAAAACCCTTTTTAAAATATCCTCTGGAGAGGGGGAGGAAATATCCAACCGCGGTCCGGTAGAGATATACACCACGCCCTCCCAGATATACAGACGTTATCAGACGCTCATATTCCACACAGAAAGGGAGGGATACATCTTCGCCAAACCACCTTATCTGCAGACTATGACAGAGATGTCATACGAGTTGCCACCGGAGGATACACCCATCCGTTTCCTTATCTCGGAGGACTACATCCTCACCGCCCCGGAGGCTGTGAAGGTGATATTCACAAAATACTCCAGGTGGGAGCACAGAAAGGTCCCCAGTCTACCGCTAAAGGGGGGTACCTTCGACGAGAGGTCCTCCATAATAATTGTTGGAAACGGTGAGGACTCCGTCCAGGGTGTTGTCATCCACGACAGTGGATTCGCAAAACTTCTGAAAGATATCTTCCTCTCCCTTTGGGAGAAGGCAGAACCTCTCTCACGGGGTGATATGGTGTGAAAAAAGTTTTGCTTTCTGTTGTAGCCCTTATGATTGTCTGGACGGCTGGCTTGTATCCGGGAGGTGTCCCCCACCCACCCTCTCCAACGAACAGTACAGCTTCGGAAAGCTACGCCGGAGGACTTATCGGGTTCATCCCCTCCGCCTATCCCCTTCAGTCCACCGCTGAGAACTACACCTCCCACTCATCGGGCCTCCCAACCGAAGGGATCTGGAGGGCAGACATCGATGTGGAGGACATTGACAACGATGGCTGGATAGATATAATACACACCGGGCCCAGAAAGTCCAATTCGTACGCTACGGGCCTCTACGCCTGGGAGAACTTAAACGGGACTCGCTGGAGACTCCATACCAACCTCTCCGCCAGACTCAGGGACGGCGGAGCAGTGCTTGGAGACATAGATGGTGACGGGCGCCTGGACGCCGCCTTCGGCTGTCACGGAACCGCAAACCTTCAGGCTTTCAAAGGCCATGGGAATTTCACCTTCACCAAATGGTCCCCAGACCCCCCAGCCCTTCCGAATTTGACTGCGAGCGGAGGCTACATTGACGTTGATCTGGGTGATATAGACAACGACGGGGACCTTGACCTTGCCGCTGCCACCTTCTGGGGTGGGGGGATAGGCGTCTGGCGGTGGGATGGAAACGGTTCTTGGAACCTTACAAATTCATCAAGAGGGCTACCGGACGGCAGTAACGAACACACATACGCCGTTCTCTTTGACGATGTGAACAGCGACGGGAACCTTGATCTGGTGACCAGTTTCGGGAACGGTTGTTGTTTCGGTTTCAACAATTGGGGGAGGTGGGTTTTCCTCGGAGACGGGAACGGCACATGGAGGAATTCCTCCAGAGGCATGCAGGTTCTGTCCGACTCTGATGGCCTTGACGTTGATACCGCCGACTTCAACAATGACGGGAAGAGAGACCTTGTGGTTATATCAACCGCCGGTCTGTATTATGTGAACGTCTTTTTAGGTGACGGTACGGGAAACTGGACGCGAACCCGCCTCATACAGGGATATGCGGGCTATCCGCAGGTACTTGAGGCCGCTGACATGAACAACGACGGAAATGACGATATTGTCCTGATGACCTACACCAGGTCAAGCTCTAATGACATCCCCCACCTCTACATTTATTACGGCAGAGGCGATGGCCGTAACTTCACTCAGACCAATGTAACCATAAACGCTAGAGGGAAGCCGTACGGTCTCGACGTGGCGGATGTAGACCATAACGGATACCTTGACATTATCGCTTCAACGGGACAGGACAAGACATCTTATCCCGGAGGAGTCTACGTCTGGAAGAATACAAGGACCGTTCCCTCAACGCCCTCTGTCAGAGTGCTTTACCCCCGGGGAGGGGAGACCTTCACCGTCGGGGGGATAAGAACAATAGAGTGGACCTCCGCCGGTTCGGCTAGGCCCTTCTCCGTCAAGCTGGAATACTCTATAACAGGACCGTCGGGACCCTTTTTCACGATTGCGACCAACCTACCCGATACAGGAAAATACCAGTGGAGAGTCCCCAACACACCCTCCACCAACTGCTACGTAAGGGTGACCGTTCAGGACTCCTCCCTCCGGACCGCCTCCGCCGTCAGCAGAGGAGCCTTCAGGATTATTGACAAGGAGGGAAGAAGCCAGAGGCTCACCCTCTTCTACCCCAATGGAAGTGAGATATTCTTCACCGGCCAGAGATGTTCCATTTACGTCTACTCTCTCCTCAATGCAACCCCTTCAAAGCCCGTTGACGTGAAGATTTACTTCTCCTACCGTGGCCTGAGCGGTCCCTACGGAAATGTGGGCACCCTCATCATGAAAAGAAAAGGCCTGCATGTATACAACTGGACAATACCGTCTTATCTCCCGTTCTCAAACAGCTCCTTCTTCTTGATAAGCGCAGTTGACCCCAACCTCAACGTCACGTTGAACGACACAAACGACGCACCGTTCTATATACTCACACCCAACGAACACCTCTCCACCGTAGAGATAATCTGCTCCAATAACACGACTGTTGTGGGAGGCAACATCACATTAAGGGCGATCGCAAGAAACGTCAACGGGGGAATGATTAACCACCTTGTGAGGTTCGTCTGGAGCTGGCCTGAGGAACTGGGAGATGCCGGATACGGTATCTTCGGAAGCGAGAATTTCACCTTCAACGCCACCGCTAGGGGAAGAGGAAACATCTCCGTTACCGCTATTTTCCTCTCTTTCCGGGTCAACGCTTCCATAAACATCACTGTGCTGGAGAAGCTTAGCTGGCTGATTATTGACCCCTGGTTAGTCTCCGGCAGGGTGGGGGAACGCTACGTTGTCACCGCAAAGGCCCTCAATCCCCTCGGCAGGGATATCTCCGAGCTAGTCAATCTCACATGGACTGCGCACGGAAACATCTCTCTGAAGCGGACCTTATCCGCAGGTGTTGAAGTGCTCCTTATCGCCCCGGGGACAGGAAAGGTAAAGGTCACCGCAAAACTGAGAGAAGACACCCTTGAGAATTCAACCTTGTTCTCAATCAACCCCTACTTCTCCCACATCAGCGTGGAGCCTCCGTCGGTCTACATTCGGCACAGGGAATCCGTCAGACTCCTCGCATACCTCTATAACAGCTCCGACTTTGATGTGACCTCCGCACACACAATTTACTGGGCGGTCACCGGGGGTGTGGGAACCTTACATGCTTCTAACGGGACAGAGAACGTCTTCACAGCAACACGTCCAGGAAGGGGGGACATCGTGGTGTACTCCCTATATTACGGTGAGAACGTATCCACCATTGTCCCCGTTCTTGTAAGACCAGTCCTTGACAGAGTTGTGGTGAATCCGAAGAACATAACCTTGTTCCGGGGAGAGGTGGTGAGCATAGCCGTCACCGCCTACGATTCGACAGGAAGGGCCCTGGGTACGGAGGCTAACTACACATGGGATGTGGGAGGGGGCGTGGGGGGCCTTTCGTGGGGATCTTCCCCTATGAACAAGGTCTTTTCAGTCGAGAACGTGGGGGAGGGGGTCATAACGGTGACTGTAGAGTGGTGGGGCGATGTCATCAGAACGACAATCCCCGTTAAGGTGCTGTACAACCTCACAAGGGTGGAGCTGAGCCCCCAAAATGTGACTCTTGAGGTTGGAGATTTCATCATTCTTTCCGCAGCGGCCTACACAGACACCGACTACAACATCATAGCCCAGTGCAACGTGAGCTGGGAGATTCTCTGGGAAGGAGAGGCAGGAGTGGAGCTGGAGCAACAGAGCTGCTGCAGGGTGAAGGTAACAGCGCTGCATTGGGGTGAGGGGAATGTGGTTGCTCGCATCACCTACAAGGGGAGGGATATGGTGGCACGCTCCCACATCCTCATCCCCGCCCCCCTCACGCACCTGGAATTAAAAGCCCAGAAGAAAACCCTTTTCATAGGAGAGACCACCAGGCTTTTCGCAAGAGCCCTCGCCGCTGACGGAAGCGACATCACCAGCAAGGTTGTATTCGTCTGGAACCTCAAGGAGGGGCCTGGAGAGCTCAATTCGAGCGAGGATAGTGCACTTCTCACAGGGACAGATGAGGGGGTGGCGGTGGTTGCTGTAAGCGCCACATATTACTCCATTACGCTCAGAAACTCAACGGAGATCTCCGTAGCGAGAAGGCCAAAGCTGGGAGGGGCAAGCATAGAAGTTGAGAAAATAGTCCTCAAACCCGGGGAGAATACTACCCTAATCGTAAACGTCTTGGACGAGGAAGGGCAGCCCTTCCTCCTCCCCTTCAACGCTTCCTGGAGCTCCGACGGGGGCACCTTCAACAGCTCCACCGGTCGGGTTGTTATCTTCACACCCACCACAACAGGTTACGTGAAGGTGGTCGTTAGAATAACTTCCGAGTTCGGAACGAGCTCAGCCAACACAACCCTCTACGTCAAACCCCCCGGGGAGGCAGGAGGCGAAAAAGTAGGGAAAGCAGGAGGCGAAATCCCTTGGGCTCTTGTGGCCGGTGCCGTGCTTTCCCTCACCGTAGCGATAATACTTCTGTTGTACTTCTACAAGGAGAGGGGAAGAGGCAGGGGGCCCCATGCGTTAGAACGCTCCCCCCGGGGGAAGAACCCCACATCACCACCGGTCCCCAAGGAGGTAACCGCATACGGTATTGAACAAGATAACATCCAACCTGCGAGAGAGGGAAGTACCCCACCCGATTACAACACCTCAGCACCATAGCGGTTATTAAGAATATTCTCTCAGAAAAGTGCATCTAGTGACATCTAAAGGAGGTATTCACCACCCTGAGGAGCAAAGCCTGCAACCTCCAGGATGTGTTACGGGGAGGACAGCATCCTCTAGGATAACGAAGACGCTGCGGTAAAGAGCCTCCTTTAAATATACAAAACCTTAATAAAAGAGCTATCCATTAATCTGGCCCCTTAGGTGATAGTTTGTCTGGAAAAGATTCCCTTGAGAACTTCTTCAACCCGGAGAAGGTGGTGTTGCTTCGCTCATCAGCCCCCATGGTAGAGGTGGGAATGTCAAAGCCCGAGGTCTCAGGCAGTGTGGCAGAAAACCTTTTGAAGGGGGGTAAGGATGTTGTTGAAGCGGACCTCTCCGAGGAGGGGTGGAGGGACGAACTAAGCTGCATTGGGGAGCTGAGCGGGGCCCTCTGTGTGGTCGCAACTGCTGGGAAGGCGCTGTTCAGCGCCATGGAAATGCTTATTGCAAAAGGTGTGAAGGATTACATAATCCTTCCGGGGGACTTCTCAACTGATGAGAAGAGGAAACTTAAGGCTCTCATTGAAGAGCGGGGTATTAGGGTCCTCGGGCCGAACTCCATTTTTGGGGTTATAGACACCGGGACAGGGATGAACACAACCTTTGAGAGGGGCCTTGAACTCCCCGCTGGAGGCTCCAGCTTTATATTTCAGTCTGGGGGGGTAGGGGCGGCCGTGATAGACCAGGTCCTCTCCTGCAGGATTGGTGTACGGAGGCTTGCCTTTTTGGGAAACAGGTACTCTTTAAAAGAGGGAGATCTCCTCAAAGAACTCGTGGAGGACAAGGGAACTTTCTCCATAGGGATATACACCGAGGGAATGAACATAAGGGATGTGGGATTGGAGAGCCTGAGGGAGCTCTCCCGGAGGAAGCCCATAACCCTCCTGAAAGGAGGAAAGAGCGAGGCCGGGAGGAGGAGGGCGGCCCTGCACACAGATTCCCTGTCAAAGGACGAGGAGGTCTTCTCGGGGATCTTGAGAGGTCTCGGCTGCACAGTGGTTGATGAGGTGGACCTCCTAGCCCTCCAGACTCACTTCTTTTCCTTGAATCCAGGCCCGCCGGAGAGTGATGGCGTCTACATCGTATCCAACGTAGGGGGCCCAGCCATTGAGCTCTCCGACAAGCTGGTGGCCAGGGGCATTAGAGTCCCCCGGCTACCGGAGGGGCTTGCGGAGAGATGGATGAGGGTTCTCAAGCAGATTGAGCCCGTAAACCCCGTAGACCTCATCGCAGATGCCACCCCAGAGCGATATATGAAAGCCCTTGACCTCCTCCTTGAAGGCGGGGCCCAGCAGGCTCTTATCATCATAACCGCGCTCAAGAGTACCCTGCTTGGGCCCTCCGATGTGGCTGAAATAATCTCCCGCCTTGAGAAGAGAGATCTTGAGGGAAGGGCTGTGCTTATCTACATCCCCGGGAAGGAGGATTACAGAAGAGTGCTTGAGGCTACTGGTGACCTCCCGTTCTTCACTCACCACTCCTCCCGGATTATCTCCGATGTATTATCCAACTGGCACAGGCGATGGAGGGTACTTTCGCAGTAGTCTTCAGGGAGAAACTTTATCTATCGCATATTCATGCCCGTATCCATGGCAGCGACGGACGACAGAGAGCTTGAAGAGTTAAGGCGGAAAAAGATGCAGGAATATCTGAACATGCTTTCAAGAGGAAATACCATGCCAAAAGAGGAGGAGCCCCTTATAAAACACATATCCGATAAGGAGCTCCAGGCGGCGATGGAGGCCGGGGAGAACTTCCTTTTGGACCTCTGGGCTGAATGGTGCGGACCCTGCAAGATGCTCGAACCGATTTTTAAGGAGCTTTCAGAAGAGTATAAAGGAAAGGTGAAGTTCTACAAGTTGAACGTTGACGAATACCCCCAGGTATCCATGAGGTTTGGGGTCATGGGCATACCCACAGTTCTCTTCTTCCGGGGGGGTAAAGCTATTGACCGCATTGTGGGCTTGATGCCCAAATCAACATTCCTGGGGAAGATCCATCAACACTACCTCTGAGTCCCTGGGGATACTTCAAGTCCGGGGGCATTTTGATGTCAAAAGATAAATAGTAATCCGTTTATCGGTCTCTGTTTCCATGACAAAGAAATCAATCTCAGGGGCCATTGAAGACCTTTTAAAGAACAGGGAGCGGAACCTCCTTATTCTCTGCACTGGTCCCGCTTTCCCTGGGGTGGCAAGGGAGCTTCTCACTTCCCTTGCAGGTATGCCTGGAAAGAAGGTGTTCTTCGGAAGCCTCAGGATGGCAAAGGAGGTTGACCTCCGCCGGAAAGCCAAAGATGCGTACTTCGTAGATCAGACGGAGCTCATATTCTCGCTGCTCAGGAAGCCCCTTGAGATAGAGAGCATCATCTCCTTTCTAGAGGACTGCGATGAGGTGGTATTTTTAGGCTACCGCAGGCTCTTCGATTTTTTGAGAAGCTCTGGGCTCTACTACAGGTTCGCGGAATCCCTCCACGGGAAGAGGCTCATAATGGCTGAGATAGCCTCAGAGGGAGCGGAAAAGGATTATCTCCCGTGGAGAGAGCTCGTTGAGATAGACGAGGTGGTCATAGCAGAAGCTGATGGGAGTGTAAAAAGACATAGCCTCCTCTGAAGTACTCTTCAAAGGAGGCAGACACTTTATGCGCGGTCACTCCTTCGCCAGGGTTATTTCTATGGATGAGACGTTTACGTCGCTGCCCTCTTCAGAGGAGAGAGATTCTGTGCCTATCTGTATGTCCTTCACTTTCACGGTGTTTATGAACCTGTTCCGAACGATCTCGGCAACGTCCACCGCTCTGCTTATGGCCTTCCCGCGCGCCTTTATGGTAATCTCTTCAGTGCCGCTGTTGAAGAGAGTTACCACCGCCAGCACATAGTTCATTGTCGGTTTCTTTCCTACGTACACAACGTTCTCGTCTGTCATTGCGTATCCCTCCAGTCACTGTTTGTTAGTGCGAGAGGCTTAAACGAGAATTTCATATTTAAACCTTCCCCGGGGCCCCTATCTCAGCGGTTTTAAAACTGATACACTCCCCCCACCCCCTTCACAGAAACCCTCCCAGGGTAGAGTCCATAAACTACATCCCTATAGCGGGTGCAGTGCAGGGGGGCGAAGAATTGAACAGTGTGAAGCAGCTCAAACTTCCTGAAAGAGTGCATCCCGCCGAGGATTCCGAAGATCTCCCCAAACCTCCCAGAGGCCTCAACTATCCTGTCGAGCCCTGGGTGGGAGCATCCTACTATAACAAGATTGCCGCCCTTTCCCGGTAGGGGAACCACCAAAGACTGCTCCTCCACCACATCGCTCTGAAGGCTGCCAGTGGTGTACACTCCAAAGGGCTCTATCTCCGCCGGTTCCTCTACGATCTCAGCCGCTCTCAGCCTCCTCACCTCATCCCTGAACCGTCGGGAAACAGAGGAGGGCAGGAGCACTTTTGTGCTCTCTCCCAGCCTCTTCAGGAGGGCGGGGAGCCCACCGATGTGGTCCCAATGGTTGTGGGAGATTACCACCAGGTCGATATCCTCTGGAGAGATTCCCAGAGCCCTCATATTATGGAGAAGAGCCCCCCCGTCCCACCCCGTGTCAAAGAGGATTCTCGCCCTAGAGCTTTCAAGCTCAATATAGGCGGAGAAGCCCCAGCCCGTCTCAAGCCCGCTCTCCTCAGCGGTGTTGTCGTAGAGAATCGTCACCTTCGCATCCATTCTTCTCACCTACTTGGATAAAGGTATATGGCATCTCCCCCGATAAACTTATTTACGTAGCCCGAATACTGAGGGGCGATGCCCAAAGAGTTAGCCACCACAGAGACCGCAGCGCCACCCGTTCTGCCGCTCTTCATAAGTGATATGCTCTTTCTGGGAGGTGTCCTGATATACACCATCTGGACAGCCCTCTACCTCCTGCCGGAAGGTAAGCTCTTCGACGTTGGTCTCTTTTCAATATGCATTGTGATCACGCTTTTCGGCCTTGTTGGCCACTTCCATTATAGAAATCTAGAGAGGGCGCAAAAGGGGGCTCAGTAGCTTTTTGAAAGGTAGACCACTTCAGCCGCCTTCCCTCCGCATACGGCACAGGGGCCGTCCGGCTTCTCCTCCGGAGGAAATCCAAGGAAGCTTTTGTCTAGGCTCACCTCAAGCTCCTCGGCGCACTTCATGTCCCCACACCAGTTCACTCTGATAACACCCTCGATTCCCCGATAGGCCTCCGCCTCGTCCTTCAGGTTTCTCACCGTGAAAATGTGCTCCTTCAGGAAGTTCTCAGCTGCGGAATAGAGCTCACTCTGAACCTCATCCAGAAGTTCTTTCACGCTCTTGAGAAGTTCCTTTATGGGGATCTTTCTCTTCTCAAAGGTGTTCCTCTTTACCGCTGTTACAACCTCCTCCTCAATATCCCTCGTTCCTATCTCTAGCCTCAGAGGAACTCCTTTCAGCTCCCAGTCGTAGAATTTCGCCCCGGGGCGAAGGTCCCGCAGATCTATCTCCACCCTCATTCCCGCCCCGGCGAGCTCTTCCTTCACTTTAAGTGCCTCCTCCTCCACCACCTCCTTCATTCCCTTCTTCGGTATCGGGACCACTATCACCTGAATGGGGGCTACAGCAGGGGGAAGCACTATTCCCCTGTTATCCCCGTGCATCCCAACAACGGCACCTATAAGCCTCTCGGACATCCCATAGGTGGTTTGGTGGGCGTATCTATGCTCACCAGATTCATCCTCGTACATGATTCTATAGGCCCGGGCGAAGTTGTCCTTATACTGGTGTATGGAAGCTATCTGTAGAGTTCTTCCCGAGGGCATGAGGGTGTCTATGCCAACGGAGTAGAAGGCCCCAGCGAACTTATCCCATTCGGGCCTGACAAGTTTAAGGTAGGGAAGACATAGTTCTTTCGCCACGCTATCCATGATTTCAAGGTCCTCCTGTATCTGCTTCTCCGCCTCCTCGAAGTCTCTGTGGCAGGTGTGTGCCTCGAAGAAGTGTATCTCCCTCATCCTGATGAAGGGGCGTGTCTGCTTCGTCTCATATCTGAAGACGTTGACGATCTGAAATATCTTGAGCGGAAGGTCCGAGTGAGACCTGACCCACAGGGAGAACATGGGATACATGGCGGTCTCGGAGGTGGGTCTTAAAAGGAGTGGTATATCAAGGGGCGTGCTGCCCCCGTGGGTAACCCAGTAGACCTCATCGGAGAATCCCTTTATATGGTCCGCCTCCTTCTGAAACTCGCTCTGGGGGATGAGCAGAGGGAAACAGACCTCCTTGTGGGATGTCTTTCTCATCTCCCTCCGTATTACCTCATCTATGTTCCTCATAAGTTCCCAGCCGTATGGTAGCCAGACGTTCATCCCCTTGATGGGGTAACGCTTGTCCACCAGGCCGGAGAGCTCCACAATCTCGCTGTACCACTCCGGGAAGTTATCCTTATCTAGCTTCACCTTCATCTTCTTCGCAAGTTCATCTGCACCGCTGTTTTTCATATGGCTCCCACGGCTCATTGTGCGGAGGTAAAAAAAGTTTTTTACTTTGGAAGAAGCCCAATAAGGCGGAGCACCTCCGCTTCCCTGCCCATGATATCCTCGAAGATCTCAGGGTAGGGAATCTCAACCCCCTTCTTCTGGAAGAACCTCACCACGTTGTTCACGTCCCTGAAGAGGAACTCGTATCCCCGGGGGTGTTCTATTGAGACCCCTTGGGCCACATCTATGAAGTAGAGCCCCCTTTCGGTGTAGAGGATGTTATACTCTGAGAGGTCCGCGTGAACGATCCTCCCAACCTGGTAGAGTCTCTTTATTCCGTCGATCACCTCCTCCCAGAACTCCTCCCAGTCCTCCCGCTCGGCCTCAATCTGTCGGATCTGCGGTGCGGGCCTGCCCTGAAAGGTCAGCATCTCCATGACCAAAATGTTGTCTATGCGGTGGATGGGATGGGGTACCTTAACCCCAGCCTTTTCCATCTCCTTGAGGTTCCTGAACTCTTTCTTGGCCCATGTGAATATAACCCCCCATCTACCCTTCTCCAGCTTCTCAAATCGGGGGTCCCCTTCAATATATTCCAGAAAGGACTTAAAAGTGGCCGTTGAGGTACGGAATATCTTCACAGCCACTTTCTCCCCCACAGGGTTGCTTCCCTCGTAGACGTTCGCTTCCTTTCCTGTGGACACCGGGTAGTTGAGGGTCTGAAGTATTCCATTGTTCATCAGCTTGAAAAGGACCATCATGTTATGTTTGTCGAAGACCTCGTCCTCTGTCTTGAATTCCTCCGGGTCCTTAATGAGTCTTTCAATCTTTTTCGGCCCGTAAAGCTCGCGGGTGATCTTCTTTAAGGGGTCCTTAGGCATTATGCCCACCTTGAACGCTTACAGAAGGGATGCTAGGTGGGTGGGGAGGAAACCCCTTCTCTTAAGGTTCATCGCCTGCGTGTTGGTGTAGCGATAGATGATGTCGCACTTCTCATCTTGGAACTCCCACGGCTGAACAATCAGAAGGTCACCAACTCTTATCCACATTCTCTTTTTATATTTCCCCTTCACCCTGCCAAGCCTCACCTTTCCATCCTGACATATCACCCTCATGCGGGCACCGCCTAGCGCCTGGTCAACCACGGCGAACATCTCTCCCTTCTTTCGGTCCGGAAGCTTTACCCTTATTACCTCTTCCTCTCCCTTCTCTGTTCTGGTCTTCATCTCAATGGTGGTTTCTTCGTCATCCTGATCCATGGTGCCCACTCCCGACCCCAATCATCTGTCGCCCTATATAAATATTTCCAGTACTGCCAGGGGCCTGCGGCTCCTCTTAAAGTGCGTAGAGCTGAGATAAGTATATCAGGGTTTTTACCGCATACACCATTGCCTGGGTAGAAATCCATTCCCTCCTGCTGTGGAAGTTGTGTCCCCCAGTGAATATATTGGGTGTGGGAAGTCCCTTCTCCGAGAGCATGGCCCCATCTGTGCCGCCCCTCACTATGGACCTCACCGGTTTGAGGCCCGCCAGTTTTATGGCCTCTTCTGCCTTCTCCACCACCTCCCACCTTCTCTGAAGGTGTTCCTTCATGTTCCGGTATTGGTCCTTGACTTCCACCTCCACCCTCCCACCGGGGTAGAGCGCTTCAACCTTTCTGGCGATGTCTTTTATAATCCCTTTGCGCCGCTTAAGCCCCTCCGCTGTGAAGTCCCTCAGTAGAACCTTCAAAGTAGTCTTATCAACACCGCCTTCTATCACATAGGGGTGAAGGTATCCTTCATGGCCTTCGGTGGTCTCCGGTGCCTCGTAGGCCGGCAGCATCTTTATAGCATCAGCAGCCATGCGTATGGAGTTTATCATCTTCCCCTTCGCATATCCAGGATGGACCTCCACTCCGTGGAATGTAAAATGGGCAACTGCGGCATTGAAGGTTTCAACATCCAGGGTGCCGGCCTCTCCGCCGTCCACTGTGTAAGCCACATCAGAACCGAAATTCTTTATGTCGAAGTACTTCGTCCCGGCGCCCACCTCCTCGTCAGGGGTGAAGGCCACCCTTATAGTCCCGTGGGGCACCTCAGGGTGTCTCTTGAGGTAGGAGAGGGCAGTCATTATCTCGGCAATCCCCGCCTTGTCATCGGCGCCGAGGAGCGTTGTTCCATCGGAGGTTATTATGTCCGTTCCAATCCATTTTTTGAGCTCCACATCCACCTCCGGGTCAAGGACCTGCGATTCATCCCCCGGGAGAACTATCTTCTCCCCCTGGTAATTACGGTGTATTATCGGTTTGACCCCAGCCCCGGGGGACTCTGGGGAGGTGTCCATGTGTGATATAAAGCCTATGATGGGGGCGTCTCTGTTCCCCGGGAGGGTTGCAGTCACGTAGCAGTGCTCGTCCACCTCCACATCCTCCAGGCCAAGCTCTGTAAGCTCCTTCCTGAGGAGCTCGGCCAGCTCACACTGTTTTTTCGTAGATGGATAGGTTGAGGAGTCCTCGGCCGACTGCGTGTCTACCTTGACGTACCTCAAGAACCTCTCAACAACCTCTTTCCGGATGTTTTCTATATCCTCTTCGGGTATCCTTATCAGGCCCTCCGGCTCACTCATTCTCATGCCTCCTCATAAATCTCTCAAGCCTAATCATGCTCTCTTCAATCACATCCTCCGGCGGAAGCGTGACCGCCCTGAAGTGCCATGCACCACCTTCCGGAGAGAAGCCTGAGCCGTGAACCGTCAATACCTTCTCCTCCCTCAGAAGTGAGAGAACAAACTTCCTATCATCTTTCCAAGGAGATCTGCGCCCGATCTTGGGGAATATGTAGAAAGCGCCTTCTGGGACGGAGAGATCAAACTCCTCCATTTCGCTGAAGTGCTTTACGTAGATATCCCTTCGGGCCTTAAGCTTCCTCAGGAAATCCCTCAGATAGCCTCGGTCTCCCTCAAGGGCCCTCATGAAGCCCCATTGAGCAATGGATGAGGGGGATAGCCTTGCTCTGGCCTGCCTCATTATCCCGTCCCAGATCTCCACCATAACCCCCTCGGGGTCGCTCAGACCCAGATATCCTATCCTCCACCCCGGGGCCAGAAAGATCTTGCTCATCCCGTTGTACACAATCACAGGGACATCTTTGAGCAGCGCAGCAGTTGAGGGAGCGGGCACCCCGGTGAAGGTTATCTCGCAGTATATTTCATCGGATATCACCGGAAGGGAGTGCTCCGCGGCTATATCCCCTATCAGCTTCACGGTCCTCTCATCGTAGAGGGCCCCGGTGGGGTTGTTGGGATTTATCAGGGCTATGGCCCGCGTTCTAGGCGTGATCTTTCTCCTTATGTCCTCTTCGGAGGGGCTCCATCCCTCCTCCTCCCTGCACCGGTAGAGAACAGGCTTCGCGCCCAGCATCTTTGCGTAGGTTATGTAGGGGGGGTAGGTCGGGTCAGGCAGAAGGATCTCATCCCCCTCCCCAAGGAGGGAGAAGTATGTGAATTGGATCGCTTCGGTAACTCCCGCAGTAATGAGAAGGTTCTCCTTTGGGACCTCCGAACCTCTCCACCTCTCGTATCTCTCTACCGCCTCCAGAACCTCAGGGATGCCTTGAGAAGGCGCATAGCCGTTGAGACCCCTCCGGAGGGCTTCCACAACCCCATCTGTAGCCTCTTTTGGGGGCTGGAAGCCGTACTGGCATGGATCTCCTATGTTGAGCTTCAGGACCTTCTCTCCCCGCCTCTCAAGCTCTTGAGCCGCCACTACCACATCCCGTATGGCATACTCTATTTGAATGGCTTTTCGGTTGGCCCTGATCATCTCACCCATCAGGCTCACCACCTCCCCAATCGCACCAAACTATTTTACCCTGACCCCGCCCGAAGATTAAAGGGAGGGAGAGTTCAGAAAATGTAATAATTGAGATGTCCAATTAAGGGAAGATGAACGGAGAAGCTCTGAAGAGACCCCTGCCTGCGGAGAGAAGGCTCCTTCTCTACCTTCTACCTTACAGATACAGCCCAGAGATGTTTGAGGCTCCCCGGGAGGTTGGTCAGGACCTTATCTCCGAAGGTATATCCATAAGAAAGGACAACCTGCCAAGGGTGCTCAAGAGGCTGAGGGACGAGGGGTTCATAGAGGAGCGCACTATGCACATGCGGGGGTACGCTAGAAGGAGAAAGGCGTATTTTCTCACACCCAAAGGGCAGCGAGTGGCAGAGGAGCTCTACAAGGAAATAGCCTCTGAGCGGGTCTCTTACAAAGACGTTGAGGGTAGGTTGCGCTCTTTAACGCTGAGAGAGCTGATGGAGGAGGAGGGGCTTAAAAAAAGCCAGCTTCTCTCCCTTCTCTTCAGGATCTGGGAGGGAGAAGGCACGGTCACCCGCACCATGATAGACTCCATCCTGAAAGGTGAGAAAACCGACAGGGTGGCGTACCTGAATGAGGCACCCCTTCCGCATGTGTTCTATGGAAGAGAGCAGGAATTGAAGGAACTCTCGGACTGGTGTATGGATCGCCGCTCCGGGATATACGTGATCACGGGGATTGCGGGCATAGGAAAGACCACGCTAGCCGCTGAGTTCCTCAACCGGAAGAGGGAGGAGTTCCACGTCTTCTGGAAGAGAATCCACCGATGGGACTCCTTAAAATCCATTCTGAGCCACCTTGCCCTCTTCCTTGCCTCCACTGGAAGACCTCGACTGAAAAGCCTTCTGGCCACGGACAAAGACATACAGCTCGGCGAGATAGTCCAGATCCTAAAAGAGGACCTGAACGGGACCGGAACAATAATGGCCTTTGACGACTTTCAGAGGGCCTCCGACGAGCTCCTAGGGTTCTTCACAACATGGAAGGAAGCCATTGAGGATACGGAGGGTATAAAGATTATTCTCATCGGCAGGCACGTCATACCCATCTACGACAGGAGAGAGGTAGTCCTGGAAGGCTTCGTGAAGGAGATGGTACTTGAGGGGCTGGATGAGGAGAGTTCCCGGAAGCTCCTCGGTGAGAAGGTGAAAAACGAGGAGGTCTTCCGGAGGATTTATAATATTACCAAAGGCCACCCTCTCTTTCTGAAAATTATCTCCACCACCAGCGAGCCTGTTGGAGAGATGGACATCAAGCGTTACATCTACGAAGAGATCTTCAAAAACCTCTCCCCGGAGGAGATCAACCTCCTCTCGGTGGCCTCCATATACCGCCTCCCTGTCTCCTCAAACGCCTTCTTCATCGACGAGGAGATAGATTTCAGGACCATTGACGATCTGGTGGAGAAGAACCTGCTTCAGGAGATTTCCTATGACTTCTACGAGGTCCATGATATAATAAAGGAGTTCTTCTACAGAAGGCTGACACCGATTCAGAGAAGAAGGCTTCACAGGGCAGCAGCCCAATATTACCTTGAGAGGGGAGAGAAGAAGGACCTTGTGGAGGCCTCTTACCACTACATAAGAGCCTCCGAGATCTACAAAGCCCTCAAAATACTCCTAACCCACGGGGAAGAGATGATTGCCATAGGGATGACGGATGAGTTCTACTCAACTCTTCTGAACATCAGAGAGAAGGACGTGCCGGAGGAGCTGAAGGCCTCCTATTACTACCTGAAAGGGGAGGCGGAGGTGATCCTCGGACGGTGGGACACGGCGATAAGAACCTTGAGGGAGGCGCTGAAGAGGGCAGAGAAGTCCGACGATGACCTTGTAGCCGCCGATGCCTCCCGCCTTTTGGGTTATATTCTCATAAGAAGAGGGGAAAGAATGGAGGCTCTCTCCTATTTCCAGAAGTCCCTTCGCAGAGCTAGGGCCTTGGGGGACCAGAGGAGGAGCACCCTGGCCCTCATAGACCTTGGAGAGCTCCACAGCCTTTTCGGAGATTTTCAGACGGCTAGGGAATACTTGAGGAGGAGCCTAAAGCAGGCGGAGGAGGTCTCAGATAAAGACCTCATGTCAAGGGCTTACGTCAGCCTAGGAATACTCTACACCAACTGGGAGAGGCCAGAGGATGCTATAAAGATGTTCCGACGGGCCCTTGGTCTCCTCAAAAAGAGCGGGAATCTCTTTGAAATGGGAAGGCTGAAGAGCAACCTAGGTATCCTCTACACAAAAGAGGGACGCTATGATCTAGCCCTCAAGAACTTTGAGGAAGCGATAAAGGCCTACAAGGGCTCAGGAGAGGTGAGACAGCTAGGGTATGCTCTGGCGGGTTCGGGTGAAGCCTCGCTTAGGATAGGGGATTTGAAGACCGCCGAGAAGAGGCTGAAAGAGGGGCTCTCCATATTCAGGAAATTGGGCGAGAAGCTGAAGATAGCCACAACCTCTTTCACCCTAGGCGAGCTCTACATGAAACAGGGAGAGATGGAAGCCGCTAGGGAGTACTTCGAGGAGTGCGTAGAGAGCCTCAAAGGTGTCCAGAACCCCACTTATCTGAAAAAATACGAGACCATGGTGGAGGAATATTTGAAGAAGCTCAGGGATTAGATGTACATCCCCTTGTCTCCCACCCTCTTTCTGCTCCTCTCCTCTTCCCGCTTGTTGTCCACTTTCTCCTTCGCCTTCATGAAATGCTGCATGGTCACCCTGCGCCTGCCCTCCCTGATAGCAAACATCCCTGCCTCTGTACAAAGATTTCTGATGTCCGCACCGGTGTAGCCGTCAGTAAGGGCGGCCAGGGTGCGCAAATTCACGCTCTTGTCCAGCTTCATCCCCCTTGTGTGAATCTTCAATATCTCTTCCCTGCCCTTCTCATCGGGAAGGTCTATCCTTATGATCCTATCAAATCTCCCAGGGCGGAGAAGCGCCTCGTCTAGAATGTCCATCCTGTTGGTGGCGGCCATTATAGCGACGTTTTGAAGGGGCCTGAAGCCATCCATCTCTGCGAGCAACTGCATAAGGGTTCTCTGCACCTCCCTATCTCCCGTTGTGTCCATGGCCAGTCTTTTAGCTCCAATGGCATCTATCTCGTCTATGAAAACGATGGAAGGCGCCTTCTCCCTGGCCATCTGAAACAGTTCCCTCACAAGCCTTCCCCCCTCCCCTATAAATTTCTGAACGAGCTCTGAGCCCACCAGACGGATGAAGGTGGCTCGTGTTTTGTTAGCCACCGCCTTCGCTATGAGTGTTTTGCCGGTCCCCGGGGGCCCCACCAGAAGAACCCCCTTAGGGGGTTCAATGCCGATCTCCCGGAAAATATCAGGTTTGAGAAGTGGAAGCTCCACCGTCTCCTTCACCTCCTCTATGACCTCCTTCAGGCCCCCTATATCCCTGTAGGTCTCCTTCGGCCTCTCTATCACCTCTGCGGCCACGACGATTGGGTCCTTCCCCGGGGGTAGAACCCTCATAACCACAAGATTATTCTTGTCCATGGCAACCCTTCTCCCCACCTGAATTTCCTTGGGGTCTATCTTTGAATAAACGTTTGTTATGAACATCTGGCCCGTGGAGCTTTTCACTATGACCTCCCTATCGGATATTATCTCCACAACCTCACCAAGGAGAAGGGGGGGCTTGAGCAGTTCGTCAAGCTGTCGGCGCAGAAGGTACCTCTCTCTTTTCAGCGAGTCTATCTCCTCCTGAGCGGCCTTTCTCTCCTTCTCAAAGGCCTCTCTCTCAAACTCTATGTTGAACTCCAGGGCCTTTATCTTGCCCTTGAGAAGTTTTATCTCCTCTTTCAGCCTCTCAATGGTGAGCTCCTTGAGCTCCTCCTCCACCATCTGGAGCCTCTCCTCCGCTGCCTCCTCCACATCCTCTTCGTTCCTCTTTTCGCTTTTTATGTCCATTGTGTACCCGTCCTTGCTTTGCTTCCAGTATGAAATCAACCGACTGGTATATATTCTTTGCCACAAAAGGTTGATAAAATGACATCAGACGCAATTCTGGTGCCCGGTAGGCTATCGTAGGAGGTGATCCATCCGCAGGTTCCCCTACGGATACCTTGTTACGACTTAACCCTCCTTGCGGAAACCAGGTTCGAAACACCCAAAAAGGTGCCCCTCACCCGGCCTCCACTCGGATGGTTTGACGGGCGGTGTGTGCAAGGAGCAGGGGCATATTCACCGCGGGATGTTGACCCGCGATTACTACGGAATCCAGCTTCATGAGGGCGGGTTACAGCCCTCAATCCGAACTACGGTTGGGTTTCGGGATTGCCTCCCCCTTTCGGGGTGGGAACCCTCTGTCCCAACCTTTGTAGCGCGCGTGTCGCCCAGGGGATTCGGGGCATACGGACCTGCCGTTGACCCCTCCTTCCTCCGCTTTAGCAGCGGCGGTCCCCTTAATGTGCCCACACCCCGAAGGATGTGGTCGCAATTAAGGGCGGGGGTCTCGTTCGTTATCTGACTTAACAGAACGCCCTACGGTACGAACTGACGACGGCCATGCACCACCTCTCTGCCAATCAGGTAAGGTCATCAGCCTGACCTTCATGTGGCAGTCGCCCCTGGTGAGTTTTCCGGCGTTGAATCCAATTAAACCGCACGCTCCTCCCGTTGCGGTGCTCCCCCGCCAATTCCTTTAAGTTTCAGCCTTGCGGCCGTACTCCCCAGGTAGCGGGCTTAACAACTTCTCTCCGGCACTGGGCGCCCTCGAAGGACCCCCAACACCAAGCCCGCAGCGTTTACAGCTAGGACTACCGGGGTATCTAATCCCGTTTGCTCCCCTAGCCTTCGTCCCTTACCGTCGGACCCGTTCTAGTCGGACGCCTTCGCCACCGGTGGTCCCCCAGGGATTACAGGATTTCACCCCTACCCCTGGAGTACCTCCGACCTCTCCCGGTCCCAAGCCCGGCAGTCTCCCCAGAATTCGACCAGTTGAGCTGGACGATTTACCCGGAGATTTACCGGGCCGGCTACGGACGTTTTAGACCCAATAATATCGATCACCACTTGGGGCGCTGGTATTACCGCGGCGGCTGGCACCAGTCTTGTCCACCCCTTCCTCCACCGGCTTTTTACACCGGTGAACAGCCTATGCTGAGCATAGGCACTCGGAGTCCCCTCGTCGCGCTTTCGCGCATTGCGAAGGTTTCGCGCCTGCTGCGCCCCGTAGGGCCTGGACTCATGTCTCAGAGTCCATCTCCGGGCTCCCCCTCCCAGGGCCCGTACCCGTCGTCGGCTAGTGAGGCCGTTACCCTCACTACAACCTGATAGGCCGCAGACCCATCCTCGGGCGCCGGAGCTTTCGGCCTGGAAGCATTCCAGCATCCCAGGCCTATGGGGTATTAGCCTCAGTTTCCCGAGGTTATCCCCCACCCGAGGCTAGGTTATCCACGTGTTACTGAGCGGTGCGCCGAGGGCCGAACCCTCTCGACTCGCATGGCTTAGTCGGACTCCGATAGCGGTGACCGCCGGCAGGATCAACCGGAATTGGCGGGGATTCGATCGTGAACCCCTACCTGCACACAATATTTGTGCCTACCGGGTCTCACCATTGCGTCTGATGTCGGATTTAAGAGGTCACGGCACCTGGCCGGGTTTCTTAAATCCTCATTGGATGTACGCAGTGCTGGATGAACCTGCTCATCCATATCCCTTCGGATCTGTCGCAGGTTCAACGCACCCTGCGTGTAAGTGTCCTTCATATGGTGGTTGTATTTAAAATTTCCTTAACCCCTTTACACAACCGCACCCCACCACCCCCCTACAG
>Ga0116200_10000047_pt1 | contig 26339 bp, 32 predicted proteins | sample Mar14436cmmetaG_FD_94478 | JGI IMG/M metagenome (GOLD analysis project Ga0116200, IMG submission 94478) | Marine hydrothermal vent microbial communities from Guaymas Basin, Gulf of California to study Microbial Dark Matter (Phase II) - Marker... ... | reverse complement strand
GCTTTAACGAAATCTTTATGTCCTCTATGATCTTGGAGTTTCTCATAAATTTTTTTCAATTCGCTGTAATATGGAGCGTCTTTAAAATCTTCTGGGAGAGTTCCAATTCTAAACTTATAGTTTTCTTCAACTCTTCCATAAATCTTCTCTAAAAGTTTTCTAATTGTTTCTTTACATTTCGGGCATCTTTCACCCTGATGGATATTTGATAACTTTTTTTCTCTCTTTATGCTAAAAGGCTTGATTATTTTCTTTGCCTTTGAGCGTTCTATAATATTAAAGCCAAGATTTCTAAGAAAGTCATTTGTTTCTTTCCCACCGCTAAATTGTGTAGGATCTAATATCTCACCATTAGCATACTTATTGGCTAATGAAACAACATATTTAGGAGGGTAATATTTTCCATCAAATTCCAAGAGAAATTTCCTTGAATTCATACCCTTCGGGATTCCATTTCTTTTGATTTCCTCCATCGCTTTAATAACATGTTCCCTTTCTATGTTCTTCGGAATCATAGTAGCACTGCCCCAATTTCATATAGCGTCTTGGGGACATGTGAGGCTTCGCTGTAGGCAAAATTGGGCGAGCGTTAGCGAGCTACATATCTTCCTGTTAGTAGATGAAAATGCCGAGCCTGCCACAGCAGGTGAAGAGTTTTGCCCGAAACCCGTATTATATCTTCTTAATATATCTCGACAGCACATTACTAAACTCTTTCATCGTTTTTGATGCCCATTCTATAATTTCTGGATAATCTTCTTCCGAAAGGTATTTTATATTCCCTTTGATGTTTCTGTAGATTGCAATCCTACATGCCCTTTTTTCCTCCATCTTTTCCCATACGAGTTCTTTTATCTCGTTTTCTATCCTATCCTTATATTTTTCTAACTCCTCGAAGATCCTTTCGTTCTCATTTTTATTGCCAGTGTCAATATATAGCTCAATTGCAAATCTGTTATCACTTTTAAATCCCCATACAAACGATAAACCACTCTTACCTGCACCAAAGCTTAACCAACTTTGTGGTTGAGGTTTAACTTTTCTCCACCTTGGACTAATTTTTTTATATTCGTCCACTAATTTTGAATAAAATACCAAATATTTTTTAGAAGTTTCACTTACTGTTTGACTTGACATTTTAATCATTCTTTCCCAATCGTTCGGTTTGACAACTACTCTAAAATCTGGAGCTGGTGGGGAGTTTTCTATTTTAATCAACTTTATCTCAATTCCAAAAAACGATGGTCCTGTCTCAGGGTCCATATTTTCATTTAACCATTCTAATGCTTTTTTATGCTCTTCTCTGAAATTTTCTGCAATCCAAATTATTATACCCGCTTGTTTACCAGCAGCATAAGTGAGAATTTTACCTAAATGGTCATGGTCTGTAGTGCCGAACTGATTTTCTATTATGATTGTCTTATTTGAGTCAGAATCTCTTGCAATTATATCACAACTAAAATGTCCAACATTTTCCTCGATATTATTATCGATTATATCTAAATTCAATTTTTCACCCAAAATATCTAAATTTTCATTTAGCCAAGGGGTAAAGTCTTTATCTTCTTTATCAAACACATCTTTCAAATTAACTTGTTTAATTTTTCCAAGATTTTGTTTTATCATTTCACCACCTCATTCCACTTTCATGGAATTTTTCTTCTTTTGCAGGCGAAGGGCGGAATTTCTGGAATAGCCACTTTCTAGGTTTTCCCTTCTTTCAGTGTTTTCGTTAAATTTGAAAAACAACATCGGAGAGCAAAGTATAGCCATCTTTTCTACCTTTTGAGCCTTTAATGTGAATCAGTTTCCTGTTGGCATCTACGTCTTCGGGTCTAAGCCTTATGACCTCTCTAACCCACAATCCCCCAGGATACATGAGCGTTAAAATGGCTTTGTGTTTTATGTTAGAAGTAGCGCTCAGTCCATTTCTCACCTCTTCCTCACTTAAGATAACAGGCAATTTTTTATCTTTTTTGGACGCCTTATTTCATAAGTAAAATTTTCTTCATAATAAAATTTTAAAGCATCTATGATGATATTAAAAGTACATGCAGCAACTTTACTTTGTTTTGCCATTAAATCTTCACTGTAAGGAACTTCCCAATATTTTCCCTGTGGATTCCATCTTTTTCCGAAAATCATTTTCACCTTCTTTATTAACTCATTTCCTGCCAAAATTTATCATCATCTCACAGCTCTGGTCAACAGTTTAATAAATCCAAAAATTTCCCTCAATCTGAAAAAACAAACTACAAAAATCAGTCTTTATCCTAATAAACTGTGAAAGTAATTTCTATCAACATCGCAACAGCAACAAAAGAAAAGGAAGAAAAAGTTATCATTGTCGCTCTGCTTGAGTATAACGGCCATACAAAATTTCTTCAGTCAGTGATTGATACCTCATATATGCCAGTGGCTGAACTTAAAAATGTCCTTCAGGCACTGGACATACTGAAACATCCTCAAATTTCAAAAATAACCCTTATTACCGAAGATCCAATCTCAAGCTATCTCAATATGCCCTCTCTGAAAGACCCAATTGCAGGCAATGACATGGATCCAATGACACAATGCGCAAAGGCTCTTTTAAACAAAATCAAACAGCTAGCAGGATTTAAAATAATCACTTACCAGCAGGCAACTCACACACAAAAAAGTCTCCTTAAAGAGGCTGACTTTAAAGCAAGAGCACTGCTTCAGCAGATACTCGACCAGCATTTTAAAAGCCTCAATTTCAAAGATGACCCAAACCCTCAAACTATCCAGAACTACCCCACCCTTGAAGATTTTCTGAGCAATCACCTCAGTAGTCCCTCCTATGGGACACGATACAAGATCAAAGACGTAAACCTGATAAAGGCAATCCTTGAAAAGATAAAAAATTACACAGGCTATGATACAAGCCATTATGATGGTTATGACCCCTCTATAGAAAAAAATGCAAAAAAAGAGACCATAACACTTAGTGTTAACGAATACATGGATTTAGAGAAAAATGGAACAATACTAGACTGCAACCTCCGTGACCGATACTTTGATGGAATGAGAATAAACATAGACCGCTACTCAGAAAGAAATGGCCAGATAATAATTCATGAATTTAGCATATTGCTCGATTTCTATTACCCTGAAGAAGGTTACCGCAAAAAATGTGTGAAATTCCATCTTCTCTCAGACAAATACCCGCTGCCCCGACTCTGCCCCTGCGACAGAAAAAAGGCAGCAGAAAAGAAAGACCAACCAGGCCGGCCCCAGAATAAGAATAGCAGCTCTTTCGGAAGACCCAGACAGCTTAAACTTATTTCCTGACATCTAACGGTTTTCTCCGGGCAACGTTCTCAACCAGTGGCTATTTCAGACAAAAATTTCTCTTAAATAAAAAAACAATAAAAAGGAGAGCCATATGCAGGTAACTATCAAAAGACAAGCCCTTCTTGAAGCCCTCTCACAAGCCGTAAAAATTGCAAAACCCTCTGTTGTTAACATCACAGATCACCTGCTTTTTGAAATGGAACCTGCAAGATTCATAGTAAAGGCTACTGACCTTTCAATGTTTCTCACCATCAAAGTAAAAACACAATCCATTGAAGGAAAGACACAGGTAGTCGTACCTGCGAGACAGCTTTACTCCATTGTAAAGAATCTTTTCACAGACACCCTGACACTGGTAATCAGCAATGAAAAATTCAAAGTAATCACTGAAAAGAATAAATTTTCTCTTCCAATACAGAGCCCGGAGGCCTTTCCATTACCTCCACAGCCTGAAAATCCTGTCACATTTGCTGTATCATCGGAAATTTTTACTGATGCTCTGAAAAAAACACTTGTCACCACCGCCAGAAGAGATGGAGACCGGGCAGAGTTTAAAACGATTTATATTCACTGCTTGAAGGATAAAATAAGGTTTGTCTCATCAGATAGTTACAGACTTTGCTGCCAGACAATAGATGCAGATTCTCCATGCAACGGCAGATATTTTGGTATACCACGTGATGTGGCACAGAAAATTATCACTTTCTTTCAAAAGGACAGACAATTGAATCTGAGCTTTTCAGAAAGTATTGCAGAAATAAAGACAGAAAACATGAGTCTCTGTTTCTCCTTAGGTGAGGCTTCACTCTTTGCCTACGAGCAGATAATAGAGGCTGATTTTGTTCTTGAAGCCATTGTTCCAAAAGAAAAACTCAAAAAAGCCCTTGAAATTGCTGCAGAGCTTGATTCAACAGGAGCAGCAAGATTTATCTTTGATGAAAATACACTCACCATACAGGCAGAGGATGACCTCTATTCAGCCCATCAGGAAATTGATATAGAAGCAGAGGGAAAGCCACAATTTGCACTAAGATTCAATGCACAGTTTTTCATTGAGCTCCTCAGCCTTGTTTCAGATGATGTAGCAGCCATAAAAATTGGAAGACCAAAAAACATCCCTTCTCAAACAGAGCGTTATTACTGTCATATCACAGAACCAGATGGCTCAAATTTCTTCAGTATTCTGATGCCTCTATATGAGATCTGATAAGGTGAAAAAAGACAGAGAAAAAAGCACATCCCTGCAGAAAGGAAAATAAGTTCAAACAGTTACATTTAAATCATGCGGATCGGAGGATTTACACCACTTTCAACAATAGATTATAAAAACCACCTTTCGGCAGTAATTTATACACAGGGATGCAATTTCAGATGCCCTTACTGCCATAACTGGTCACTTGTGGAAGGAAAAAACAGACCTGTACCACAGAGAGAGATAATTTCTCTTCTTGAAGAAAGAAGAAATTTCCTTGATGGAGTTGTGATAACAGGGGGCGAGCCAACAATACACCCTGATCTGCCCATACTGTGCCATGACATAAAACTTGCTGGCTATGACATAAAGCTTGATACAAATGGCTCAAATCCAGATATGGTGAGATTACTGATTGAAAAAAACTATGTAGACTACATCGCACTTGATATAAAGGCGCCCTGGAGAAAGTACAAAGAAATAGCAGGAACAGCAAAGTTCACAGCAGCTGTAATAAAGACACTCAAATTGCTCACGCAGACAAATATTCCCTTTGAATTGAGAACAACAGTTCACAGCAAATTGCTTTCAATAAATGATATAAGGGAAATCATAGAGAAAATTATAATTTTATTGCCTGCAAAACCTACCTTTTATCTTCAAATAGCACGGGAAACAGACAGATTCGGGGAGAAAAATCAGTATACAGCAGCTGATCTCAAAAAGCTTAAAGAAGAATTTAAAAATCTGGATATCAAAATAAGATAAAAACAGGAGGTTGTCATGCCAGAAAAAACCGCCAATTTCAAGATTGAAAGGGAAACAAAAAATACCATCCGCTATCAGGAAGTAACAGAGGGACAGCCACCATTTGTTGGAACCATTTATGTTCAGAAGTGGGTCTTTGGAAAAGATTACCCCAGAGAAATCAAAGTGACCGTCCAGTGGGAAAAATAAAAATTTCAGAATTCCCAGCAAACCCTTAAATATTTTCTCTAAATAATTAAACCATTCCTGAGGTCTGCCATGCGCCTCAATGCCCAAGAAAAAATGGGCTATTACCCCACACCGCCTGAAGTAGCCCGGATGATCGCCACATTTTTAACTGTTCCTGAAAAGGGAAAGATATTTCGTTTACTTGATCCCTGTGCTGGTGAAGGAAAGGCACTCAGGATAATTGCTGATTATCTGTTTAAAAAATACCCCTCAAGACAGTTTGAATCCTATGGAATAGAGCTTGATGCAAACAGATACATACAGGCAAAGGAATTGCTTGATAAAGTAATCCAGGCAGATGCATTGCTTGAAACAAGAATCTCAGATAATGCCTTTTCACTTCTGTTTTTAAACCCTCCATATGATTTTTCAAAAAAAGAGACAGAAATTTATTATTCATCATCTGAAAGATGTGAAAGAAAGTTCTTAGAAAGATACACAAAAAAGCTTGCACCGGATGGAGTTCTTGTGCTTATAGTACCCATCAGCTTTATTAAAACCGCAGCAAACAGAAATTTCCTGATAAGATATTACTGCAAAATAGAAGTATTCAAGTTTCCAGAACGTTATTTCCTTCCCTATAAGCAGCTGGTTATATTTGCGGTGAAAAAGCAAAGGGACAAAGAATATACATATGATTTTGAATTTTCTGAGAGACTCTACAGACTATCCCTTGATGTGGACACCATTTCCTCACTTTCTCAGGCAGAAAAAACAAAATTTGTTCTTCCTCCGGCAAAAATTAACGGCAGACCACTGTTTGTCTCACTAAGATTTGACCCTGATGTTTTAAAAAAGGAACTCAAAAATCACGGACTGAGACTGGCTGAACTTTTCTTTCCGCCTCAACCCGAAGAGAAGTTAAAGACGCTTATGCCCCTCAGAAAAGGGCACATTGCGCTGCTTCTTGCCTCAGGCGCCATGGATGGACTCATAGAGAAAAACGGAAGGAGACTGCTCATAAAGGGTTTTACAGAAATAACACATGATGAAAGGACGGAAACCGATGGAGATAAAACCATAACCACCATCACCTCAAGACCGGCAACCATCATACGGGTGCTTGATCTTCAGGAAGAAAAGCTCTTTGAGGTAAGGTGATGTTTGTGTACCATGAAGGGAAAAAGGCACTGCTTGATACATTCATCCTTGAGAAAAGCGCTTACTATGAGAATCAGCTCTATCTCATCTCAATGGCCGGACCTGAATCAGCAGTGCAGGGAATAAAAGCAGCAATTTTAAACAGAAGAACAGTAACCATTGAAATGGAAGACCACACATACAATGCATGTCTCACACACTATGGTTCCACAGCATGCAAAATGAAAAAACTTCCCTCAGGCTATATCCATGCACTCATCTATTCAAAACATTATTTCTGCAATAAACCCAGCACTCAGATCTTTATCTATTCAAGATCCCTTATTATCTTTGGAGACACTGAGAATGAATGTCTGGATATCTTTGCACGCTATCTGAAACATATAACCGTGCCAGTGCACAGAAACTGGATTGAAACGCTGTGGCGGCTTATGGAGAAAAAAGAGCTCATCATGCCACAGAAAAAGGCTTATCTCATCTCTCTTTCTCATGAACAAATCTCTTCCCTTGTCCTTGAAAATTTGTCTCAACTTAAAAAACTTATGTGAGGCAGAACATGCCAGAAATATCTCTTTCACAGTTTCTTAAAGATTATGGAGATATACTTACTAAAAAGGCTATAGAAAAACTGAATCCAGCCTATAACCCGGCAAAAGAAGATGATTTTGACAGAGAGGTTGAGAGAAGATGCAATGGGCTCTTAAGAAAGCTTTTTCCTGCACAGCTAAGTGCAGTAAAGGCAGCAGTAAAGGGGCTTTTTAAAGAGAACCTAAAAAATATCTTCTTTGTCGGGGAGATGGGTACAGGAAAAACAATTGAGGCCCTTGCTGCCATATATGCCTCTCCTGTAAGGAACTCCCGCACACTGATTGTCTGTCCACCTCATCTTGTTGAAAAATGGATCAGAGAAATAGAAATGACAATCGCAGAGGCAGAGGTGTTTAACCTCAATGGAAAGGATGTCATAAGAAAGCTACTAAAATTTGAAAAACTTCACCGAAAAAAGATAAAACCACAAAAACCTCAGTTTTTTGTCATTGGCAGGGAAAGGGTGAAGCTCAGATATGGCTGGCGACCAGCATTTATTAAAAGAAAAATTTCAGAGAAAAAAGGACTGCCAGAATCTATCCTTTACTGCCCGGATTGCTTTAGACCACTCTTTGCAGAAGATGATGACATTCTGACAGAAGAACAGCTAAAGAAGAAAAAATATTTCTGCCCAAACTGCAGGGGAGCACTTTTCTGTGCTGATCGCACAAGACGACGGCATGAGGAACCTGCCTGGTTCATAAAAAAGAGACTTAAGGGCTTTTTTGACTTTGCTGTATTTGATGAGGCACATGAATTCAAGGGGCAGAACACAAATCAGGGAAATGCCTTTGGGTCAATTGCCTCAGCCGTGAAAAAGACACTCTGCCTCACAGGAACACTCATGGGTGGATATGCTGAAGATCTTTTTTATCTTCTTTACCGGACTGCTCCACAGAAATTAAAAGATGACTTTACCTACAGGTATGGCACGGCAGCCTTTACGGCAAGATATGGTGTGCTTGAAAGGGCAATTATTGAAAAGAATGATGAGGATAAAAAATTTGGAAGGGGAGGAAAGCAGTATACGAGGATAAGAAAAAAACCAGGGGTTTCTCCTGAGATACTGACAAAATACCTTTTTGAATGTTCAATATTCATGCGACTTGCCGATGTGGCTCAATATCTCCCACCATATACCGAACATATAGTGACAGTTGAAATGGACAAACCCCTTAAGGAAACATATGGGCTCTTTGAAAAGCAGTTAAAGGATGCCATAAGCAGCGCATATAAAAGTCGCTCCACAAGATTACTTTCCTCCTATCTGCATGCCCTGCTTGTATATCCTGATAGATGCAGAAAAGAAATAGCCATATATGAAGATGAAAATCTCATCGCACTGGCACCAGCACTTGAACTTGAGGTAACAGCCAAGGAGAAAAAACTGATTGAGATAATAGAAAGAGAAAAATCCAGAGGAAGAAACTGTCTTATCTACTGCACATATACGGGAAAGTATGATGTGGCAGAGGATATAAAAAATCTCCTTCAAAAAAGTGGAATCAGCACATTTATCCTCAAACAGACCATACCACCTGAAAAAAGAGAAAGATGGATAAAAGAAAAGCTTTCAGGTCTATCTCAACATGCGGTCATGATCTGCAACTCAGAACTCGTAAAGACAGGGCTTGATTTAATATACTTTCCCACGGTAATCTTTTATCAGACAGGCTATTCAATCTACACTTTAAGACAGGCCTCAAGAAGGAGCTGGCGAATCGGACAGAACAAGCCGGTCTCTGTTTATTATCTGATCTATGAACATACCATGCAGCATCGTGCCATGAAACTCATTGCATCAAAACTTCAAACCTCCCTTGCCATTGAGGGAGAACTCACAGATAATGGACTTTCCTGCCTTTCAGAGGCAGGAGAAAGCCTGACCTATGAGCTTGCAAAAAGCCTTCTTCAAGGAATGAAAGATGGAGATGCACTTGAAACCCTCTGGTCAGGATATCTCAATACCGAAAGGGAGATGGATTCACATCTTTTGCCGGAAGAAGAAAACCTGCATGTGGAAATCATCTGCAAAGGACATCCAGGACGCAGAAAAAGATCTGTTTTGAGAATCCATGCCACAGAAAAGGAACTCAGAGATATCCTCAAAAAGAATAATTCAGCCTGTATCCAGATGCTCCTTCCCCTGCATTAAAATGCCTGATTTGCCCTGATAGGACACGATATCTTCCTACAAAATATTTCCCTCTTTTTGAAAATACCATCATGGAGGAAATATGTATGAGTGAACTGATACTGGAAAGACTGTTTAAGCCTGTTATCAGGGAAATTCAAAATCTCTCAAAGGAAGGAAGGGAGCTAAAAATCACACCAGGTACCATCGGGATCACCACCTTAATACGCTGCCCTCAACAGGCAAAATTGAGACTGCTCTATCCTGAAATGAAACCGGATACACTTGAGATAGATGATGGTTATCTGCATGAGAAGATAACAAAACAGGCAATATTAAATGTCTATCCAAAAAATACACTCATAGAACCAGCTGTTCCGGAAAACCCAATTGAAGTTGAAAATGTCCTCATCCAGGGACACCCTGATGTGGTGATTGAAGGCAAAAAGGCCATCATTGCCATAGAGATAAAGTGCATGAACTTTCTGCCCGGATACAGACTTCCTTCTCAGCACGAGAAATTCATCTATGGAGAGGATGCAAAAAGACTCATAATCCCGGAACAATATATCATCCAGGCAAGGGCACAGAAATATCTTCTTTCGCTCAAAGCTGATAAGCAGGTAATACAGTATTTGTTCATCAAGGCGCTGATAAAGATAAATGGAAGGATGAAAAAGTACTATGTCATAAGACAGGTGGAGGATGCACTGAGAGAGGAAGAAATAAGGTTCTATGCAAGAAAACACGCAACACAATCCTCGCCCATCTGGGATTGGGAATGTGCCTACTGCACATTTAACCAGGAAGGACTGTGTGAAAAGGCAGTTAAGCCTGCACCAAGATTGCTCCTGCCCGAGACACTGCCAGAGGATGTGAGAAACGCAATTGAAAGATTGCAGGAACTAAGAAGGGAAATGAAAGACCTTGAGTCATATCTTAAAAAAGCCCTTTATGGCAAAAAAGTAATCATCACCAAGGATGGCAAGGAAAGGGAGATTGGCTGGGTTGCAAGAGAGGTAGCCCGCTGGGATGTTGAGGGAATTATCAAAAAACTTGGAATAAAATCAGCTCAGTACCTCATGGTGAACTGGAGGAGAACCAGACAGCTTGAAGAGGCACTCAGAGAGGAAACAGAAAGCTTAAGGGAAATGCAGACAGTGATTGATTTTAAGATATAAGGGTCAAAAAATGTTTGATCTCAATCTCTCAAAGAAGTTTCTTAATTTTTACTACAGAAACTGCCAGGGACTGATTGAAATAAGAGTCATATCTCCTGATAAAACAGGGGCAAGGTCGTTTTTCTTGAGCAGAGCTGATGAGATAGGAAAATTGCTTGAAAAGTTGAGAAAGACCCGCTGTCATATATGTTTTTCTGCTGCCACAAGAAAACAAAGGACAGGCACAAAAAGAGCTGTATTCTACCTGCCAGCCCTCTGGGCTGACATTGATAAAGAGAGCTACAAACTGAATGGACTTCCAGAACCAACCATCATCATAAACTCAGGCAGGGGAAAACACCTTTACTGGATGCTTGAAAGACCACTGAGACTTGAACCCCAGTGGAAGATTCCCTTAATTGAGGCAATTCTTGATGGTATTGCTGAAAGGATTGGTGCAGATAAAAACACAAAGGATGTTTCAAGAGTGCTCAGACTGCCAGGGAGTGTAAATTTCAAGTATGAACCACCGGTTCCCGTAACACTTCATAGTTACAGTGGCAGGAGATACAGGCTCAGCACATTCCTGCCATTCAAGAAAAAGGTCAGGAAAAATACCCTCAAGCCACCGGCAATAAGGCCAGGACTGATGGAAGACCTGGAGTTAATGATAGAAAACTGCTCATTCATACAGTGGTGCAGGGATCACCAGGAAGATGTTTCTGAGCCACTCTGGTATGCCATGATAAGCAACCTTGTGGCCTTTGAAAACGGAGAATACTATGCACACATCTTTTCCTGCAAACATCCAAAATACACAAAAAGAGAAACTGATTACAAGATACACAGAGCAAAAACCCATACAAGACCACATACCTGCCATTACATTAAAACACATGGATTTAACTGCGGCCTCTGTCCATGGTCCAGCAAGGTGAAATCACCAGCTGGCATACCATACAAGCTGAAAAGATATGAAATAATCAATAAAGAGCTTTAAGGAGGTAAATCATGAAATACTTCATCACTGCTATGTTTCTTTTTATGGCCATAATGCTCAGTTCATGCGGTCTCATAGCATACCATCATACAAGCACAGGTGCAGAGATTACAGACGAGCAGCTCCAGAGGATCAGACCGGGAATGAGTGCCGATGACGTTATTGTAATTCTTGGAACACCGACAGAGGTAAAAAAATTATCTGATGGAAGAAAAATATATGTATATCGCTGGCAGCGTGGAAGCAGGACAGAATTTCTCTGGGGAACACTTGGCACATCTGGTGCAAAGGCCTACCATGTGACCATCATCTTTGACAGGGAAGGAAGGGTGTTAAAAGTGGGTAAAGGAGAAGGTGGCCCTGCAGAGATAACACCAGCCATAAAAATAAAGCATCAAAAGGAAGAAACACCCAGACAGGAACCCGAGCTTTAAAGAAATAATTACAGTATTGAAACAGAAGATTTCATTTTTGAAATCAAAAAGTGATTTTCTGGCTTCTCTAAATAATATCTTTCCAGCAGAGTGCCCTGTGTCATGGATAATGGCACCAGACAATGCTGGATTGACGGGTAGTTCAATGTTTTTGGGAAAATTATGATAGTAAGAACTGACCTTTTAAAAGGTGCCTTAAAGGTTCTTAAGAAAACTGCTGGATCATTTGTTGAAGATCCACTGCTCTATCTTTCATCAGAGGATGGCAAACTGTTTTTAAAAACACGGGAAGCATGCCTTCAGACAGCTGTTATCTTAAAAAGCACAGGAACGATTCCTGCCACAGAGACATTGTTCAATCCTTTTTATGAATTCATAAATAACAATCATTCAAAAGCCATTGAGATAAAATTAAACAATGCATTCCTTCAGCTGATCTCATTCCGGAGTCAGGAGCAGCTAAGTCTTCCGGCAAGAAGGGCAGAAGAAGATCCTTTGCCTTTGGTTTATCATAACAGCCTGTCAGTCAGGATAAAGGATCTCTGCAGGTCTCTTGATACTGTAACCAGTACAATAGGCTTTTCGCCTGAAAATGACAGTATCATTGTTCTCTCACAGAAACATCTTTATGGTTTCAGGGAAAATTTCATGGTGAGATGCCCATTTCCCTTAGGTATTCAGAAATCTTTCATTTCTTATGAAACCGCCAGACGGTTTGTAAAAACACTAAAGTGTCTCCCTGATGAAAGGATTTCATTTTTTAATGGACTGGATAACTGTCTGAAATTTGAAAATAGAGCAGATGAAAACGAAACAGTTCTGTTCTTAAAAACTGTTCCTTTTCCAAAAAACATCCCCAAGTTTCCTGCACTTGAAGAAATCTTTTCCATAAGAAGGGATATACTGGTTAAACAGCTGAAGAAGTTAATAAATATTGCGGGAAATTTTTCACCAACTGCGGAATTGTTTTATGATGGACTCAATCTTAATATTTCTCAGAATTCCCGCTTTAAATATAAAACCACACTCACCACATGTCCAGTTAAATACAGGCCTGAGAGCATATCGCTTTTCATAAAGCCACTTGCCAGATTTCTTTCAGCTCACAGCATAAAAATGGCAACGTTTTTAACAGGAAAAGATGCCTGGGCAGTCAAATTTAAGGAAAATATTCTGGTAATGTTCAGGAGAAAAATATGAGAAAAGAATTGAGGGAATGGCTTGAAAGGGAAAGACCGGAGATTGCGGCCCTCCTTGATGCATGTGAGAAACATCCAGGACTTGCTGATATGCTTCTTTGTTTTTCTCCCTCCGATATTCATCCTGATCCAGAGGCAAGAAAGGAGATTGTCAGGGAATTTGAAAAACTTGATCTGGAGGTAATTTTTGTCAAAAAGTGAAGTTAGATTCAGGGAAAATTTGCTCAAAAATCAGATAATGCAGTATCTGCGTTTAAAGCGCATATTTGCCTGGAGGCAGAATACCGGTGCATTCATCATGCAGGACAAAGGGAAAAAGAGATTCATTCGATGTGGTATAGCAGGATTGAGCGATATCATTGGTATTCTTCCAGGTGGGAAATTCCTTGCCATTGAGCTGAAAGTACCGGGCGGAAGATTAACAAAAGCACAGAAAAACTTTCTTGAAATGATAAGGAAAAATAATGGCATTGCCATAGTTGCCTTTTGTCTTGATGATGTCATGCAAGTGATTGAGAGGGAAATAAATGAAGCTCTACATGGCAACAAGATTCATAAAGGGAAATAAAAAGACCCTTAACAAGGGGGATTACATATTGCTTTCACAGGAAATGGCAAAATCCCTTGTTGAGAGGGGAGCCCTTATTGAGGTAAATCCCGTCAAGGTAATTTCAGATGAAATCATGCAGGCAGGCGGAAGGATTATCATAAGGAGCAGCATACTCAGAGACAAGATCAGTTTCTGCACCTCTGAAAATGGCTCAGGTGAGATCACATGCTATACAGCAGAAGAACTTGCCGCAATCCTCCTTAAGAATCCAGATCCTGAAACATTAAAACTGATCCATGAGATTAAAAAAATTTTTTCAGCAAAAATTATCCTCAGGTAATATTCATGAAACAGATAAAAACTGCCTCCATCACCTGTATGGGGACAAGGGAGCTGTTTAAAACAGAAATAAAAGGCGATAGAGAACTGCTTGCGCTGGCACTTATCACAGCCTTCCTTGAATCTCCAAAGCTTGCAGTTACCTTCAGCTACTTCATCACCGAATTTTTAAACTGTGCCGTAAAGATATATGGCATACAATGTATCGGGGCAGAGGAGACCCTCTGCAAAAGGGCAGAAGAGCTAATAGAAATACTTGCTGAAAATAAAGAGCTTGCGTTCACATTCTGGCATACACTCTTTCAAACAATTGCAATTGCAGGTGAAAGGAAAAAAGTAATTCATTGACATTTCTGTGCCTTCCTTCAAAAGGATAGACCCCTTCAGTTTATTTTCTAAAAAAACATCTCACATAGGATAAGGGCAATGAACACCCTGAGCAAAATCATGGAAAGCATTGATATTGTCTCATTCATACAGCAGCATGTTGAACTCAAACGGCGTGGAAAAAACTATGTTGGACTGTGTCCGTTTCATTCAGAAAACAATCCAAGCTTTACCGTAAATCCCGAAGCGCAGCTCTTCTACTGCTTCGGGTGTGGCAGGGGAGGAAATATCTTCAATTTTGTGATGGAGTATTATGGATGCAGTTTTTCTGAAGCCGTTAACATGCTTAAGGAGCAGACCGGTATTGGTGAAGAAAAGGCAGATGAGCTCTCACAGTTTCTCGAAAAGATACAATGCCTTTTTGAGAAAACGCTCATCAGAACAGGTCAGGCACTTGATTATCTGAGACAGAGAGGCATCACTGAAGAAGACGCAAGGAGATACAGGATTGGTTTTGCCCCAAAAGATCTTTTTGAAATTCTTGAGAGAAGGGGATTGCTTGATCTGGCAAAAAGAGCTGGAATAACAAAATCCATTGAGGGACGAATCACATTTGCCTTCTTTGACAGTCAGAGCAATCCCGTTGGTTTTGCTGCAAGAAGTATAGATGATTCAAAACCAAAGTACATAAATGTTTCAAACTCACCCCTTTTCAGGAAGGAACACTTTCTCTTTGGTCTCAATTTCTTAAGGGAAAAAAAGGATGTCTATGTTGTTGAAGGATATTTCGATACCATAACCTGCCTTAAATCGGATATTCCTGCTGTGGCAACAGGCGGCACATATCTCAGCATCCCGCAGATAAATCAGCTTAAGAGATTTAACAGAATAATTGTGGCCTTTGATGGGGATAAGGCAGGGGTGAGGGCTGCATTGAGGGCACTGAAAACATCCATAAGGGCAAATGTGCCATTGCTTGCTGTATTTCTGCCAAAAAATGAGGATCCTGACTCATTCATCCGCAAGAAGGGTAAAGATGCATTCTTAAATCTTGAGCAGAAGGATCTCTTTAAATTTTTTATTGAAAAATTGATGAGCTTTCCCCCACATATTGCCATAAAAAAGTTATCAAGTTTTAAAAGTTTTTTAAAAAAAACAAAAAATGAATACTCACTCATACTGCTCAAACAGCTGAAAACACTAAACACATCCCTTCATGTGAACTGTCAAGACCACAGGGAAATCTCTGTTGAAAAACAGATTCTGCATGCTCTTTTTTCAAATAAAGACTATCTCAAAAGGGCACTGGATGAGGGGCTGCTTGAGACATTTGACTCTGAGCTTAAAGAAACAGCATATATCTTTTTGGAAAAAAATACACTTCCCTCTGACAGTATCTATGCACCTGTGCTTGCCAGGGCAATGATAAAGCCAGCACCAGAAGCTGCTGCCTTAAGGGCAATAAAGTATCTGAAAACAAAAAAACTAAATTTTTCCCTTTTTGCAGAAAAACAAAAAGGAGGAGGACATGGAGTACAGCATTTACAGAACAAAAACCGCAGCAAGATTAAGGCTTGTGACAGCTGCTGATGGTAAACCTCTTGCCCTGGCTGAGGCAGCACCTTCTCTGGGCAAACAGGGCCAGCCACAGAAAGGTGAAAGGCGCTATGACTGGGAAAACAGCAAGCTCTCTCTTTCACTATCAGCTGAGGAGCTCTTTGCCATCGCAGCAAAGTGTGAGGAGATAAGGTTTTTTAAAAACGCAGAACCCCTGACTCTCTATCATGATCCGCAGAAGGCTAACAGAGAAGGCAATCCGAAAGAACTCATCCTTGCCTCATACAGCACCTCTGACCAGAAGGCAAAGATGAAGTTTATGGCATATCTCACATTGCGTGAAAGAAATGGGCAGAAAACAGGAGCACAGCACACCACCATACTTACCCGCACCGACCTTTACATCCTCCAGATGCTGACCACACACATGGCAATGTTCATAAGGGAATGGCTCAATCCACAGATGCCGCAGAAAAAGACCACACAGCAGCCAGAAACTGATGATATTGCACAGCCCGAAAATATAGAAACTGAAATTCAAGAAGATGATATCCCGTTTTGATCATGATTGTATTTGAGGTTGATAATATCTTCACAAAACTTGTAACAGAAACAAGGGAGGAATTTCAGACCATCCGCTCATTGCTCTCATTCTATGCTGATGGATATCAATTTTCGAAGGCATACAGAAGAGGAAAATGGAACGGAAAGATATGTTTTCTCACTTCTGCAGGCAGATTTCCCACAGGACTCCTTCCATATGTCCTAAAAAAGCTGCCACTCTGGCTTAAAAACAGCTGCAAAATACATGACAGGAGGAATGTTCCCGATATCCGGTATCTTGTACCTTCACTCAAGGGGATAGAATTAAGACCATACCAGAAACGCTTTGTCATAAATGCCTGCAGAAAGAAAAGGGGTGTGATCTGGGCACCGGCAGGCTCAGGTAAGACAGAGATAGCCCTTGCTATCATAGCTGCCCTTCAATATCCAAAAACACTTTATCTTGTTCATCAGAAAGATCTCTTGCACCAGACAGCAAGGCGTATCTCCCAGAGAATAGGAATAAGAGCAGGGACAATCGGTGATGGATATTTTGTTGAGAGAAGAATAACCGTTGCCACGGTACAGTCACTGTGGCAACGGATAAAACAGAAGGATCCCATCACAAATCTCATGCTCAGACATACACGACTCCTCATACTTGATGAATGCCATCATGCCTCGGCAACCACCTGGTACAAGATTGCCATGAAAACCGATGCATATTTCCGCTTTGGCCTTTCAGCCACTCCCCTGACAAAAAGTTCAATCAGAAACTTCAGGCTGTTTGCTGCCACAGCTGCCATTATAGTTGACAGAATCACAGAAAATGAACTCGCCGCACAGGGCTACCTCTGTTATCCGACAATAAAAATGATAAGAGTAAACGCTGCACCACTTCCAGCGGGACTTCCCTTCAAAATTGTCTATGAGCGGGGAATTGTAAGAAATTCAGTAAGAAATGCGATCATAGCAGAACAGGTAAAAACACTGCTTGAAGAAGATAAAAGCGTACTCATACTTGTTGAAAAAATCGAACACGGGAAAATCCTTTCTGAATTGCTTGAGAGCCCATTTTTAAGCGGAAAGGAACCACTTAAAACCAGAAAGAAAATGATAAATGCACTCTCAGGAAAACATATCAGGGTGCTTGTTGCCACAACCATCTTTGATGAGGGAATAGATATCCCAACACTTGACTCGGTCATACTCGCAGGGGGCGGAAAGAGCTATATCCGCCTCATCCAGCGCATCGGAAGAAGCATGCGCACCGTAGATTCAAAACAGAACGCAATCATAATTGACTTTCTGGATACATGCCATCATCTCCTCAAAAGACACTCAGCCGAAAGACTAAAGCTTTATAAAACCAAAAATTACCCCGTCACCATCATCTGATGGCATGTTCTTTGCTTCAGTGTCATGTAAAGTTTTTTATGACCCTTATTAAACATTCCAATATCACTGCTGGCTGTTAGAATGGTGCCATGAAGTGTCACAATCGTGACATTTTTCGGCTCCATCCTTTCTACGATTATTTGAGCGAGCATATAAAGCAATTATGTGAGAGACTCAAGGATTTTGATGCGGTCACTGTTGTTGATGGCAGGTATGTTGTGGCAGGTATTGCAACTTTTTTACACAGGGAGAGTTTTCATATCAGGTATCTTCCATTTGATGGAGAGAAGAATCCACAAACGCTTATCTTTATCATCGAACATGTGGCAGAGAATGCTCCTTTACTTGTTTCTGAGGCAGAGAAGTTAAAGCAGGTTCACAAAAAACTCAGGACAGAATGTCCTGAGCATGAGAAGAAACTCTCTGTGCATGGACTTATTTCTGAAATATTTTCTCTTTATGCAGATAAAAAACTTCCTCATCACCTTGCCCTGTACATTTCGAAGGAAATGCCTGATTTTGTCCAGAGGGAACTATTTGAAAAGGCAAAAAACAATCCTCAAAAACTCTTAATGCTGCTTACAGATACATTAACATGCAGGAAAAAACTCATCATTCCCTCAGCCCGGATGGATGATCCCGGAGCATTCTATGAAAGGATGATCGAGCAGATTCTGTCTTCAAAAACAGCAAGAGAAATACTTGCGAGAAAACTCTATGAGAAAACAAAAAATGAGATGATCAGCATGATCATTAAAAACATTTAGGAGAGAAAAATGAAAGATTTTAAATATTTGCTTGAAGAATTAACAGAAAGGACACTCCAGACAATAAAGGAAATAAGCCCGGCAATCTGGAAAAGTGTCAGGAAAAAGATTGAGGAGGGTAAACTTTCAGGCATATCTGAAGCACTCTTTGTGGCGGATTTCTTAAAGCTGCAGACCCCTGAAGGTATCTCAAATCTTGCTGCCAGAACTGCCTACAGCATTGCCCTTCTCTATCACTCAGCAGCCAGGCTCGGTGAAATATTCTATGTACTTTCTCTCTATGATCAGCACCTCCTGGTAAAAAAGGATAAAAACAGCAATTCTCAATCAGTACTCTCCAGGTTCATGCATGGTCTTGTTGGAGATCATAACCAGGATACAGTAAATACATTCATCATGTTCTTTAAACACAGCAAAACAATACCCCTGTCACTGGAAGAGGCATGGAGCAGTATCACAAAACTGATAGGATGATATTAACCGAAGTTTACCATCGTGAAACATTGGTTGCTACCAAAGTTTACCATTGGTAAACATTGGCTCTTGCCAGAGTTTACCAGCAGTAAACACTGGTATTTTAGAGCAGAGATATTGACATGAAGAAAGGCAGGTATCGTTCATCCTTCTATGTGGAAATCGAGCTGCTGAATATTTTGAATAAATCAGGTATTCTGTCCTTTGATGAGATCTGCAGGCAGCTGGCATATTCAAAGGGTCTTCTGACAAGGGCGCTCCGCAGTCTCTCGGGAAAAAGATTTATATTGCTAGCTGTTTACAGGGGAGGAAGGACAAAGGATTTTGTAATTGTTGATCCTGTGGAACAAATCAGGTTCCTTGAAGCGCTGCTCAAGGATAATGGTCTCATGCAGGCATATTACAGTGATTATCTGAAAAAACTGAATGCCCTCTCAAAGGCAAAGCCAGCAGAGCTTAAAAGAAAAATAAATGAACTTCCTAAAACATATGAGCAGTTTATCAGATTGCAAAGGAAAAGATATGAGGAGTTAAAAAAATATGGTCTTTACAAGAATAAAAAAATATTTGCCGCAAGCATCACTGAAAGAGGCAAACAATTTCTTGAATTTCTGGATAAAAGAATAAGGGAAATCATCAAAAATTATCATGAACCCTTGGTCTTTTTAAAAGAAATACAGAAGTTAAAGGAGGAAGCCTATGAGCAGTTTGATAGACTACCTCAATACACTTGCGCAGTGGAGGGAGGGAAAGGCAGTGGAATTTACGATGCCTCCAGAGCAGGAGAAGCATCTGCTCAACAGGATGATAAAGGAAAGGATGAATAAGACCGATGAATGCTCGAGGGCCGAACTGGAACTTCTGTTAAAAAGACTCAAACACATAAATGGAGAGGACTCAGAGGAGATCTACTGCCAGAGGATGAAAACAAAGGTATCTTTATCCTTCTGTCAGAAGAGGATCAGGACACATGAGGTATGCAAAAACTGCCCGCAGTATTTCTCCCACTCAAATGAAATACCCATTGAGCTCACCTATGTTGAGCCAGAATATGTTGAAATCACTGATTATGATGAAAACCTGTTTGAGCAGATGAGCGATGAGGAGTTAAAACAGCTGGCTGATGCGATGAAAAGTGTTGGTTTTTTTGACCCTGTCATGATAACACCCGATAACAGGATTATTTATGGAAGGGAGCGCCTCAAGGCAGCAATCAGGGCAGGATTAAAACAGATTCCCGCACTCAAACTCAGGACCATTCTGCCAGAGGAGAAATTGAAAATGATAGCCATAATGGAAAATATTTACAGGCGAAGCTTCAGACACACAACCCATGTCAGGGCATCACAGCGACTTGATCAGTTCAAAAAGTCAAACCGTGTGACTGTTGAGGAGATTTTAATGCCACATTTTCAGTGTCCGGAGGATACCAGGGAGAAAATTGAGGAGGCAATAAGACAACAGGTAAAAAGGATTGAGGATGAAAAGAATGAACATATCAGAAAACTGCAGGAGGAAAAGCAGAAACTTGAAATTGAGCTAAAGGAGATAAGACTTGAATATGAGCAAAAAATTGCCCGGATAAGGGAAAAGGAAGCGGCAGATGCCTTTGACTTAAAAGGGCAGATTCAGGAACTCAAAAGAAAATTTCATGAAAAGGAAAAAAGGCTGCTCTATCAGAAGGAAGTCCTTGAAAATGACCTGAAGGAGACGGAGGCACAGAGAAACCTGCTGCTCAGACAGGTTGAACAGCTAAAAAGACAGCTTGCCCAGAAAGAAAAATTAAGCCGCCATGCAGAGGCTGAGCAGGAAATAAGGTTGCTGCGTGAGAGAATAAAACAGATGGAGAAAAACAGAGAACTGTTAAGTGAATACAGGATGCATGAAAAAAACCTGAATTCACTCATTTCTTTCCTTGACACACATGTCATCAGGCTCAGACAGATTCTACATCAAAATGAGCTTGAATCACTCTCAAAACACCTCAAAAAGGCTGTTTCAATGATTGAGGGAGCACTGCAATGAGAGGAAAGAAAAATATAATCTCACACAGCCAGAAAAAACTTGCAGGCATACTTGTCAGCACAGGACTCACTCTTTCAGATGCAGCAGAAATAACCGGAGTTTCTGTAAGGAGTGTAAAACGCTGGTACAGAGCAAATAAATCAGACAGCTCAAGAAAGATAAGATCGCTTGACAGACTCTTTATTCTGTTTGATCTGTTTAATGGGATTGACTTTGCAAAAACATCAGCAAGACTCGGAATACCAGCAAGGAAAATCATTGCCTATCTTGGAAGTTTAACCCCAAACGATATAAAGATACAAAAATGCACGAAGTGTGAAATCCTCTTTCCGGCAGAGGAGAGACAACGTATATGCCCATTCTGTCTTGCTGCCAGAAATACATGAACAGGAAACTAGATATAAAAACATTAAGCAAATGGATCGGTGAAATGTTTCCTGAAGTATCAGATGCAGAGGTTTTGCTCAGAAGGTGGTTTGAAGTTTATCCGGAACATTTCATTGTCACAGAGATTTCAAAGCTTTATGATCGCTATCTGGCAAATCCAAAACTCTGGAAGCAGTCACAGATAAGCATAAATTACCTCATAAACATAATACACAGCTATGACAGAAAGCATATCAGAATGGAGGAGTCAGATGTCAGGGGCTACAGGCTTCTTGTATCTGACAGGCCAGGGCCACGCTGGTGGGAAAAATTCAAATTAAGGGAAGAGTAATGAAATTTCATGAAGCAGAGGCTGCCATTCTGGGAAAGATTATTGATGAGCCACAGTGCATGGGTGTAGTTACAGAAAGACTGTGTGTAAGTGATTTTTCACCTGAAGGACAAAAGATATACCTTGCCATACAGGAGCTTGTGGCAGAAAAGGGTAAAGCTGATTTCACATCACTTGTAAAAAGGCTGGATGGAAAAATCAATAGAGAGTTACTTAAGACCATAGCTGAATATGGTATGTTAAGCACCGATATAGAGGAGGCCATAAGCACCGTTAAAAAACTTTCATTCAGACAGAAATTTATAAATACACTTAGCAGTTCACTGGCACTGCTGAGAAATGAAAATTCAGATGCCCTTAATGTGGCATCTCAGCTTGAATCATCTCTCTGCAACCTGCTCTCAGAAAGAGAAACCACAAGTCCAGAAATAAAAAATCTTATCATAGAATATGAAAACTTTATTCATCAGAAACAAAAGCCCTGGCTCACACTGCCATTTCCATGCCTTAACGACACAGTGGGTGGGCTTATTCCAGGACACTTCTGGATTATCGGTGCATACACATCCTGTGGAAAGACAACAACTGTTGTTGAAATCGCTACTCACCTCCTCAAACATCATGCGGTTATAGTGCACTTTTCGCTTGAGGAGGAGAGAAAACTCACAGTTGCCCGCTACCTGGCAAATCTCACGGGTATTCCAGTACTTGCACAGTTAAAAAATTCTCTTGATGAAAAGGCAAAAGAGGCACTTGAAAATGCAAAGAGCTTCCTCTCAACAAAAAGGCTTCTCATCTACGATGATATATTTACTCCTGAGGAAATATACTTCAAATCAAGACTTGCCCAGATAAGAAATGGCAGGGTGGATGTGATAATCATTGATTACATTCAGCTTCTAAAAATTCCCGAAAAGAGAACACTTGTTGAAAAGATGGATATTGCTGCAGAAATGTTAAGAGAATTAGCCAAAAAGATGCACACAACTGTTATTGCTGTCTCCCAGGCAGGAAGAGAATATGTCAAGGATTCCTCTTCAAGGGTCATTGCGTTTAAGGGAAGCGGAGCACTTGAGGCAAGCTGTGATGTAGGTATATGGCTTGAGCCAGCACCGGATGACAGGGAGAAATTTTATCTCTATGTGAAAAAATACAGAATTGGACCAACAGCTGCGTTTCCCATGAAATTTATCAATAACTTTACAGCCGTAACAGAGATAACAGGAGAAAATCAAAATGGTGAAATAAAAGGATTAAGTTTTGCCCAGACAGATGAAGAAATATTTGATGAGGAGGTGCCTTTTTAGATCTTAAAGAAATTTCTCCTGTAATTTTTTTGCAAAAAGTTTTCTGCTCCAAAAACCACTTTTTTGGAGTTCTATCCCCTTTCTTTATTGCTTCTTGTCACTTCATCAGCCTCCATTCTTGCAGCACCGCAGTATCCTGAATTAAGGCATATGTACACTCTGAAAGAACCATCTCAAGGTAAAAATTTCATTGACACAGAAAATGCTGCCATGCTATACATTGCCAAAAAGAAGGATTTCAACATGACGGCCAAAAAAATTCGGTTAATATTATGGTTTAGCTTAATCTTAATAATAAGTCTACTTCCGTTTTTTATTCATTCTCAACAACGCCATCCTGCCACCGTCCTCAAAATCTCCGATGGAGACACAATTTGGGTATTACTGAATCGCCAAAAAATAAAGTTGCGGCTCATAGGTATTGATACTCCTGAAAAATTTAGCAGTAAAAAGCTTGAACGTGAGGCGGCAGAGTGTCAGGTTAGTCCGGGCTATATGAAAAATTTAGGTCAGTTAGCTACAGCATATGCTAAAAGACTTTTACATAAAGGACAAAAAGTAAAAGTTGTTATCTATGGCTATGGTTATTATGGTCGAGCCCTGGCTATGATTTATCTGCCTGATGGAACCTGTTATAACGAAAGGATAGTACGAGATGGATATGCTTGTGTATATGAAAGGTCGGAGGAATTGCCTGAGGAGATAATGGAAAAACTTCTCAGTCTGGAAGAGCAAGCCAGAAGGGAAAGAAGAGGACTGTGGGGAACGCATTATAGGGTAATGAAGTGTTTGTGTGAGTGAAATCTCAAAAAAATCAAAAATAAAAATCAAAACACTGAAGGAATTGACATGAGTTCTTTACCAGCTTGGAAAAAAATGTGGAGTATTCTTCAAGAGTGTTTAAAGACACAACCAAAATACCCGGAGCATCCAGAATATCCGCACATAAAGACAATTTCCAAGAAAAAAATAAATGATGTTATTGAGGTTAAACAAGACTTTATTGTTCTACGTTCGCATCTCACAAAAAACAAAAGGCAAATTTCTGCTACTGTTTTAAAAAATAGTCGGACCATTTAGTAATGTATAGAGAAGCTTCACTTGATCCGGAAAATGTCCCAGAAAGTTCTAACTCTAGAGTTGTGGCAGCGATAATAAAAACATGCCTCAAGCAGTATGTTACGTACAAAGATGGCAAACTCAAAATTATTAATTGAAACATCATGTCATTATTAAAAGACATTTTAAAAGCTATCGAATATTTCAACATAAATCCAGATTGCAGACAATATGCATATGATGCCATTATAAATCATATTCGACAGCGTAGCATACAAAAATTAAACATTGATGACATGGAAGCTATCAGGCATTTTCTCGCTCAGTGGAGAGTTCGGGGTACAGACAGGATAGACAGAAAAGCCCTGTTAATCTCTATAAAAGCAATAGCAGATACCCTTAATGAATTGAACAAAATCAGCATTTTAACCATAAATGTCGCGAAATACGGGAAAAAGATAGAACAGTCTTATAAGATGATACGAAATGTTTATGGAGTTGGGGATACGTCTACTTCTAAGATAATCCATCTTTTTGCTCCAAGTTTATTTGTTATGTGGGACAAAAATATCGCAATACTTTACAAAGTGGTTATGGATTCATACATTTACACGTATAAGTTTTTGCCAGAGATGCAAAAAATCGCAAAATCCGTTCTTAATGAACTCGCAAGAAATGAAGGTTGTACTTTAGACGAAGCAGAAAAAATTCTTCGAATAAAAGCTAAAGGCCGAACATTGGCAAAAATAACCGATGAGTACAATTGGCTAAGAGCAACAGGTCGTATATGACACCTGGTGAACCCTGCAAAGCCTCGCCCAAGAAGAACACAACTATCTTAGAGAAAAACCAATTAACTGATAAAAAAGCTTTTTACCATTGGAAAATCAGGCGGTCTCAATGCCGGAAACAAATACCACCTTTTTCTTTTAGAAAGCTATGATCTCAATGCCTTCTTATGTTTTCTTTTAACTTCTCAAGCACAACCTTTCTCCTTTCAGCATCAACCTTTGCTTCATACCCAAGCTCCGCTGCTGCCTTCATAACAGCAGGAATAATATAACGCTTTATTCTCTTTTTTCTTTCCCCTTTCCTCAGCCTGTCATATTCTTCTTTCTTTCCAATCACCCTTAGAAGTGTCTCTATCTTTGCTTCAAACCTTCCATTGCATCTTTTTGCCAGAAACAGATAAAAAAGTTTCGCAAGTCCCTTTAACTTTAAAATTTTTGTCAATGAGATTTTCTTCAAATAGTACTTTTTTACTGACTCTCTTAATGCTCTGCCAAGCATTATCTCAATTTTGTTTTTCGTCACTCTGTATGAATCAATAAAATTTAGCCCAACCTTGATCCTCTCCTTTGTCTCATAGTCAAAGAAAAATGTTGTTTCAACCACACTGTGAGTGAGTTTTGAAATAGAAATATCAAGAGCCCTGTAAGTTTTTGAATCAACAGAAACTCCCATAGTTTTTGCCAGCCTATATTTTGTCACCACAACACTGCCTGCAGGCTCATCGCCAAGAAGAAAAAATATTACAAACAGCACGTTGGCATCAAATTCATTTAAAAATCCATACAGTGGATGCGCCCATACCTTTACATGATGCCCCTGTTTTATTTCAAACTCCCTGCATATTCTGCCATCCCATTTTTTCTTTTCAACATCAAAAACACATGCAAGCTCCAAAACATTCTGCTCAGCATAACACTTTATCTCCCTCTTCCTCTCAAGTACCTCCTTCTCAATTACTTTCTTCATAAAAAACCCCTCCTGCTTCCCCTATCCTGCAACAGCATTTTTTCTTTTTCTGTTTTCAAAAGGTGCCACAAACAGCCCTTTAAAGGGATTAAAAATAATCTTTTGATAAACACACCATCCTGAATGACCTTCACTCCAAAAATCCATCCTTAAAAAATGTTCAAAAAAGTGCCAGAATGATCTTTTTTGCCGTGTCAAGAAAAAAATTGGCAGGAAATATCTGACATAACAGGTAAAAAAGTAAAACAAGTTTTATCAACAAATTTTACCCAAAAATTATTGGGGTTTCGGTCCCGATTTATTGGGGTTTCAAACCCGCCATTATTGGGGTTTCAGTCCCAAATTATTGGGGTTTCAGTCCCGATCTGGTATATTTTTGTTTGAAATAAAGGGAACTT
>Ga0116200_10000044_pt1 | contig 26480 bp, 27 predicted proteins | sample Mar14436cmmetaG_FD_94478 | JGI IMG/M metagenome (GOLD analysis project Ga0116200, IMG submission 94478) | Marine hydrothermal vent microbial communities from Guaymas Basin, Gulf of California to study Microbial Dark Matter (Phase II) - Marker... ... | reverse complement strand
GTGATAGTTAGAGCCAAGACCGGTGATCACGTAGGCGTGTTGATCTCCAAACCTCCACATCTTTTGGCATCAGCATCGAGCTGTGCGAGTGGATGTGCCTAGTGGGCACGGAGATCACGATGGTTGGAACGCCCTTGTAGTGTAAGTGGATCCTGTGACCGTCAGTGCCCCCGCTGACGGCCGACAGCTGGTAGGGAATGCCCTCCTCCTCGGCCACCGAGATGACCAGTTCCTTGAGAGCTTGGTTTGGTATCATGGTTTTGTCCCAAGTTATGATCGAGACGCCTTTCCCCATCTTAGCGGGAGCCTCTCTCTCCGTGACCCCAGGTACGTCTCCGGCTATGTCGACTTCACACACGATTGCAACATCTGGGTTGACTACGTCTGCAGTGGTCTCGGCGCCCCTGAGGCCCACTTCCTCCTGAACGGTTCCCGCCGCGAACACAGTGTTAGAGTGATCTCCCTCTAAGGACTTCAGAACCTCCATCGCTATGAACACGCCGATCCTGTCGTCGAAAGCCTTGCCCAGCCATACTTCTCCCCCTCTGAGTTCCACGAACTCAGCCAAGGGTGCCACGGGGTCTCCAATCCTTATCCCCATCTCCTTGACTTCGTCTCTACTCGTAGCCCCCACGTCGATGTAGAGGTCTTTGATCTTCAGCGGCTTGTCTCTCTCCTCAGGAGGCAGAAGATGTGGAGGTTTGGAGATCAACACGCCTACGTGATCACCGGTCTTGGCTCTAACTATCACTCTCTGAGCTGGCAAGGTCGTGGTGGCCCAGCCACCGAGCGTTTCAAACGCCAGATAACCCTTGTCTGTAATTCCCTTTACGATAAATCCGATCTCGTCCATGTGGCCTGCTAGCAGTACTCTGGGCCCAGTCTCTCTCCCCTGCTTCTTGAGTATGATCGAACCTAGGCCGTCATAGAGGATCTCGTCGGCGTTCTGGCCGTACTCCTCTTGGACTATTCTGGCAACCTCACTTTCAAATCCAGATGGCCCGAAGGCCTCGCTTAACCTCTTGAAGACCTCGATCCTATCTCGATCCAGCGCAGACACCCGAGGGCTACCCCAGGCTCCAATGCCTTAACAATTGTTCCCTATGCTCACTTAATTTGGAGCCGCTCGTGTCCGACTGGAGAGGCGTTGAGGGGCGAGGAGACTAGGAGGGAGATAATCGAGCAGCCAGAGCTAATGAGGCGAGCGTTTACGATCCTATCAACTCCTGCTAAGTATGCTGCAGAGACGCTGGCAGGGAGAAGCTTCATCTACGCCGTGGGAGAGGGGCCGTCTCTACATCCCGCGGTACTCTTAAGGAGAGCTCTGCCAAGGTCTGGAGGCCCTCAAGCAGTCTACCTCTCGGCTTCAGAGTTCCCATCGTGGCTTCCTGATCGTCCAAAGAATCCTGCAATGGTCGCATTCTCCGAAATAGGCGAGGAAAGGGAGATTCTAGAGGCAGTCTCCGTTCTGCGTAGAAGGAGCGAGGGGGCTCCTGTTGTGTCCATTCTCGGCGCTCCAGGGAGTTCTCTGCACAGGATCTCAGATTTTGCTCTGGTGTTTGCACCCGGCCCTAGGAGGATGGGTCTGTTCTCCCCCATGGCTGTGGCGGGACTCTTACTAGTTTCGGAATTGTCTAAGCTCATCGGTATGTCTGCAAGGGCGTTTTCGCTCAAGGGGGAGCTAGAATCAGCACCGGATATGGCATCTGAAGCCCTCCAACGTGCAGAGAACTACGTCCACGTAGTGGCAGAGTCCTTCAATAAAGCAAAATCAACTTTCATCGTAGCTGAACCCCCTCTCCTGGCTGCAGCCATGGAATTCGCCTTTAGGCTCTCTGTATTCTCCGGCATCTTGGTGGAAGTGTCTTCGCCCACAGAGTTCCTCGCCACCAAGCACAGGATGGTCTCTGAGGGCACTCCGGTACTTGTGCTCGAGCCGGAGAGGAGCCCCGAGGTCGTGCCCGCAGCCGAGAGGTATGGAGCAGAGGTGATAGAGATCGGTCCCTCTGGGCCCGATCTTCCTCTGGGAGTTGAGCCGGGCAGAGAAGTCGCGTCTCTAGTCTACGCGCCAACCCTGCTGCTCCTCGTGCTCGAGGTTACCTTGCTCAGGGGCTTGGACCCCGACGAGATGGAGGCGATATGGTATGAGTAAGCGGCGTGATATCTGGTGGTTTTTCGATATTGATGACGTGCTGTATGATGCCACCCTCCTAAAGAGGCTGGCTAGAGAAAACGCGGTCGTTGCGATGATTGAGGCTGGTCTGCCGGTAGACTTCGACACATTGTTGAGAAGCGTGAACGAGGCTGTTGAGAGGTTCGGTGAAGACTACCCGAAGCACTTCGACGAGGCACTCTCATCTCTCGGACTCAGGGTGGAGCCAAGGATAGTGGCCGCTGGAGTGATAGCGTACCACGACACGAAGAAGGCATTTCTAAGGCCTCTACCAAACGTGTTCCAGACTCTCATGGCGCTGAGGGATCGCGGAGTCAGGCTGGGGATCTCGTCACCAGGAAACCCCGTCAAGGAGTGGGAGAAGATCATAAGGCTCGGATTGCATCACCTATTCGAGAAGGCCTGGTTTGGAGACACTGACCGCGAGAGGATCTCTGCGGCGCTTGCCGAGACTACGCCCGACCTAGAGAAGTCATTCTACGTGACGGCCAGGCCCGAGGGAATCGACGCCGCCAAGGAAGCTGGGCTCAGAGCGATCAGGGTTCGGAGAGGGAAGAGGTCTTCAGAAGACTCCGCTCACGCGCCTGACTTAGAGGTGATATCGCTTTGGGAAGTAATGAGCCATGTGGAAGGCCTTTTAGAAGGGTGATCGTCGCCGGCACCTTCGACAGACTGCACGCTGGTCACAGGGCTCTGCTGAGGCTCGCGGCCCAAGTAGGCAGAGAGATCGTGGTAGGTCTGGCAGATGGACCTCTGCTCAGATCAAAGAAATTACGGGAGCTGATAGAGCCATTCGAGGCGCGCAAGGCCGCTCTCGAAGAGTTCCTATCCAGTCTTGGCGTCAAATATGAGGTAGTTAGGATAACCGATCCAATAGGGCCGGCAGGAGACGACCCACATGTGGAAGCGCTGGTGGTCTCTGAGGAGACCTATCCTGGAGCCATAGCTGTTAACGAAGTTCGCAGAGAACGCGGTCTCAATCCACTTGTTGTGGTAGTCGCTCCTCTAATTCCAGCCAGAGATGGGGGAAGGTTGAGCTCTACGAGGATAAGATCCAGAGAGATAGACAGGGAGGGGAGACCACTCAACCTAAATATACGCGCCAATGAATCAGCCATAGGGCGATGATGACTATTCGGCAAGAGGGGTTTAGTGCCCCGGAAGAGGGTCAGCTGAGCCTGAGGTGACGGAGCATGTTCCCAATACGTGATGAAAATCCGAGCGGCATCAAGCCCGTTGTAACCTACTTTCTGATCGCAGTGAACACGTTCGTATTTCTCTGGGAGCTAACGTACGGATTGAATAGGGCGGTATACGAGTTTGGATTCATTCCAGCGGCATTTTTAGCAGATCCTCTGGCCAACGCGCCGAGAATATTCACTTCCATGTTCCTTCACGGCGGCTGGGCACACCTGCTGGGGAACATGCTGTACCTCTACATCTTTGGCGATAACGTCGAGGCCGCCTTTGGTCGAGGGAGGTACTTGGCCTTTTACCTAGCTTCTGGCGTTGGGGCCACCGGGCTTCACGCGCTAGTGAACTCCAACTCTCCTATACCTGCCGTTGGAGCCTCTGGAGCCATAAGCGGAGTTCTGGCCGCCTATTGGGTATTCTACCCAGCCGCCAGAATTGAGACTGTGGTAGCATACTGGGGAATCTTCTGGCAGATCGTTAGAGTTCCAGCCTACTACTACATCGGGTTCTGGTTCCTGTACCAGCTCCTGATGGGCTCCATAGGAATTCCTGGAGTGGCTTGGTGGGCTCACATAGGCGGATTCATAACGGGCTTGCTGATAGCGTCTCCCATAAGGGAGTCTGCTCGGAGGAGGAGGGAAGCGCGAAGGAGGCGATACGTAGAGTACTATGTAGTCGAGTGGTACTAAGGAGCCACAGGCCATCTTAGAGGCGGCTCCTAGGCAGATTGGATTCACTGCAGGGTCTGCCGCCTTACAGAGGTATGGGCTTCCACTTCCCATCCGCGCTCAGCCTGAGGGCTGAGGGCTTTCCTCCGTAGTATCTGCAGCTGAAGACGCTTAGGAGCCTCCCGTCGAAGAAGGACCGCACACCCTCAGGGAAGAACTCATGGGCTCTAACGAGCATTCGGAGGTCGGATCTCTCCATGAACTCCTCAAATGCTCGTCTGCCGAACCTGTAGATCCCAGGTCCCCTCTCGCTAGGAGCGAACCCCTCTACGTACTCATCTGGGTCGTTCCACAGTACCTGCATCGCTAGCGGATCGTCTGGGTTGATATCTCCCTTCGGGAACTTCAAAATCTCCTCTGCATCCTCGAGCCCTCTGGCTATCCCTCCATGAACGGCGAGAATGGAGTCGTTCCATATGGCTGCGTAGGGCATCTGAGAAAAGACCTCTACTACCTTTAGGTAGCTCTCTCTTCCGTACCTAGATGCCAAAGCGTGCGTGAAGCCGTAGTAGGGGTTGGTAAGCGGACTCTCGTGATTGCCCCTCAGGACGATAACTGAGTCAGGCCGGGCCACCTTCCACGCAAGAATGAACACCAAGGTCTCCACTTGGAGGGGACCTCTGTCCACGTAGTCTCCAAGCAGGATGGGCAGTCCCCCGCTGCTCTCCGCAACCCTCCAGAACTCCACCGCTGAGTCTAGGTCGCCGTGGGTGTCTCCTAGAAATATGGCCTGTTCAGACTCCACTCTTAGAAGCTGAGGCTCGCTAGAGAATATCTCCTCTGCATCCCTCAAGAGCTGCAGAAAGGCCTCAAACTCTGGCAGTTTTTCAGGACTTCTCAGCAGGTCTCTCGGGTCTACCTTACTCAACTCGCGCCGGCCTCCCCACAGCTAGGTATGCGACGCCCTTAGGCACTTCTGAGGCGTCTAGTATGTCTCTCCCGTCCACTATGACCAGAGGCCTCGCTTCAGACCACTCTGCTAGCTTCGGCAAAGGCATGCCAACGTATTCCGGGTGATCTGTGGCGAGGATTATCACGTTACACCCACTCAGGGCCTCCTCAAGATCCGAGAGGAGGTCTACATCTTCTGGCAGCATCGGATCGCTGTGAACGAGCGGATCGTGAACTCTAATCCTCAAGAACCCTCGAGTCCTTAGCTCTGTTATCAGATCATAGGTTGGGCTCAGCCTTGTGTCGGCCACGCCGCCGCGGAAGGCTAAGCCAAGCACGCAGACGCAAGTCTCCATTGGCTTTATCCCTTTGAGATCGGCCCCTCTGGCGGCCAGCTCCGCGACGTATCTGGGCATCATAGAGTTGATCTCTCTGGCAAGTTCTACCAAGCTCACGTCAGCGTCAACACGCTTGGCAGCGTGCATCACGAAGTGCGGGTAGATGGGGATGCACGCTCCTCCCACGCCAGTGCCGGGCCTGTGCAGGTGGCAGAAGGGCTGGCTGTTAGCCGCCTCTCTGATCTCCTCGTACTCGACTCCAAGCTTGGAGGCCAGAATGGCCAGCTGATTTGCCAGAGCTATGTTGACATCTCTGTACACACCCTCCGCGAGCTTCTCAAACTCGGCAGCCACGTCGCTTGAGAGTAGAATGACGCCACGCTTTGAGACGACCTCGTACAGGGCTCTAGCGGCCTTGGCGCTCTTGGGGCCGTACCCGCCAACTACCTTGGGGTACCTCTCTACGATGTCAGCGAGCGCCCTCCCCACGTAGATCCTCTCTGGGCTGTAAGCTAGTCCGAAATCGCTCTCAGCCTTCAGTCCACTGACCTTCTCGAGTATAGGCCTTAAGAAGTTCCTAGTCGTTCCGGGTGGAACGCTACTCTCTAGTATCACTAAGTCGCCCTCCTTGAGCCCACGCCCTATATCGTTGGCAGCTTCTTCCAGAGCCGAGAAGTCAGGTCGCCTTTTTCCGCTCTCCTCCCTCAGGAATACTGGAACCGCTATGATCTTGACGTCAGACTCTCTAGAGGCCTCTACACCATCCGCGGTAGCCTTGAGCCTTCCTTCTGCAGCCGCTTTGCGCAACACCTCTTCAACCCCAGGCTCCCTCACAGGGCTTTGGCCCTCTCTGACGCGCTCTACCTTTGAGGGGTCCACGTCCACCCCTACTCCAGAGGCCCCAGCCAGCAGCCACGCGGCAAGCAGAGGAGTGCCGACGTATCCCAGCCCGTAGACGGCGACTGTGAGCCTACCAGATCTCAAGAGAGACTTGAGTTCTCCTTCAGGGAGCCCTAGTACGCCCATCTCAGGTTCCTCCCTCGCTATCATTCTTACCGGCAGTCCCAAGCCAAGCGAATATGGGGATGACTAGTGAGATCCCCACAACTACTGACGTGACTACGTTTCCCTCCAAGCGAGGCGTCAAGAAGGCCTCTACGAGGGCAAAGATCGGGAGGAGCAGAGCCGAGAACAGGGGCAGCGCCACTGCATTCCTGGCTTCCTTGAGGGACTCCAACCTGCTCCCCCTCTTGGGAGCCAGCAGCCGCCAGGCGAGTTTCATTCCGCCAGCAGACGCTATCAAGAACAGAGAGAGTTCTCCTATGCCGTGAGGCGCTATTAGGGAGAGGAACATGAATCCCTCTCCCGAAGCGAATGCGCGGGCTGCGAAAGCGCCCACGATCACGCCGTTTGTGATCAGCATCATTATTACAGGATAAAGCGCGGGGCCAGAGCCAAGCAGGACGCTCAGATCTACTCTGACGTTATTGAGCCCAATTGCCACGGCGAGGAACTCTGGGGGAACTCCCCTCAGCGCGCGCGGAGGGCCAAAGAGTTCCCTTAGTTGGCCGACGAAACCGCTCCCAAGCCAGAATCCAAGGAGGGCTCCTAGCAATAGTAGAAGGGCAGATGCCCCAAAGAACGCTAAGCTACTCCGGAACTCCAAAGGCGCCTGTCGCGCCACCCAAGCTAAACCTCCACGTAAATCAGGCCTCACAGCCCTCTTCTTAACCTGTGAGAGGCACTTAGCGATCTTCGCCTTCAAGTCAAAAGCGAGCCTATCTTCTAACCTAAATGCCAGCTGCGAGGCTCTCTCGTATACATCTGCAGCCCTCTCGAGGAAGGTCTCCTGCTTGAACGTTACAACGCCTTTCATCAGCGCGTAGGTAAGGATGGCGGCCTTCCAATCCTCTTCATTCACTTCTAGCAATTCGAGCGACTCCTTGATCACGGTCTCCCTAGTCTTTCTCTCCGAGGCTGCGATCCTATTCAGCAGAGTGTCAATGATGTCCTCGCTCAGGTTATCTGCTCGCTCCTTCATCTCAGCCAACAGAGCATCTACTATCGCTCTGTCCCTCTCCCAATCCCTCGTCTTCAGTTCCTTCAGCGCTCTGTACTGGCCGACCTTGGGGATTTTAAGCGCCAGCTTTTTCTCGGCCACGACCAGAGTCCCAGCCACACAATCACCTATCCTCCTTCTGTCTGGCCTCACCAACATCACGAATCCGAACAGAGCTATGTCAGCTCCTCTGAGGAGCCCCCTAACTAGCGTCTGCAGGTAGGTAGCCGGTCTAAAGTCGTCAGATATGACTCTGAGACCAAGAATTGCTTTTCCAATTGTAACGCCCTTGTACCCCTCAAGCAGCGAGAAGTACGCGGTATAGACGAAGAAGTCGAGGCTTGCAACAGCCCAGAGGCGCAGAAACCCTCCGCTAAGGGCCAAAAGGGTTAGCGGGCCCGTGATGAACCCTAGGATGACTAAGTCGATTAAGAACGCGCCCACTCTTGCAAGAGCTCCTGCCACGACTTCTTCTGCTTGCTCCGCCGCGATCGTTATCGAGCCGCTGGATGCTGGCATACCCCTCTCCTCCGGGGATTTGAAGAGGATGTAAAAAGTGCTTCACCTACTCGAAAAGAAGCTAGATCGTTCTCATTCGATTGTTCAGATGCCGGTGTTTAAGTAAACTTATTTTAGAAACGATGAGAAGGGATAATTTGGTTTACAATATTGAAGTTCATTCATGCCGAGGAGATTGTGGATACGACTGAGGTCGGCACTCTTAGGTTGTCATCTCTTGATCAGAACACGTCACTATAGACCGAAGCATTTTTATCTAATGTTAAGCACGAAGTTGATAGGTGAAAGGATTGCCCAGGTATCTACCGAAGGCTCCAGTTGCTAGGATCATCAAGGAGGCTGGCGCAGAGAGAGTAAGCGAGTCTGCTACCGAGACTCTCGTATACCACCTCGAGAAGTTCGGGATGGAGGTTGCCAAGCAGGCAGCCAACTTGGCCAGGCACGCTGGCAGAAAGACTGTGACCGAGGAAGACATCGACCTAGCTGTTCAGGCGATTTGGAAAAAGAAATAAGGAGGGCGAGTTTAGCCCCCCTCCTCTTTTCTTTCTTTTTGGAGTTCCTGAAGATCTTAGGTAGTGGGTTGATTTACTATTCTACCCGACCTTCCTCTATTATTGACAAGGCCTTCTGTAGAGTTTCTATATCGGATTTAAGCCTAGATAATTCCGATTCAATCTTCTCTCTCTTCACGTCGTACTCAATTTCCGTGATTTGACCGAGCGCAACCTTGGCCCTCAACACCTCTAGCTCCTTCTCGAGGTCCCTCATGGCGCGCTTGGACTCCATGAGCTCGTCCTCTAGTTCCGACTTCTTCTCTTCAAGCTTACTCACCAGCTCTTCCTTGAGTCGTCTGAGATCGAGAAACAGATCGACGAAGGTATCGTCAGATATCTCTCCTTTAACGAAGAGTTCCTTCAACCTCGCCCTCTTATCTTCCAAGTCCTCCAGCTGCCTCAGCATATCCTGAACAGGCTTCAGTAGATTAGGAACCTCTGCGCCCTCTTCTACGATCTCTTCTTCAGGCGAGAGTGAGGGCTCAATTGGCGCACGCCCTTCAAGAGGCTCCTCAGGCTTCGCAACCGTTTGAGGAATCTCTGGTGCGGGCGCTTCGGGAACAGGTTCTTCCTTTGGAGGCGAGGGAGCTGCCTCCTCGGCGAGGAGATTGTAAACCACGCTCTCAACATCTCCAGCTCGACTCTCTAAATCCCCGGCCATGGTTTCGTACTCCTCCTCGCTGATCTCACCTCTACGTAAGGATTCTCTCAGCCTGACTAGAGTGAGAGCTGACTCCAACTTTACCTTCAGCTGCTCGTACTCGTCCTTCTCTACCTCTCCCAGCAAGTACTTCTCGCTCAGTTTCAGCAGGGCTCTCTTCACCTGTTGTTCATCTAGGCCCGAGAACTCCATACTTGACCAGCCGATCCATTCGCGTCTCGAATAATTTTAACTTGCCTCGGAAGGCCTCTAGAACCTTGGGAGGAAAGTAAAGTTGGCCAAACTACTCTACCTAGTCTTAGACGGCGCGGCAGGAACCGCTGGAAGAGAGTCTGCCCTGAAGGCTGCTAGGAAACCATCCATAGACTCACTGGCGGCGAGGGGTGTGTGCGGACTGACTTACACAATATCTAAGGGGGTCGCGCCCGAGAGCGACGCCGCCGTCCTGTCGATACTCGGCTACGATCCCCACAGGTACTACACTGGGAGAGGCCCGATAGAAGCTATAGGCGCCGGACTCAGTCTGAAAGAAGGAGAGGAGGTTGCATTTCGGGCTAACTTCGCAACGGTCGATCCTCAGAGCCTCAAGATAATCGACAGGAGAGTAGGCAGAGATCTCTCTACCGAGGAGGCCAGAGAGCTGGCTAAGGCTCTAGACGGGATGAAGCTCAGCGTGGAAGGCTCTTACGTCAGAGTCAAGGCTACCGTTGGGCACAGAGCCGTTGTTGTGATGGGCATCGAGGGACTGAGGCTCTCAGACAAGGTCGACAACACCGATCCTGCTTACGATAGGATTGACCTCATTAGCGTCGCAGCCATGCGTCCGAGCCAGTACCTCAAGAGGTGCACGCCCATGGAGGACTCGCCGGAGGCAAGGTTGACGGCCTCGCTCGCTAACGAGTTCAGTCTGAAGGCAGTATCCATCTTGGACAAACATCCAGTCAACGAGAAGAGGAGGAAGGAGGGCAGGCTTCCAGCCAACGCTATCTTGCTTAGAGATGCTGGAATCCGTCTTCCTCCAGTCGAGCCGATCAGCGAGAAGTTCGGCTTGAGATTTGGCGCGGTGGCTGAGATGCCCGTCGAGATAGGCATCTCAAGGATACTGAAGATGAGTGTGGAGGAGGTTCCACCGCCGAGCGGGGATCTGAGGAAAGACCTCCCATCAAGGCTGGAGGCGGCGAGGAAGCTCCTTCGCAGGGCAGATGTAGTCTACGTTCATCTCAAGGGCCCGGACGAGCCAGGCCATGACGGGGACTTTGAAGCCAAGGTCAGGGCAATTGAGCTTATCGACGAGCTCTTCGTGAAGCCCATGATAGAAGAGGACGGCTTGGGAACAGATCTCCCCACTCTGGTGACTTCTGATCACGCCACTCCTTGCTGGGCCAGGGCCCACACAGACGATCCCGTCCCTACGTGCATGGCCTACAGGGCAATTGAGCCAGATTCGGTTCAGAGCTTCGACGAAGAATCTTGCATGAGAGGAAAGCTCGGGATAATAGAGAGAGGCCACTACCTGCTCCCGAGGGTGCTTGAGCTACTTGGAATCAGTCCCCAAGCCTGACGAATCTGCCCGCAAAGGCCGTGTATACAGCCGTCATAAGCGCGCGGAAGCGTCCTATCTCCCAGTACTCGTGCGCCCAGGGGAACACCACGAAGATGGCTCTGTCCTCATCTCCCATTAGATCGAGGAGAGACCTAATTATCAGGTAGGCGCGCCTGATCCCAGCCATTCTCGTCAGTGCCGTGAGGCTGTCGTAGATCAGAAGGCCAGCGCTCCTGCCGAAAATCGCTCTCCCCAGCCTAACGTGATCCTCTAGAGTGGGCTTGAGGTCCCCATCTTCTGAGAGTATCAGGAGATTCACATCCCCCTTCAAGCCCCTGAGAGGACTCTTCTCTTCACATACCACAAAGACTTCGTACCCTCCTCTAGCTGATCGCACCGCTAGGGACGCTAAGGGCGTAGCGTAGTCGGCATCAAACGCGAATTCGATCAAGAGAACCCTCTCCATAACTAAGGATCTGTGCAACTCTGAGAGGTCCCATGGGTACCCTCGCCTGAATATACCTAGCGCTCCGGCGAGTGGGCTTGCCAGCGTTGCCATCGAACCCGCCAGAGCGGCAGGGTGAACCAAAGGAGGAGTCACCCCAGGGATCTCAACGGGCGCAATTTTCCCACCTTGGAACCATTTTATGGTTTGTTCGCCCTTCTAACGCTGATGTCGTGTTCTAATACATACGAGGCCGTTATAATCTCAGTTGGCAACGAGCTTCTGATAGGAAAGACTATCAACACTAATCTTACGTGGTTGGCCAAGAAGCTGACCGTCCTTGGCTACAAGGTAAGGCTAGGGCTCGAGGTAAGAGACGAGTGCGACGACATCGCGTGGGCCTTTAGAATGGCGCTCGACACGGGAGCGAGAGTTGTAATCTCGACCGGAGGGTTAGGACCCACGTTTGACGACATGACCTTGGCCTGCCTCGCTAAAGCCCTCGAGCGGAGACTCGTGTTGAGCGAGGAGGCTCTTGAGATGGTTCGGAAGAAGTACGCGAGCAGGGGTCTGGAGCTGACGGAGCACAGGATCAAGATGGCAATGCTTCCAGAGGGAGCCAAACCCCTACCTAACCCAGTAGGCACGGCCCCCGGCGTGCTTCTGGATTTAGACGGCACGCTCGTGGTAGCGCTGCCCGGCGTTCCCGCAGAGATGAAGGGAATCTTCGAGGCCCACATAGAACCAATCTTGCGAGAAAGGGGGCCTAAGATATTCTTGGCTGAGCGAACGGTCGTGTGCGAAGGCGTCCCAGAGTCGTCAGCTGCACCGATAGTCGACAGAGCCATGAAGACGTCGCCTCGAGTCTATGTGAAGAGCCACCCCTCTGGCGGCGAACTCACAGTTCCCATCTTAGGGATCCACATTCAGGCATCGGCAGACACCCCTGAAGAGGCCGAGAAGGCTGTCGAAGAAGCTCTAGAGGTTCTCATAAAAGGATTACAGGAGCTTGGTGGGCGTGTGGAAATAAGATAGTTCTGGGTGGAGTATTAGCAGGAACGACGAGGGGTATGTTTTGGCGGTAAAGGGGGCCTTCAGACTCCTGCCAGACCTCCTCAAGGCAGCATTAGAGGAGAAGGGGATCACTACGCCAACCGAGCCTCAAGAAAAGGCAATCCCCGTCATCTTGAGTGGAAAGAACGCCCTACTCATAGCGCCAACTGGCACGGGAAAGACGGAGGCGGCACTCCTGCCCATGCTGGCTAGGCTCATGCCTTCTAGAGGGACGCTGGGAGTGAAGCTACTCTACATAACGCCTCTAAGAGCTCTGAATAGGGATCTCATGCTCAGGATTTCCTGGTGGGTTGGAAGGCTCGACATGACTGTCGGCGTGAGACACGGAGACACTCCTCCCACCGAGAGGCGGACGCAGACTTTACGTCCACCAGACGTACTCGTCACAACCCCGGAGACGCTCCAAATATTGTTGGTTGCCAAGAGATTTCGCGAGCATTTGAGATCCACGCGCTGCGTGATAGTTGACGAGGTTCACGAGCTAGCCGAAAGCAAGAGAGGGGCTCAGCTAGCCTTAGCCCTCGAGAGATTGAAACTCCTTACTGGAGAGCACCCTCAAATTGTGGGCCTCTCCGCCACGATCGGTTCTCCGCAGGCAGTCGCAGAGTTCTTAACTGGCTCTTCACCCAGGGCAGAGGTCATCTACGTACCCGCATCTAAAGCAATGTCCCTGCGTCTCGAGTACCCTCAGCCATCCCCGGCAGATGTAGAGTTAGCCTCCAAGTTATACACAGTCCCAGAGGTGGCCGCGAGACTCAGGAGGATAAGGGAGTTCATAGGAGAGGCTCAGACGACCCTCATCTTCACGAACACTAGGTCAATGGCAGAGATACTCGGGAGTCGCCTGAGAATGTGGGAGAAGAAGCTAGCCATGGCCGTTCACCATGGCTCTCTTGCCGCTAAGGCTAGAATCTCGGCCGAGAGAGCTCTGCGAGAGGGCCAGGTGAGGTCCGTCGTCTCCACAAGCTCCCTCGAACTAGGCATCGACATTGGCCACATAGACCTCGTGATCCAGTACATGTCTCCGAGGCAGGCCACCAGGCTCGTGCAGAGGGTTGGGAGGAGCGGCCACAGGGTTGGGGAGGTCAGCAGGGGAGTGGTTGTGGTAATGACCCCAGATGACGCGTTAGAGTCCACGGTGATATGCTCGAAGGCTCTTAGAGAGGAACTCGAGCCAGTGAACATCCCCTCAAAGCCTCTGGATGCGCTGCTCCACGAGCTGATAGCCCTGCTGATGTGGAAGCCTGAGTGGAGTGTCTCCGAGGCTCTGGACCTCATAAGGAGGGCGTACAACTACCGCGACCTAAATGAGAGTGAACTCTTAGCCCTCTTGCACTTCCTCTCCCAGATGCCCAGAGAGCCCGTGCTGATCTCGTTCGGAGGCGCCTTCAGGAGAGGCCCCGGCTTTGCTAGGATGTTTCCGTACTACTTCGAGAACCTATCCATGATCCCTGAGGTGAAGACCTACACGGTTGTGGACCAAGATACGGAGGAACCAATAGGGACGCTAGACGAGCCGTTCGTCGCTGAGAGGGGTGAGCCGGGATCCAAGTTCATCATGGCTGGGGAGGTCTGGAGGATAGCCCAGATATTCAAGGACAGGGTTTACGTCGCCCGAGATCCGGATCCGGAGGGAGCCGTGCCTCACTGGCTCGGTGAGGAGATCCCGGTTCCCTTCTCTATATCGCAGGAGGTTGGTAAGATAAGAGACGAAGTCGACAAGCTAGCCATGTCTGGGATTGAACTCAGGGAGATCGCCGAGAGCATTGCCAAGTTCTATGGAGTCCCTGTCGAACCTCTAATGCCAGCCTTGAGACCCACATACGAGACCTCTAGGCTGGGCCTGCCGGTCCCCACTCACGAGCGCGTCGTCATAGAGTCCGCTGGCAAGACCACCATAATTCATGTCCACGCGGGAACCCTGGCCAATAGGGCTCTTGCTCGCTACCTGGCCGAGATCATGGCAAAGGAGACTGGATCTGCTGTCAGCGTGGCTGAGGATCCCTACAGGATCTACCTGACGGGCCCCCTAGTGTCTCCCGATATAGTGGCCAAGGCGATCAAGTCTCCTCCAGCCGATGTGGGCGAGACGCTCCTGTCGGCGGTCGAGAGGAGCGGCTACTTCAGGTTCAGGCTCGTCCAGGCTGCGCGTAAAATGGGAGTTCTATCTTCAGACGTCGAGGTAACGCCCTCCTTGGTGACGCGCCTCTTAGAAGGTCTGAGAGACACTCCAGTGTACCTGCAGGCGATGAGGGATGTGCTAGAGAGGGATCTCTCGGTACCAGGCGCCGAGTCCGTGCTGCAGAAGATCTCCTCCAGAGAGTGGGAGGTCGTCAGCAGAGGAAGGGTCGACAGACTGACGCCCATAGGCGAGGATGCTCTGAGGTGGATCAGCATGAAGTTAGAGACAATACCGCCAGAGAAGAGGAGGCTATTACGCAGGGAGAGGCTTCGGGTTAAGCTGCTCTCGGAGACCAGAACCCTCGCCTGCCTGAGATGCAGGGGCTACGTAGAGGAGGTAGAGCTATACCTCCTCCCGCAGAGGCCAACATGTCCTATCTGCGGGTCTAGCAGGCTCGGGGTGATTGACGCCCCCGAATTCTTGGTTGAGAGGGCCCTGAGAGCCTCGGACTCTGTCCTCAGGACCAACAAGAGGCTTGCTAGGATCTGGCGAGAACTTAAGAGAACCTCGGAGTTCGTTGAGAAATACGGGCGGCTGGCCATACTGGCCCTAGTCTCGAGGCTTCCAAGGAAGGCTCTTCTGGACGCGCTTAAGAGATCCCAAGGAAGTGAGACTACTCTGCTAGAGGTCATTCTAGAGCGCGAGAGGGAGCGCCTCAGGTTCCGCGAGAGCCCAGGAGGAGGCTGAGAAGGAGTTCAATATCGATCTCAACTCTCGTCCTCCACCCTAGCGCGAGCCCCTCTTCTACTTCGGTCAGATACCCCGCTCTGATGAGTCTAGTCAAGATCCCAGGCACCTTCCACCTCGGCATCTTTGACATGAGGAGGTCCTCAAGCTCCTCTCTGCTGGCGACTCCTCCCTTCGCGGATATAAAGGCCACGCACGCAGCTAAGGCAGCCATTTCATCGATCCTCCAACCAGAACCTCTAACTTCGGGCCAGTCGGGCGGCTCCTTAAACGTCACATAGAAGACAGCCTCTTTGAGATCCCCCTCTCCTGCGTCGGAGCCGTCTGGACGCTTGGCAACTACTTTGAACCCAATGTCCTTGAGTTCCTCGTCAAGGAGCTTCAGCACCATCTTGAAGTCCTTTCCGAGCGCCCTCCTGAGCTCCCACCCTTTAACCCCTGGTTTTGTGTGGCTTCTGAGCAGCAGCATGTGCGCGGCTCGCCTCACTTTCTTCCTAAGGTCCTCTCCACGCTCTTCAGGCATCTCCTTCACCCTTCGTGAAGCTTACTACCATGGATCTAGGAGTCCCGGCCGACTTTCCAGGGCGAACTAGGTAGATCTCTCCCGTAAGCGGGTTCTTCGCAAGGGAGACCTCCCCCCTGGTCGCTAAGAAGCTGAGAAGGTAGGCCCTCTTCACATTCTCCCAGAATTCCCCTCTGTTAACGTACTCTTCGTAGCGGAGCTTCCCACCTCGCTCCTCGAGCAGGCTCAAGAGCTGAGTTCTCTCAGCCTCCAGAAGCGCCTCAAACTCCTCCGCGCTCCAAGGTAGTTCCGCGCCCTCCGACGGCTCCTGCTCAGGTGGGAGTTCCTCCCTCCTGCCGGAAAATGGTGGGAGTTCCATCCAATATCTGGCGGCTGCCTCTAAGAACGTCGGCGTGACTCCTCTGGCCTCAACGATGGGTCTCCAGCTCTTCAGCAGCACTGTGGCTAGGGCTTTGGGGTCAAGGGTCTCTACCTTCAAGGTCACGAGGAGAGGATCTATGAAGAGCCTTGAAGCTCTGTGTTCCACCCACTCCTCCTGCTTCACCACGATCCTAGCCAGGCCAAGTACGGACTCTAGGTCCAAGTTAACCTCGTCCCAACTCTTCAGCTTCGGGAACTCTTCTCTCAACCTCCTCAGGAGCTGAATCACATTCACTTCGAAGGGGTCTACCTTGCCACGCAGCACAGACTCAACGAGGTCGAGCACTCTCTCGAATATCTCCAGCCTCTTCTGAGAACTCATGCTTCACTCACCCTGGATGCTCCCTCGACCCTCTGGACGATGAGTATGTGGACGGGCCCCTCTACCTCTGGAGGCGGACCTGGAGTGACTAAGATGCTCTGGCCCCCAGCCTCCGCCAGTATTCTGGCGAACTCCCTTATGGCGGCCTCTCTGTTAAAAGGATCCATGTGCACATCAAATTCGTCTACTATCCTTACTGGAGACTTAACGTGCTTCTGCAAGCTCAAGAGGAAAGCCATCACGGTCGCAGCCCTCTCTCCACCGCTCAAGGCTCGCGACTCGAGTGGAACAGGGTCCATTCCTCTAAAGCCAGCCACGATCTCAAGACCAGCGGTCCTGACGTCGTCAGCTTCGACCAGCCCGATGGATCCAACTCCCCCCAGTCTCTGCAGGATCTCGCCAAACTCTCGGTTTACCTCACTCACTAGTTCCGAGACTATTTTCCGCCAGTACTCTGCTCTCTCTGTAAGGGCCTCCAAGACCTCTTTCCTGTTGATCTCCAGCTGCTCGACCCTGTGCCGTATCTCGTCGTAGGTCTTCCCGTACCTCCTGTACATCTCCTCAACCTCGTCTGAGACGTCCCCGAGCGACGCGAGCCGAGCTCCTACCAGCTTAAGTTCGTCCACGATCTCTTCTGGAGATCTCAATTTGCCCTCCGGCCGTTCCACAGACTCAGCTTCGGATCTAAACTCCTCTAACTCCTTCTTCTCCTTTCTCAGCTTGGTTCTCAGCTTTGAGAGCAGCTCCCTGGTGCCCTTGAGTTCCGACTCGGCCAGCGCCTTGCTCACAGCTTTCTCCACGATCTCCCTGTGGAGATCCATGAAGGTTCTCCAGAGTCTCGAGACGCACTCTACTTCTACGACCGCCTCTGGATTGATCTCGGCCAAGAGCGACTCCCAGCCGTCGGCCAACCTTTGCTCCAGCTTGTCCAGCTCAGCTTTCAGAGACTCCACTTTAGACTGGAGGGTCCTCTCCCTCCCCTCGGCCTCCTCTATGCTCTCCTCTAACGATCTGACGATCTCCAGCTTGTGCTCGTACTTGGACCAGGCCAACTCGGCCTTCAATTGCTTAGCCTTAGCCTCAAGCCTTCGCCTCTCTAACAGGCGCTCATACTTCATCTTCCACAATCCAAGAGTTTCTTGAGCTCGCCTGAGCAGGTCCTGAGCCTTTGAGATCTCTACTTCTATACCCGCAAGCTCTTCCATCGCTCTCAGAACCCTCTCCCTGTATTCATGCAGCCCGGCGGCTTCTTCCACCATGACGAGTCTCTCTCTGGGATTCATAGATGCGAACTCTGCCATGGTCCCTTGGTGCATTATCACGATCATGTTGTCTGGATCGATTCCCATCCTAGCCAGCCGGCTCGTCAGCTCATACTTGTCTACAGTCCTGTAGTTGATCTCAAACCAGTACGTCCCGTCGCTCCTGAGGTACCTCGAGATCCTAACCTCGTCCTCTCTAGAGAACGGTATCGGTCTCTTGCCGTTGACTGGCGTGTTGTCAAATACCACTGTAACCCTAGCCAACCTCTCTCCCCTTCTTATGAGATCTCTGAGCCTCTTGGACCTCTCTGTGTAGGTTTGGCCTAGGGCTACCGCAATTGCCAAGACTATAGAGGACTTCCCGGCCCCGTTCGGTCCTGCCACTATGTTTAGGCCTGGCCTCAGGGGGACTCGCGCGTACTCGTAAGACATGAAGTTCTCTAGCACGACCTCCTTGATGTAGGTCCCCTGAGGCGGCTTCATTTCAGCCACACTTTTTCCTCGAAAAGGGGCTGAGGTAGCCTTTTCAATTTGTCTTGGAGTGAACGGACGGTATGGCACTCGTAGGAAAGCTGTTCAGGGTCCTCGCGGACATCACGCTTGAGCTGGCCGCCGAAAAGTTGCGAGGGTGGAGGTCAGAGGCGTCTGTGGCCAAGGGCGATCAGGAGTTCAGGCTGGTGACTCAAACCGATGTCAGTGAGCTTAAGGAGGGCGAGCTGAGGGGAGAGCTCTACGAAGAGTACTTAGTCCCTCTATTCGGGCGAGAGGGAATCAGGTACGATGTATCCGCGAGGACGATTCCGTTCCTATTCTTTTCAACGGAATCAGGCTTAATGCTACTCGTACTGGCGAAGAGGAGAAAGGCAAATGCTGTGGCGGCCCTACTATCCTCGGCGCTGCTGACCGGGCCGGGTGGGATTGTGGAGGCCAAGATATCCCACGACACGCTGAAGGCGCTCCACGAGGCCAACCCTGAGGCCACTAAGGTCGTGTACTTCGATCAAGTGGACTTACCCAATATTCGCAAGCTCTCCCTCTTCGGCGAGGCTTTAGCAGATACGAGCCTGTATCAGGAGTACCTGAGGCATGGAAAGATCTGGTACGTGGTATTTGAGGACAAGGAGTGGGGATTGACCGTCGGATTGACTAGGAACTGCGTTGTAACCGTGTTCACGGCAACGGAGGTTGAGAACTTCATCAACTACGTCAAGGACAGAATCGCTCCGCTAGTTGAGAGTTGACATTAAGGTTAATGAGGGTTTTGAGTTCCACTTGCCGAGGGGAGTGACCTGGCCGTCAACATTGGAGAGGTAGCTGGTGGCACTATCCCCAAGGGCGAGGAGGTAGTAATAGAGGGGGAGATCAAGGAGATCCTACCTGTCGTGAGGCTAGGAGACGAGACCTATGAGAGGCTAGTCGTAGAGGACGACACTGGGAGGATAACGGTAGTCGTGAAGGTCACGCCCTTCTACTTCTTTCCAGGAGATGTAATCAGAGTGAGGGGCGTCGTGAAGCCCTGCTTTTACATGGTCCAGTCAACATGCTTGGAGACCGATCCTGATGGAATAGAGTTCGTAAAGGAGTATAGGGTTCCACTTACGCAGAGAGAGGCATTCAGCGAGCTTGGCCCGTTCAAGCTGATGTCCCTACTCATGGCCTCCCGGCTCGATGCGAACCTAATAGACCTGGTAATAGACACTGGGCTAGATCCCCTGAAGATTGCCAGGGAGGCTGAGAGACCAGAGAAGCTCGCGAGAGTAGTAGAACTACTGAGTGGAATGACTTTCTACAGCGTCTTCGCGCGGAGCATAGAGGCCGCGAAGGTCGCTGAAACGGTACTACTCCTTATCAGAGGAAAGGTTTCAGATCCGAAGCTTTTGGCCAAGCTGGAGCTAATGGAGGAGTTCCTCAGGGCGCTAGTGGAGGATCAGGGATTCAAGTACGCCATTGAGCCTATTCCCACGCCCCCAGTTCAAGAGACCGACACGCATCTCTCGAAAGAAGAGGCCAAGCTAGTCCACCCGGTTGTCGAGAAGCTGTCCAGAGCTATAGCCAAGTTGAGAGGTGAGTCCGGCCCGGGCCTCGTATTAGTAGACCTTCCCGACGATGATCCCCTGCGGGGCAGGTCTCTCGCTAAGCTCGTAGCCTCTAAGGCTGACGCCAAGCTGTACGTCGTGAAGGTCGACGCCATAAGGTCGAACTTCAAGGGGGTTCTCACGGAACTCTCGTCCTTGGCGGATACGATCAAGGGCCCGGCTGTCGTCTACATAGAGGGGGTCGAGTTCCTACTGCCGACCGACTTGATTAAGACGACCATGGATGCGGAGACGAGCAAGGCTTTTGACGCGTTTGCCGCAGAGGTCACTCAAACCTTGAAAGAGCTTTCGTCTCGTCCGAGCGTCTTGGTCCTGGCGGGAACGATATCCCCAGCGGTCGTTTCGTCTAGGTTGCTCAGCGCCGCAGAGTTGAAGGTAGTCATGAAGAAGGAAGAAGCTGAAGCCAAGGAAGAGAAGAAAGACGAGATACCGCCATATAGCTGGTAGCCATCCCAGCCAGAGCATCTGCTTGGATGAATCACTTCAATCGCACGTGCTCGGAGCCGAGCGTCAGCTGAAGGGATGACTCCAGCGTATTTATCTTGGAATCCGCCAGCGCGGGCTCGGAGGGTGGGATGACCTGTTACTCCCGGCGGCGAGGCTCCGGCCGTTGAGCTGCCTGGGCTTCAGGGGACCGCCCTCCGTCACCTTGATTAAATAGACGATTGCATCAACTAAGTCATGGGGAGATTTTCTTGTACGAGTATGGCCCGCTCAAGATTGTCTGGCTGGGCAACGCTGCCTTCAGGATTTCCGACACGATGACTGTTTACATAGATCCCTACGTGATAGGTGGCGGGCCGACAGCCGACCTCGTGCTGATCACGCACGATCACTATGATCACTGTTCGAGAGAGGATGTCAAGAAGATATCGGGCTCTCAGACCACGATAGTGGCGCCCCCCAGCTGCATAAAGAAGCTCGGGAGTTTGGGTGGAGAGAGGATACCCATCAAGCCAGGGGAACGGCTCGAGGTTAAGGGGGCCATAATCGAGGCCATTCCAGCCTACAACGTTCACCCAGCGCGGAAGAATTTCCATCCGAGGGAGAAAGATTACGTGGGCTACATACTGGAACTCTCAGGAGTTCGCGTCTACCACGCAGGCGACACAGACCTTATTCCGGAGATGGAAGAACTCGAGGTAGATGTTGCTCTCCTCCCAGTTAGCGGAACCTACGTCATGGATGCTGAAGAGGCGGCCAAGGCCGCAGAGATCATCCGACCCAAGGTAGCAATCCCAATGCACTACGGCTCGGTTGCGGGGTCAAAAAGAGATGCAGAGAAGTTCAAAGATATGGTGAAGGCGTGCGAGGTTGTCATCCTAAGGCCAGAGAACTGACCTCCATCCACCGCGGCCAGACCTGAGAACAGCACGCAGATGCTCTGCTGCCTCTTCTAGAGACTCAACTCTAGCGCAAGCGACCTCTAAGTTAGGGCCCACTGCAACCGAGCCGTGTCTCTCTATCACCACGATGTTTGAGTCTTCTAGAGCTTCAGCTACGGCATTTGCTAGATCCCAAGTGCCCGCTCTCCTCCACGGAACTACCTGAACCCTGCCGCCCAAGTATATCACGCCCTCCTCGCTTAAAGGTGTAATTCCCCCGATCAATGTGGCTAGAGTAGTAGACAGAGATCCGTGCGCGTGAACCACAGCCTTCGCATCACTCCTCACTTTGTAGATAGCTGCATGCATTCTCCACTCAGACGACGGCCTCCTTAGGCTGGCCTCAACTACCTCCCCAGATGTGCTCATCAACACCATGTCAGAGGGGCTGAGACCCCCCTTATGAGGGCCGGAGGGAGTTATCCAGAACAGATCGTCTGAGATCCTCACACTCAAATTCCCTCCTGCTGCCGTGATGAGCCCTCTGGCGTAGAGCAACCTCGCGATACGGGCTAGGTCTTCCCTAGGATCCATTTTAGATTCTACTGCGAGTGACACGACAAAAAGTTGAGTGAAAGGGGGTTGGGGCGGCTCACGGCCAGATGCCGCGAGCCCTCATCGCGGCCACGATGCGGTCGATGGCGAGCCAGTAGGCGGCAGTCCTCATGTCGATGTTCTTCTCGTTGCGTAGGTTGTAGATGTCCCTGAAGGACTTGGTCATCCTAGCCCTGAGCTTCTGCCTGACGGTCTCGACGTCCCACCACTCCCTGGTTCTGGCCTGCACCCACTCGAAGTAGCTGACGGTGACGCCTCCCGCGTTGGCCAGCACGTCGGGTATCACCAGTATGCCCTTCTCGTGGAGGATCAGGTCGGCCTCGGGCGTGGTGGGTCCGTTGGCAGCCTCAGCAATGAGCTTGGCTTTTATCCTGTCGGCGTTCTCCTTGGTTATCACGTTCTCTATGGCGGCGGGGATGAGCACGTCGACGTCAAGCTCGAGCAGCTTCGCGTTGGCCACCTTCGGATCGGGGTCGAGGTTTGTGGCGCCTGGGAAGTCCTTCACGCTGCGGGTCTCCCTCTTGTGCTTGAGTACCGCGTCAGGGTCGAGGCCATCCGGGTTGTAGATGGCGCCCTTGCTGTCGCTCACAGCGACGACCTTCATGCCCAGCTCATGCATGAACTTGGCTGAGAAGTACCCAGCATTTCCGTAGCCCTGCACGGCGCAGGTCGCGCTCTTAGGGTCGATGTTGAGGACCTTGACAGCCTCCTCAACCGTGTACTGCAGACCCCTGGCTGTGGCCTCCTTTCTGCCCTCGCTGCCTCCGACCTCGAGAGGCTTGCCGGTTATGACGCCGGGCTCCGGATAGCCCTTGATCTGGCTGTAGGTGTCGTAGATCCAGGCCATCTCCCTGGGGCTTGTGTAGACGTCAGGAGCCGGTATGTCGATGTCGACGCCGATTATGGGGGCTATGGCCCAGGTGTACCTCCTGGTGAGCCTCTCAAGCTCGTTTATGCTCAGCTTGTGTGGATCGACCCTAATGCCTCCCTTCGCGCCACCGTAGGGGATGTCGACCACAGCGGTCTTGATGGACATCCAGGCGGCGAGGGCCTTAACCTCGTCCTCGTTGACGGCCGGGTGGTACCTTATTCCACCCTTGCACGGCCCCCTAGCGTCGTTGTGCTGCACTCTCCATCCGACGAAGACCTCAATCCTGCCGTCGTCCATCTTCACGGGAAGCTGGACCTCCAAGACCCTCTTGGGGGTGGCGAGGATCCTGTAGTAACCCGGCTCTAGATTCATGGTCTTGGCGGATCTCTCCAGCAGCTTCAGGAAGTTGAGCCAGGGGTTCATCTCAGAAGGCGCAGCTCCCCCGGTAATCAGGTACATCTCCTCAGCAGGCGGAATAGAGTCTCCCATACGCGGGCACCTCGCGGACGCCTCAATCTTTTATTAAAAAGATTGACACATTGGAGCGAGTACCCTTCTACGCTGGTAGAATGGCCTAAACCGGCAGATCTCATGGCATTTTGGGGAACTGGCTTCTGAAAACACGGCTTACTGTGATATACATTCGTCTAGAGGACATAATCGATCTGAGCAGAGTGAATATACCATAATGACAAGGCTATGTCCTTCCCGAAGTCGGCCTCTGGCATGAGCCCCCGAGTACCAGCGTGCTCGCTGAAGTCGAAGGTGCTGGCCCTGAGGAAGGTGGATGAAATTGACTCTATGAACCCTGAACTTCAGGAAGGCCTTTGAGACGCAGCTCTCTCCCGTGGAGGCGATCTGGTTTGAGATCGAAGAGAAAAGGTATACTCTCTCACGCGAAAATGGTTGATTTAATTCACGCGTGAACACTAAAAGGAATCACCCACACTAATGTTCGATGGATAGGCCCCATCGGCCTAGCCACAGACGCGAACGCGCGCTTGATTGGCGGGACTTGGAGGAGGTCGTAGCGGGGATATTCAGCAGCAGAGGGTACAGGGTTCAGAGAAACGTGAGATTGACTGGAGTTTCGGGCGTGAGCCACGAGATAGATGTCTTGGCGACCTACGAGACCCCCCTAGGCGAGGTTAGGGTTGCCGTCGAGTGCAAGCGCCACGCTTCCCCCGTCATGAAGGATGCCGTGATGAAGCTGAGGGATGAGATCCAAGACCTCGGCATCGAGAAGGGGATCATAGTCTCAACCTCGGGCTTCACCGAGGGAGCAATACGCTACGCGAAGTCGACCAACATAGAGCTTTGGGACCTCCCCAAGCTCAAGAGCCTGCTGAGAGAGCAAGCCCGAGAGCGAGCTGAGTTCGAGGAGTACGAGGGCATTGCACTCAGGAGGCTTTACTCAGAGACCCGACCGCGAGAGCTGCTGATTACGGATTTCCGGTACTTCGTGCGCGAGGTCAAGCGAGGGCGGGAACTCCAGATAAGCTACACCGTAGTCAACAGGTCGGACAGGGTCATCCACGCCGCCAGAGCCAGGCACATCCTGTACGATGAAGCGTGGCATCCTCTCGTCAGCAAGGAGAAGGTGCTGAGAGACCTGTTCCCCGGCCCAAACACGTTTTCAGTCAAGATAGTGAGCCCTCCAGTCGGTGGCAAGTGCGTGTTCCTGAACGTGACGATAATAGCCTCTGGGGAGAAGCTGCTCGAGCGAACGTTTGAGATCAAAATATCCCGCTGCTTCATAGCGACGGCCGCGTTCGGCACCCCGATGGCTGCCGAGCTCTGCATTCTCAGGTTCTACAGGGACACGGTCCTGTTGAAGAACTCCCTCGGCAGGCTTCTAGTCAGAACCTACTACATGGTTTCCCCGCCAATCGCTCGAGTCGTGGCAAGATCTGAAGCCCTGAGGTGGGTCGTGAGGCAGGTCCTAAAGCCGGTAATAGCGCTCATAAAGAGGAGGTACGGCTTGGATCAAGTCGCGCGTGAGGCATGAAGACATACTGGTCTTTCAGGAGGTGGAACGGAGGTCGTATCATCGTTCTCTGTGATAAAGCTTAAGTAGACCTAGATCGACAATTGACGTAGGTGAGAACTTGAACTTTGATAAGCTTAGGTTCAGATACGCTCGAGGAGTGATTCGGGCCTATGTTAAAGGGAAGAAGACCTGGAAATGGTGCTTAGGTTGCCTCAAGAGCAACTTCGGGGTCAGTCCTTCGGAGGTATCTATCGTCATAAGTCGAATATGGGAAGAACTCGGGAAGAGGATGACCCGAGAAATGGCCGAGAGGCTCGCGAGACTGAATAGGGAACTCTTCTACGCTGGATGGGAGGAACCAAAGGGCAGGGTCGAGTTGCCGTCGGAGAAGTTCAAGAGGAAGTGGTGGACGACCTGAGTGACGCGCTTACGTGCGTCTCTTGCGGCTCTAGGTACCGCACGGCCCCGAGTTCGCGCAACCCTTAATTAGTTCGGGATTTCCGTTACCATGACTTTTTCTGAAAGATGGTAACGCAGTCAGGATAAAATGAACGATTTTTTAACTTACAAAAAGGATAAGTCGTTTGGATCAGTAAGGCCAGCGAATCATCATCTACAGAATAGTTTGAGCCTCTCATAGACTGGAAATTGGCCTAAACGACGCCCCGTGTTGATTCTCAATCCTCCTAACAGAAACTAGCTAGACTAGGATGGGAGTCACCGACCAGTAGGCATAAGGGAGTTCGCTCATCTTCCTCGGGCCCATAGTCGAGGAGGTGGCTATCCACACGTCTCCTGCCCTGTGACAAGCGTAAGCATGGGCTATCAGGTCTTCCACTCTAGTCTCCTTAGCCCTCTCGGTCATAGACCTGAGCTTCTCGTAGAGCTGTTCCAAGGTCAGGCCTTCTTCTGCTGGCACCCACATCCCTTCTCCCATGGTTTTCCTAGAATTTGGGCCCGTAAGAACCCATGTCGACGCCACGAATTCGCCTATCATGAACTTCTTCTTTATTCCGCCTCCTTCAGAAAACCCCAATCTCCACTTCTGAAGTAGGAAAAGCCTCCGTAGAGAATGGCATCCGCAACGTTCCTGACGTAGACCTTGGGGTCCCACTTTGTCCGCTTCCACCTCCTTGGGGCACTTGGCCCCTCCTTCTGAACAGTTGCTGCGACGATCAACCCCTCCATCTGCAACCTTTTGATGTGTTCTGGAAGGCTAAACGCCTCCCTTACCCTCACATTCTCCTCTAAAGCCGTTAGACCTGCCTTGTACTTCTCCTTTAGCTCCTCATAAGTCTCCTCTGAAATTCTTCCCTCTCTAAAGGCTTCTTCTAATTTCTTTAACTTTCTCCTGACGTCTTCACCAGTCATTAGAACTACTAAACACCGGGATTTAATAAAATCTGGGATTCTGAGGAATTACTCATCCCTGACGGAGATTCTGAGCCGTCTGCTGCGAGGAGAAGGATTAATTTTGCCGAGCCACCTCATCATCTGCCTGGGGCCGATGAGGAGTGTTCGCTAGGCCCGCCGACATCGGTGGGGTGCCCGGATCCATCTGAGGCCCCCAAGATCACTCTTCCTCCTCAGACTCCCCGCTCAGCAGCCTGAATTCTATCATCCAGAGCTGGTCTTCTTTCTCGATTTTCTTCCCGTAGATCCTCCTGAGCTCCTTGATGAGCCTGTCTTTGGATTCGAAGCCGTCTCTCCTAGCTTCTTCATCCGTAAGGGCCGAGAGCCTCACCCTCTTGACGTCGGTAACCATGGCCTCGCCGAAGACCTCGCCACCCGCCACGAGGTCGACTACGTCTCCTGGCTTTAGCCTGGTGGTTCTCCTGAGGGTTGTGACCTTCTCGCCCTCTAAGATCTGCTTGACGTATTTCTTATCAAACTTGAGTGATTTCTTCCTCCCCATACAGCACCACCAACTTCCTGACGACGTCTCTCATCATGTCGAGGACTTCTGAGACTTTCTTAACCCTCAGCAGTCCCGCCAGCATGCCCCACC
>Ga0116200_10000043_pt1 | contig 27611 bp, 26 predicted proteins | sample Mar14436cmmetaG_FD_94478 | JGI IMG/M metagenome (GOLD analysis project Ga0116200, IMG submission 94478) | Marine hydrothermal vent microbial communities from Guaymas Basin, Gulf of California to study Microbial Dark Matter (Phase II) - Marker... ... | reverse complement strand
GTTCAATTGATAATATTATGGAACTTGATGATTCACTTATGGAGAAGTATCTTGAAGGTGAAAAAATATCAATGAAAGAAATCTCTCAATATCTCAAAAAGGGAATAATGGAGAATAAAATCCTTCCTGTATTGTGTGGTTCTGCCATAAATCAAATAGGGATTGAGGAACTCCTTGATTTTATCATAAACTTTATGCCATCTTCTGATGAACTTCCTCCTTTAAAAGGTAAAAACAGTAATGGGGAGGAGATAGAAAGAGAAAGGAAAGCAGATGGCCCTTTAAGTGGAATTGTATTTAAAACAATTTTTGACCCATTTATAGGAAGAGTTTCTTATCTGAGAATATTTTCCGGGAAACTGTTATCAAACTCAGTACTTTTCAATTCAACAAAAAATAAGAAGGAAAGGATAGGTCAGCTTTTAAAACTCATAGGTAAAAAACAGGAACCTGTAAGTGAAGCAATTGCAGGAGAATTTGTTGCGATACCAAAAATTTCAGCAGAAACATTTGATACTTTCTCAGACCCAAACGATGTGATAATATACCCGCCACCGGCTCTACCTGAAGGAGCTTTATCATTATCAATAGCTCCGAAGGTAAAAGGGACTGAAGATAAACTTGGAAATGCAATAGGCAGAATCCTTGAAGAAGACCCAACTATCAAAATATTCAGAGATAATGAAACAGGCGAAACAATAATTTCAGGAATGGGAGAATTGCACCTTGATGTAACAATTAATAAATTTAAGAATAAATTTGGAGTTGAAGTTAAAAAGGGAATACCAAAAATTGCTTATAAGGAGACAATTACAAAAAGTGCAAATGCAGAAGGGAAATATAAGAGACAGACAGGAGGAAGAGGACAGTATGGGCATTGCTTCATAAAAGTTGAACCATTACCAAGAGGAGCAGGTTTTGAATTTGTTGATAAGATAGTTGGAGGTGTAATACCGAGAAACTTTATCCCTTCTGTTGAAAAAGGAGTAAGACAGGCTATGCAAAAAGGTGTTCTTGCAAACTATCCTATTGTTGATATTAAAGTTACACTTTATGATGGTTCTTACCATCCTGTTGACTCGTCAGATATTGCTTTCCAGATAGCAGGTTCAATGGCTCTTCAGAAAGCAGTTAAGGAAGCAGGTCTTATCCTTCTTGAACCAATTGTAAATGTGGAAATAAGAGTACCTCAGGAATTTGTTGGTGATATAATTGGAAGTATAAATGCTAAAAGAGGTAAAGTGCTTGATATGATACCTTCAGGTTCAACACATATTATAAAAGCACAGGTTCCTCTGGCTGAAATGGCTAATTACACAACTGAATTAAGGTCCATTACAAGTGGAAGGGGTTCTTACACAATGGAATTTTCACATTACCAGGAAGTACCACCACATATAGCACAGAAGATTATAGAAGAAAGAAAAAAAGAAAAGGAGGGAAAAGAATAAGGATGGTAAAGGTAAATGTGGAAGCAATTGTACTCAATCTTACCACAAATTCTCCAGTTGTAATCCTTAAAAGTAAAGAAGGGCAGATACTTCCAATTGTGATAGGAATCTTTGAAGCACAATCAATACTACTTGTACTTGAAAAATCAAGTTTTCCAAGACCTTTAACTCACGACCTTACAAAAAATATCATAAAAAATCTTGGCGCAGAGGTGGTGAGGGTTGAAATCCACAGTTTGAAAGATAACATCTATTATGCTGATATAATATTGAAGAAGGATGATGAAATAAAAAGACTGGATTGCAGACCGAGTGATGGTATTGCACTTGCTTTAAGATTCAATGCTCCAATTTTTGTCTCTGAAGAATTGCTTGAAGATGCAGAAATTATAAAATATTATGAAGGGAAGGAATTTTTAAAATCAAATGATTTAAACAAACCGATTGGAGAAAAAGAAGCAGAAGAATTCAGAAAAATAATTGAAAATTTAAGTGCAAAAGAGTTCTGGAAAAAACTTAAAGAGGAATAAAGGAGGACAAAATGTCAGGACATTCTAAATGGGCAAGTATAAAACATAAAAAGATGGCAATGGATGCAAGGAGAGGAAAGATTTTCACAAAATTAATGAGAGAGATAATGATGGCTACAAAAATGGGAGGGCCAAATCCTGATGTAAATCCAAGACTTAGAATGGCTATAGAAAGGGCAAAAAGTTTCAATATGCCCAATGAAAATATTCAAAGAGCAATTAAAAAAGGGTGTGGAGAAGAAGGTGGAGTTGCACTGGAACAGGTATCATATGAAGGTTACGGGCCAGGAGGAGTTGCAATTTATATTGAAGTCCTTACAGATAATAAAAACAGGAGTGCTGCTGAGATAAGGTCAATCTTTTCAAGACATAATGGTAATCTTGCAGGAGCAGGTTCAGTAACATGGATGTTTGACAGAAAAGGATTGATAACTGTAAAAAAAGATGCAGTGGATGAGGATACACTTTTAGGAATTATTCTTGAAGCAGGGGCAGAGGATTTAAAGACAGAAAGCGATAGATATGAAATTATTACAAAACCAGAAAATTTTGAAAATGTTAAAAAAATCCTTAAAGAAAAAAATATCCCTATAGAAAACAGCTCTCTCACTCTCCTTCCTAAAAATACTGTGAGAGTTGAAGGGAAAGAAGCTGAACAGCTTTTAAAACTTCTTGACAGCCTTGAAGAATGTGAAGATGTCCAGGCAGTATACTCTAATTTTGATATTCCTGACGAAATATTAGAAAGTATGTCCAAGTAAATTGGTAATAATAGGAATAGATCCAGGTCTAAATAAGTTGGGATTTGGATTGATTAAGAAGGATGGGAAAGATTTTGAAGTTCTGGATTATGGAGTAATACGTCCTCCCAGCAGATACAGTTTCCAGAATAAACTTGGTTATCTCCATAATGAATTAAAAAAAATATTTGAAAAGTTCAATCCTGAAATAACTGTTATAGAAGAAATATATGTGGGAAAAAATTTGAAGGTTGCTTTGAAAGTTGGACAGGTAATAGGAATAGCAATTGGAATTTCCTTTGAAAAGAATACAAAAATCTTTTTAATAAGCCCCAGGGAAGTTAAAAAAAATATCGTTGGGAAAGGAGGGGCAACAAAAGAACAGGTAAAATTCATGGTGGAAAAACTTCTCAATATAAAAGATATAAAGAATTTTGATGAAAGTGATGGGCTTGCTATTGCCCTCTCCTATTTATACTTAGAGAAAAATGATTTACTACATATCAGGTAAAATTGTGGAAAAAAATCCGGCATTTGTTGTTATTGAAAATAATGGAGTCGCATACCATATCAATATCCCTCTTTCAACATATGAAAATTTGGAAAAAGATGATAAAAAAGAAGCAAAACTTTTCACACATTTTATAATTACTGAAAATGATATGCAACTTTATGGATTTTACACAAAAGAAGAAAGAGATTTTTTCAAACTGCTTATTAATGTTCCAGGAATTGGCCCAAAATTTGCCCTGAGAATCCTTTCAGGAATTAGTGTATCTCAATTACACCAGGCAATTTTAAAAGAAGATGCCTCCTTTCTCTGCAAAATTCCCGGAATTGGAAGAAAGACAGGTGAAAGGCTTATTGTTGAATTAAAAGAACAGATGAAAAAGATAAGTCTTCCTTCAGCAGAAGAATTTCCAGAGGTTTTCTCTGATGCTGTTGAAGCACTCTGCATATTGGGGTATAAAAAGAAGGAGGCAATATCTGCTGTAAACAAAGCAATAAAAGAAATGAAAAGTGAAAAAATAAAAGTGGAAGACCTGATAAAGGAAGCATTGAAGAGGATATAAATGAAAGAAAGAATCACATCTCCAGTACCTGATAAGGAAGATTTAAAGTATGAAACTTCTTTAAGGCCGAAAAGTTTTGAAGAATTTATTGGACAGGAAAAAATAAAAGAAAATTTGAAAATATTTATAAAAGCAGCAAAAGAAAGAAAAGAAGTCCTTGACCACACACTTTTCCATGGTCCCCCAGGGATAGGTAAGACAACACTCGCTTTTATAATAGCCAATGTTATGGGAACAAATATAAAAGCAACTTCTGGGCCAGCAATTGAAAAGGCAGGTGATTTGGCAGGAATCCTTACAAATCTTGAAGAAGGAGACATACTTTTCATTGATGAAATACACAGACTCCCAAGGACAATTGAGGAATACCTTTATGGAGCAATGGAAGATTTTTCAATTGATATTGTTCTCGGAGAAGGGCCAAAAGCACGCTCAGTTAAAATCCCTATCAAACCATTTACCCTTATCGGTGCAACAACAAGGATAGGTCTTTTAACTTCTCCTTTAAGGAACAGATTTGGAATAATACACAGACTTGACTACTATACAAATGAAGAGATAAAAAAGATAGTCCTGCGTTCAAGCAGAATATTGAAAGTGGAAATCACAGATGATGGAGCAGAAGAGATTGCAAAAAGGGCCCGTGGCACCCCAAGGATTGCGAATAGACTTTTAAGAAGGGTAAGGGATTATGCTCAGGTAAAAGGGGAAGGGATAATAAATAAAGAGATTGCCTCAATTGCTCTTGATATGATGGATGTTGATGAGGAAGGACTTGATGAGATGGATAAGAAAATTCTTGAAACAATAATATATAAATTTGGAGGAGGACCTGTAGGGATAAAAAGTTTATCAATTGCTGTGGGGGAGGAGCCTGATACAATTGAAGAAGTTTATGAGAGTTTTCTTATAAGAAAGGGGTTTATTAAAAAGACACCACAGGGAAGAGTAACTACAGAACTTGCTTACAGACACCTTGGAATAAAAAATCCTCAGGACCAGCAACGCCTTCTTTAATTTTTTCAAATTATGCTTAAAGGTATAAATTTAAGAAAGGCTTTTAAAAGGAAGGTGGTTGTCCAGGATATTTCCATTAATGTTGAAAGAGGGGAAATAGTTGGACTTTTAGGCCCAAATGGAGCTGGAAAAACAACGACTTTTGAGATGATGATGGGATTCATTTTACCTGATAATGGTAAAATCTTTATTGAAGAGAAAGATATAACCTACCTCCCATCATGGAAAAGGGCAAGACTTGGAATATCATACCTTCCCCAGGAAATATCTGTATTCCAGAAATTGACTGTTGAGGAAAATCTACTTATCATTCTGGAAAGTTTTATAAAGGACAAAAGGGAAATGGAAAATATATGTAATGGTTTATTAGAAAAAATGGGGCTTTTAGAATTGAAGAAAAATTATGCATATACACTTTCAGGTGGGGAAAAGAGAAAACTTGAAATAGCCAGAAGTTTGATAAATAAACCTAAATTTCTCCTTCTTGATGAGCCTTTCTCAGGAATAGACCCAAAGACTGTATCTGAAATACAGAAGATAATGATGGAATTAAAAATGGAAAATATTGGAATACTTTTAACAGACCACAATGTCAGAGATGCTTTGAAGATAACTGATAGAGCATATCTGATAAATGAAGGTAAAATTTTGATGGAAGGCAGTCCAAAGGAAATACTGGATAATCCTGATTCAAAAAAGGTCTATTTTGGCGAAGATTTTGAATTGTAAAAATGGAAAAATTTAAGATATTACCAACACATATAGGGATTATAATGGATGGAAATGGAAGATGGGCTCAAAAAAGGAATTTACCAAGATATTATGGACATAAAAGGGGGATAGAATCTGTAAGGAGAGTTGTGAAGGCTGCAAAAAAATATGGAATTAAGTATTTAACACTTTACTCCTTCTCAACAGAAAACTGGAAAAGGCCGAAAGAAGAGGTTGAATTCCTTTTCAAACTGATGGAAGAAAGACTTAAAAAGGAAGGAGAAAAGTTGAATAAACAGAATGTGAGAGTGAGGTTTATAGGAAACAGAGAGCAACTTCCAAAAAAACTTCAAAAGATAATGGAAGATGTTGAAGAACTTACAAAAAATAACGATGGTCTTAATTTAACATTTGCAATAAATTATGGGGGAAGGGAGGAAATACTCCAGGCAATAAAGAAATTGAAAAAGGAGGATTTAAAAGATTTAAATGAAGAAAATTTCAAAAAATATTTATATACAAAAGATTTGCCTGACCCTGATATAATTGTAAGGACTGCTGGTGAGAAAAGGTTGAGCAATTTTTTATTATGGCAATCATCCTATTCTGAATTTTACTTCACAAAAACATTATGGCCTGATTTTTCAGAAGAAGATTTTTTAAAAGTCCTTGCTGATTACCAGAGAAGAAAGAGAAAGTTTGGAGGATTGACATAAAAAGTGGCTGTGATAGAATATTTCTCAATTTCATAAAAGGGGGAGCAAAATGAAAATAGAATTTTTTGGAAAAATAAGGGAAAAAACAGGAAAAAGTGGGGCAAGGCAAACAAGAAGGGAAGGTTTTATCCCTGCTATTCTTTATGGACCAGGATATGAACCTTTACCAATAAAAGTAGAGAAAAAGCAGGCTGAAAAGATAATTAAACAGCTCCATGCACACAATGTAATGGGAGACCTTATACTCTCCTCAGATGATAAGGAGGAAAGAATAAAGGTCATCCTTAAAGATATACAATTTGATGAGATAACAGATGAGATTCTGCATCTTGATTTTTACAGAGTAAGGATGGACAAACCAATTGCTATAAAAGTGCCGATAAATCTTGTTGGTGAAAGTGAAGGAGTTAAAAAAGGAGGAATTCTTGAACATGAATTGAGAGAAATTGAAATAGAGGTTCTGCCGGCAAATATTCCAGAAAAAATAGATGTTGATATCTCAAATCTGGATATAGGGGATTCAATGCTTGTCAAAGATATCAAGGTGGAAAAGGGGATAAAGATACTTGAAGATGAAAATAAGGTTGTTGTTTCAATACTTGCACCAAAAGTTGAAGAAGAGGAAGAAGAAAAGAAAGAAGAGGAAGTGGAAGCAGAACCTGAAGTTATAAGCGAAGAGAAGAGTAAAGAGAAAGAAGAGGAGAAAAAAGAAGAAAAGGAATGAAAATAATTGCTGGGCTTGGGAACCCTGGCAAAATATACCAGAATACAAGACATAATGCTGGATTTAAAGTAATTGATAAATTGAGAAAAGAGATAAAAAATGAAAAAGTTTATAATAACAAATTTTTTAAAGGATGGGAGGGTAAAATTGGGAAAGAAACTGTTTTGCTCTTAAAACCGAAAACATTTATGAATGAGAGTGGAATTGCCATCAAAAAATCCCTTGAAATATTCGGTGAAAATCCGGAAAATTTAATTGTTATTCATGATGACCTTGATATTCCTCTCGGAAAGATAAAAATCTCTTTTAAAAGAGGGCCTGGAACACATAAAGGTGTAATCTCAATCGTTAAAGAGATAGGAACACATATTTTCATAAGGATAAGAATAGGGATAGGGAAGGAAAATATAGATATTCCATATGTTGATTATGTTCTTTCAGATTTTTTACCTGAGGAATTAGAAATTTTTGAAAAATCGGTTGAGATAGCAAAAGAAGCATGCTTTGATATCATAAATATAGGACTTGAAAAGGCAATGACAAAATATAATTAGGAGGGGAATATGGACTTTTCACAATTTATCACAATTACAGGGAGTATCTTTGCTCTTGGATTCACATTCTATCTTGTGAAAAGAATAATGAGAAATAAGGAAGGAAGTCCTGATATGATAGCGATTGCAAATAGTGTGAAAATTGGAGCAAAAGCATATCTTAAAAGACAGTATAAGGGGGTTGGTATATTTTTTGGAATTGTATTTGTAATACTTTTGGTACTTGCTAAATTCAAATACCTTCCTATATTTGTTCCATTTGCTTTCTTAACAGGAGGATTTTTTTCTGCTCTGAGTGGTTATATAGGAATGACAGTTGCAACAAACTCATCTTCAAGAACCACTTTTGCTGCAAGGTCCTCTCTCAATAAAGCGTTAAAGATTGCATTTTCAGCAGGACTTGTTATGGGACTTGTAGTTGTTGGACTTGCTCTTCTGGATATAAGCATCTGGTATAACCTTTTAACATGGTATTACAAAAGTAAAGGGATTGGTCTTGAAGAGAGGTTGAGATACATAACTTCCACAATGATATGTTTTGGAATGGGAGCAAGTGCACAGGCACTCTTTGCAAGAGTTGGTGGTGGAATATATACAAAAGGAGCAGATGTAGGGGCTGACCTTGTTGGAAAAGTTGAGGCGGGAATACCAGAAGATGACCCGAGAAATCCTGCTGTTATTGCAGATAATGTGGGAGATAATGTTGGAGATATTGCTGGAATGGGAGCAGATTTATACGAATCATATACAGATTCCATAATTGCTACAATGGCTCTTGCTTTTGTAGCTTTCAGGGGAGAAAAAGGTGATTTGATTTTAAGAGGTGTTTCATTGCCAATGGCCATTGCAACATGTGGAGTTATATCTTCAATAATAGGTTCTTTTATGGTAAAGGTAAAAGAAGAAGCTTCCCAGCAGAATTTATTGAAAGCATTAAGAAGAGGGATATATACTGCTTCTTTACTTGTAGTTATATTTTCATATTTTCTCATAAAATTTATTCTTGGAGAAAAGTATATGGGACTTTATGGTTCTGTTTTAAGCGGTCTTATAGCAGGTATAATAATAGGATTTTTCACCGAATTTTTCACCTCTGATAGTTATTTCCCAACAAGAAATGTTGCAAAAGCATCACTTACAGGACATGCAACCACAATCATAGAAGGACTGTCTGTTGGTATGGTTTCAACAGTTGCACCTGTTATAAGTGTTGTTGTTGCAACAATCTGTGCTTATATATTACCCGGAGGTCTCCATAACCCGCATATTGGTCTTTATGGAATTGGACTTGCTGGTGTTGGACTTTTAAGCACACTTGGAATTACACTTGCAACAGATTCATATGGGCCTGTCGCAGATAATGCTGGTGGAATTGCTGAAATGACTCATCAACCTTCATATGTAAGGCAGAGAACAGATGCTCTTGATGCTCTGGGAAATACAACTGCAGCTACAGGAAAGGGATTTGCAATAGGTTCTGCTGCATTAACAGCACTTGCTCTTATTGCCGCTTATAAAGACCAGGTGCATCTGCTCGGTGGAAAAATTGACTTTTCAATAATGAATGTGAGACTTCTTTCAGGGATATTTATAGGAGCAATGTATCCGTTCTTTTTCTCTTCCATGGCACTAAAAGCAGTTGGAAGGGCTGCACAGAAAATTGTTGAAGAAGTGAGAAGGCAGTTTAGAGAAATAAAGGGATTGATGGAAGGGAAGGCAAAACCTGATTATGCCAAAGCAGTTGATATATGTACAAAAACAGCTCAAAAAGAGATGGTTTTACCTTCTGTATTTACAGTTCTGCTTCCAATAATAATAGGAATTTTGCTTGGTGTTGAAGGTGTTCTTGGATTACTTGTTGGAGCATTAACAACTGGATTTTCAGTTGCAATAATGATGGCAAATTCAGGAGCAAGCTGGGATAATGCAAAAAAATATATAGAAAAAGGGAATTTTGGTGGAAAAGGGACAGATGCACATAAAGCATCGGTTACAGGAGATACTGTTGGAGACCCATTCAAAGATACTGCAGGACCTTCTCTTAATATTTTGATAAAACTGATCTCAATAGTATCAATAGTATTTGCAGGTTTTGTGATAAAACATTCCCTCTTTAAATGAAAGATGATATCTATTTAAAATCAATTGAACTTCACAAAAAAATAAAGGGAAAGATTGAGATAATATCAAAGATACCTTTAAAAACTCAGAAAGATTTATCCCTTGCATATACCCCAGGAGTTGCCGGACCGTGTAAGGAGATTTTCAGAAATCCTTCTTCAATTTATGACCTTACAAGCAAATGGAATAATGTCGCTGTTGTGAGTGATGGGAGCGCAGTTTTGGGACTTGGTAATATAGGGCCTGAAGCTGCTTTACCGGTTATGGAAGGTAAAGCCATTTTATTCAGAGAATTCGGAAAAATAAATGCATTTCCGATATGCATATCATCCCAGGATGTTGATGAAATTGTAAAGACAATTATTCTTATATCTCCTGTATTTGGTGGAATAAATCTTGAAGATATTTCAAGTCCAAGATGTTTTATCATTGAAGAAAAACTTAAAAGGAAATTAAAAATACCTGTATTCCACGATGACCAGCATGGAACAGCAGTTGTTGTTCTTGCAGCACTCATCAACTCTCTTAAAATTGTGGGGAAGAAATTGAAAGAGATTAAGGTTGTGATAAATGGTGCTGGAGCTGCTGGAATTGCAGTTTCAAGATTTCTCTACAGGGCTGGTGTGAGAAATATATTTTTATGCGATAGATATGGAATAATCTATAAGGGAAGGAAAGAGAATATGAATTTTGCAAAGGAAAAAATCTCAAAAATACTTCCACAATCAAAACCAGGAACACTGAAAGATGCGATAAAGGATGCGGATGTTTTCATAGGTCTTTCAGTCGGTGGTATACTTTCAGAAGAAATGGTTAAAAGCATGAAAAAAAATCCGATAATATTTGCAATGGCAAACCCTGTACCTGAAATAATGCCTGAAAAGGCAAAAAAGGCTGGTGCTGCAATTGTGGGTACTGGAAGGAGTGATTTACCAAACCAGATAAACAATCTTCTGGCATTTCCAGGGATTTTCAGGGGAGCACTTGATGCAAGAGCAAAAAGGATAACAGAAAAGATGAAAATGGCTGCTTCATTTGCAATAGCAGAATGTGTTCCTGAAAGTAAACTCAATCCAGATTATATAATTCCATCTGCTCTTGATAAAAAAGTTGCGAAAAAAGTGGCAGAAGCTGTAAGGAAAGCTTACATTTCAAATTCCTAAATATTGTATTTTCCGCATCTTGAACCTATCTTTCCTATAAGTCTTTCCCCTTCATAGACTGATATTAACTCACAATTATTTGCACATCCATTACATATCTCTGTCTCAACCCTGTATTCCTTCTCCAGAATCCTTTCCCCCTTAAATTCAGAACCATTTTCTCTATTTTCAAAAGCAAGGATTGCAACCCCTATTGCTCCAATTATATTGCTGTATTGAGGAACTATAACCTTCTCACCAAGGAATTCTTCTATTGCCTTAACAACAGCCTCATTTTTACTTACTCCTCCACAGAATATATATGGAGGGGAGAGATTTTTCCCTTTTGCAAGCATAGAAAAATAATTTCTAACAAGTGCTTTTGCAACTCCCATAAGAATATCTTCCTTTTTCACTCCCATATTCAGTTTACTCACACAACATGATGTTCCAAATACAGCACATTTCCCGCTTATATTTGTTGGAGATTTACTTTTAAGAGCATAAGAAGAAAACTCTTCCACCTTTATCCCCATCCTTGCAGATACATTCTCTATATAAGCCCCACAATTTGCAGAACATATTGTATTCATTGCAAAATCAACAAGAACCCCTTCTCTTATTATCAAAATTTTACTATCCTCATATCCCATCTCAAAAACAGTTGCCTTCTCAGGATAATAATTTAAAATACCGACTGCAGTTGCTGTAATCTCTGTAACTGTAACATCTGAACCGAGTAAAATTGAACCCAGTTTCCTTCCTGCCCCTATCACTCCACACGCAACAATCTTTTTATCTTTATTCCTTCCGATTAAATCTCTGAGTGCCCCTTTAATAGTCTGGATAACGCCCATATTCCTTGTATAGATAAAATCAACAACTTCTCTATTCTCATTCAAAAGGACAAGTTTTATAGTTCCATTCCCTATATCAACTCCAAGACTTACTTTTTCCATTTTTTCCTTCTTATAAGTTCACAGAAAGCATTTATTCTATTATCCATATTAACCTCTGAAACATTTTCGTCAAATCTCAAAACCATAAATGGTTTTCTATATTTTTCGCATACTTTCTGAATGAGCGGTTCAGCAACACATTCAGGCATACATGTAAGTGGCATGGCAAGGATTATCCCATCATAATCTCTTTTTGCAAAATAAATTGAATTATAAAGACTATCAAATCCATGACCTGCAATAATTTCACCTTTCACCATCCTCTTTGCTTCCCTTTTCTCACTCCTTTTTGAAAATATATCCAATTTCAATCCATGTTTTATAAAATTTGTAACATTAAGCCCTATATCAACATTTGCTCCATAACTTCTCAACTTTGAAACTAAATTTAAATTTGCACTCGGCTCAATACATGTATAAAATTCCCCCACTATTCCTATATTTATATCACCCTTATTTTTCTTCCTGTCCTCCTCCTCCACCCTCTTTATATCATTCCATGTCTGTTTTACTATTTTTATCAATTTATTTAAGGATATTCCTGGAGCAAGTTTGAATATCCAGCTTAAAAGGTTTTTCGCTTTAGGAACGATCATCTCAAATTTATACCCCATATCTTTCAAAATCGTCTCTGCCAAAACATAATAACATCTGAACCTGCAAAATCCCTGACTGTTATACATTATAAGTGTATCTGCCCCTTCCTCAAGTGCCTGGATAAATGAAGAAAGGACAATTTTAAATGGAAGACACATCATCTCAGGAGAATGTAAAACTCCCTTTTCAAGAATCTTTCTTCCAACAGGTTTTGGCTCTATAACATCAAGTCCAAGAGATTTAAAAAATCTAATTCCAACTTCTGTATATATACCGATTCTTGGGAAACTGACTTTCCTCATAATTCAATTTCTTCCGAGAGGTTTTTCTTTATATTCTTTGAATCAAGATAATTCTGTAAAATTATCTGGGCAGAAAGTTTGTCTATCAACTTTTTTCTCTTCTTTCTGCTTAAATCTGCCTGGAGAAGTATACTTTCTGCCTGTTTTGTTGTCAATCTTTCATCCCATGGAATGAAAGGAAGGGAAATATGTTTTTTCAGATTTTCTATAAAGGAGAGCGTTTTTTCAGTCTGTGTACTCATTGAACCATCAAGACGTAAAGGAAGCCCAAATACAATCTCACCAACATTATATTCCTCTATTAACTTCTTTATCCTTTCAATCTCCTTCCCATCCCTTTCTATTGACTTCAATCCCCTGGCAAAAAGCGCCTCTTCATCACTTATGGCAACTCCTATCCTCTTTTCTCCTATATCAAGACACAGTATTCTCATCATAAATTTCTGGATTTTCTATTGCAAAAGCAACTGAAAGAGCCCTTTTTATCTCCTTCACATCATGGACTCTGAATAGAGAAACCCCTTTTAAATATGATATTATCACTGAAGATATTGTCCCTTCAAGTCTTTCCTCAACCGGTAAATTCAGTAAAAAACCGATGAAAGATTTCCTTGAAGTTCCTATAAGAATTGGCCTTCCCAGTGAAAGAAAATGGTGTATATTTTTTAAAATGAGAAGATTATCAATCAATCTCTTACCAAAACCTATCCCTGGGTCAACCACAATCTGCTCTTTTTCTATTCCATTTTCCTCACAGAATTTTATCCTTTCCTCAAGAAAACTGTATATTTCCCCAACAGTATCTTCATAATATGGATTTTTTTGCATGTCAGATGGTCTTCCTTTCATATGCATTAAAACAACACCTGCTTTATAATCCCTTATAACATCAACCATTTTCCTGTCAAACCTTAAAGCAGAAATATCATTAACTATCCTTGCTCCTTCTTTAAGTGCTTCTTCCGCAACTTTACTCTTATAGGTATCTATGGAAATCGGTATCTTCACCTCTTTAGAAAGTTCTTTTATAACAGGCAAAACCCTCTCCATCTCTTCTTTTTCACTGACAGGATGGCTTCCCGGTCTTGAAGATTCACCTCCAACATCAATTATATCTGCTCCCTCTTTCTCCATCTCCTTACCTCTTTTTACAGCCTCCTCTACTTCAAAATATCTTCCACCATCATAAAAGGAATCAGGTGTAACATTTAAAATCCCCATTATAACTGGTTTTTCAATTTTCAACTCCATCCCTTTTATCTTCCATATATCCATCAAAATTCCCCTTTTATAATCATCTTCCTGTAATCTTCAATCTCTGAATTCTCAATCTCCCTTATCTGGTCTTTTTTAAGATAACTTATCTTTCCGCAGAGTTTTTCCACAAAGATAATCTTTGCACTTTCCTCAACAATCCAGCTCCTCATAAATGCTTCTTTCAAAGTCTCCCCAACACATACAACGCCATGGTTTTTGAGAAGAACAACATTATATTTTTTAATCTTTCCAACAACTTTCTCTCTTATCTTTCCACCTCCAGGTGTAACATATTCAATAACAGGTATTTCCTCTCCAAGTAAAGAAACAAAATCAGGAAAGACAGGTTTAAATTTCACACCAGCAGAGATAAGTCCTATTGTAATTGGAGGGTGAGTATGCACAACAGCATTAACATCTTCCCTTGCAGAATATATACCAATATGCATTGAAATTTCACATGTTGGTTTAAGTTTCCCATATATTTTACCTGTTTCCAGATCCACCTTTACCCACTGATTTTCCTTTATCTCATCAAGACAGAATCCACTTGGGGATAGATAGATAAATTTCCCATCTCTTGCACTTATGTTTCCTCCAGCACCTGCTGTTAATTTTTTTTCAATTATTAAATTCCCATAGTAAGAGAGTTTTTTTCTTAAATTTTTCATATTTTTATCTTTAAAAACCTTCTCTTTCCCACTTTTATAATCTCCCCACCATTAAATTTCACCTTTATAAACGGATCATCAACAGTCTTACCATCAATTTTAACTGCTTTCTGCATAATCAACCTTTTTGCTTCAGATTTTGAGGATACAAGCCCGGAAGAGACCAAAAGATTGAGAAAGTTTACCTTTCCATCCTCCTCTTTCAAAGAATCATCAACTTTATATTCAGGAATTTCTGAAGGAGCCTTCTTCTCCTTAAATACTCTATCAAACTCTTTTTCTGCCTCTTCTGCAATTTTTTCATTAAAGTATTCCTTAACTATCTCTTTTGCAAGGAAGGCTTTGGCATCTCTTGGATTTTTCTTTATCATCTCTTCATAAATCTCTTTTGGAATATCCGTTAAAATTCTGAAATATTCTTCCATTATTCCATCAGGTATTGACATAACCTTTCCAAACATATCAGAAGGGGTGGTATCAATCGGAATATGATTTGAATATGTTTTGCTCATCTTCCTTTTTCCATCTGTCCCAACAAGTATAGGCATTGTGATAACAACCTGTTTTGGTTGATTAAATGCCTGCTGAATTGTCCTTCCTGCAAGAAGATTGAATTTCTGTTCTGTGGCTCCAATTTCAACATCTGCTTTTAAAACAACAGAATCATATCCCTGCAGGAGTGGATAAATAAATTCATGGAGTGCAATTGGGATACCTGAACGGTATCTTTTTGAAAAATCTTCCCTTTCAAGTATCTGGGCGATTGTAAAAATTGAACATATTTTAATAAACTCTTCAAGGTTAATCTTTGAAAGCCAGCTTGAATTATAAACAAACTCAGTTTTATCAAGGTCAAGAATTTTACCTATCTGCTCTTTATACCTTGATAAATTCTCATTTATCTCTTCAGGAGAAAGCATTGGCCTTGTTTCATTCCTTCCTGTGGGGTCTCCAATCCTTGCTGTGAAATCACCTATAAGGAAAAGGATTTTATGCCCAAGCATCTGGAAATCTTTCAACTTCTTTATAGGGACAGTATGTCCAAGGTGTATTTCAGGAGAAGTGGGGTCTATTCCGTATTTAACTCTCAGAGGGATATTTTTTTCAATGGAAAATTTAAGTTTTTCTCTGAGTTCTGCTTCTTCTATTACTTCAACAGTATTCCTCTTTATTATCCTTAACTGTCTCTCAACTTCATCCATTGTAAATCAATTTTACTTGGTTGTTGACCTGCCGTCAAGAAACAGGATTTTTAAAGAAAAATATTTTGACTTTCCAATTATGAAAGTATTACAATCAAAAATAGAGTTTTCCTCTTTAAAAAGGGGGGAAAAATGGGACTTTGGAATCTGAATAACTTCCCATTTGAACCAGTAAAATTATCAAAGCAGATAAAAAAGAATACCACTTATTCCCTTCTCAATTCAAAATATGTAAGAAGCAGAATAAGAAGATTCCTGGAGAAAGAGAATGGGAAAACAAAACTTGAAATCCTTGTTGAAAAATATTGCAATGATGAAAGGTCTATAATGGAAAGATTGCTGAAGGATAGAGAAACAGTTATTCCATACATTATATTTGAACATGTGCGGAAATTGTTTGACATTGAAAAGAAAGATTTGATGGTTGCCTTCAAAAATCCCAGGATAAAGAAAAGCATACTTAATATTGCAGAAACGATTGAAAAATATGGAGTAAGTTTACCAATGGTCTTTGCTCAGCCTCTTATGGTTGTCTGGAATATAACTGCAAGATGCAATTTGAGATGTAAACACTGTTATGAAGATGCTGGAGTCCTTTCAAAAGGTTTACCTGATGAATTGACAAGGGAGGAAAAGATAAAGACGATGGAGGAAATATGTAAATTGAATATTCCAACTTTTGCATTTGCAGGTGGAGAACCATTGATGGACCCAACTTTCTGGGAACTTGCTGAAATAGGTAAAAAGGCTGGCCTTTATATGTCAATAAATACAAATGGAACACTCATTACAGAGGAGGTTGCTGAAAGGTTGAAAGATATAGGATTTGCATATTATGGAGTGAGTCTTGATGGTTCAAATGCTGAAGTCCATGACAGTTTCAGAGGTGTAAATGGCGCATTTGAGAGAACACTGAGAGGCATTAAAAATCTTATAAAAGTTGGTGAAGCAGATAAGGTATGTATTTCATATACTGTAGCAAGAGAAAATTCAATTCTTAGGAATGAAATACCGAAAATGTTGAAGTTGAGAGACGAACTTGGAATAAGGAAGGTCGTTTTCTATAATTACATACCATGTGGAAGAGCAGGAGTTGAAAATGATTTAACACCAGAAGAAAGGGAAAAAATATTTGAAATATTTTACAGAGACTTACAGGAAGGAAAAGAGACCCTTCTTTCAACCGCTCCTCAATTTGGAAGGTACTGTAAACAGATGTATGAGAGTGGAAAGGGAGAATACACTGTAATCGGGCATTTCTCTTCAGGAAGCGCGAAAAAACTTGAAAGTCTTGTTGAACTTATAGGTGGATGTGGAGCTGGAAGAGCATATATCGCTATACAACCTGATGGCTCAATAACTCCGTGTGTCTTTATGCCTGATCTTATAATAGGGAGTATGAAGGAAAATGGGGAGATAAAGGGAGAAAATCTTATAAATGTATGGGATAATTCCCCAGTTTTGAAGAAAATAAGGAACAGAAGAAACCATCCTGAAAGGTATGGATGTAAAGGTAAGTATTTCAGCGTATGTGGAGGGTGTGCAGCAAGAGCATATGCATATTTTGGAGATGTTGAGGCTCCTGACCCTGGATGCATACTTAACAAAGAAATTGTTGAAAAATTGAAAAAAGAAGAGGTACTGGTCTCTTAAATCTCTTCTTTAGAAATTTTATCTGCCAAATAGAGAGGATAAGGGAGTGGATACTCTTCCTTCAATGTATGCAGAATTATATCAAGGCACGCTTTAAGATCCACCATATTCCCAGGAGAAATGAAAAGGAGTCCTTTCTGATAATTTCTCAAAACATGCCCTATTATCTCTCCCTCCTCGTCTTTTATAAATGTTGAACTGCAGGGAAAAGAAGGTGGTTCGGTGTAATTTCCATAAAGGATTTTCTTTGCACAACCTATGGTTGGCTTTTCTATAATCACACCTATATGAGATGCAATCCCGAACCTTCTTGGATGAGCAATTCCATGACCCTCTATAATAAGAACATCTGGATGATTCTCAACTTTTTTAATCAATTCAATTATAACAGGCCCTTCCCTGAAGGCAAAAAGACCTGGAATATAGGGGAATTTTACTTTTGCAGTTACAGTTTTTACTTCTATCTGATTGAGTGTGGAATAATCACATATAACTATTGCACCTTTTGCTTCATCATCTCTGTAAAAACAGTCAACTGCTCCTATCTTTTCAATTTTATCAAATTTATTTCTAAGGATTACCTTCCCTTTTAACTCATTCTGTATTCTTATCGCCTCATCCTTATCAACATCCCAACTGTGTATCTCCATCTTCACTTAGCATAAACAACTTCCCTTTTCTCTCTTATGACGGTAACCTTAACCTGCCCTATATACTCCAAATTTTCTTCTATTTTTCTCGCTATCTCCCTTGCGAGATAGGAAGCCTCTTCATCAGATACACAATCAGGTTTAACTATAACTCTGACCTCTCTACCAGCAGAAATTGCATATGCATGGTCAACTCCCCTGAATGAAGAAGCTATTCTTTCAAGTTCTTCAATCCTTCTTAAGTATTTCTCAAGAGTATCTCTTCTTGCTCCAGGTCTTGTCGCTGAAAGAGTATCTGCAATCTGTGTTATAACTGTATATGGGCAGGATATATCAAGGTCTGAATGGTGATACAATGCAGCATTAACAACCTCTTCTCTCTCTCCATATTTTTTCAAAATCTGAGCCCCTACTTCGGGATGACTGCCCTCAACTTCCTGGTCAAGCGCTTTACCTATATCATGGAAAAGTGCTGCTCTTTTTGCTATTGATGGGTCATATCCAATTTCAGAGGCTATCATAGAAGCAAGGAATGCTGCCTCTTTTGAATGTAAAAGGACATTCTGTCCAAAACTTGTCCTGTACTTGAGTTTACCAAGAAGTTTTATCAGTTCTGGATGGACATTTTCTACTCCAACTTCAAATATGACATTCTTCCCTTCTTCTATGATATGCTTCTCCATCTCCTCCTTAACCTTCTCAACAACCTCTTCAATTCTTCCTGGATGTATTCTCCCATCTGCAATAAGTCTTTCAAGTGCAATCCTTGCTATTTCTCTTCTATAAATATTGAAAGATGAAAGAGTTACAGCTTCAGGTGTATCATCAACTATAAGGTCAACACCTGTGAGCATCTCAAATGTTCTGATATTCCTTCCCTCTCTACCTATAATCCTTCCTTTTATTTCATCATTCGGCAATGTAACAACAGATACAGCACTTTCTGTTGCCTGTTCAGGTGCTATTCTCTGCATAACTGTAAGGAGTATTTCTCTTGCCCTCCTTTCTCCATTTTCTCTTGCTTCCTCCTCTATCTTTCTCTGAATCCTCATCCCTTCCTTCCTCGCCTCCTCTTCCATCAGATGCAACAATTCCTTTTTTGCCATCTCTCTTGTAATACCTGATATCTTTTCAAGTCTCTTTTTTTCCTCCTCTATAAGCTGAAGGTAATTGTTTTCAAGTTCTCTCAATTTAATTTCCTTTTCTCTCAATGCTTTTTCTCTTCCAGAAAGTTCTGCCTCCTTCTTTTCAAGAATCTCAATTTTTCTCTCAAGATTCAACTCCCTCTGCTGTAATCTCTTTTCCTGGAATTGCAACTCTCTTCGTTTATTTCTTGTCTCCTTTTCAAATTCATTCCTCAATCTGTAAATCATCTCCTTTGCCTGAAGGTCAAGTTCCTTTTTCTTGTTGAGAGCCATATTCTCTGCCTGCTGAATAATCTCCTTTGCTCTTTTTTCAGCAATTTTAATTGTCCTTTCAGCAATATATTTCCTCCAGAGGTAACCTATCAATAAAGATATTGCTCCCCACAATATGAACCAGGGAGCGACAAGTTTTATTGTACTGAGAATTTTAATCACCCCCTTCAAATTTGGGGGTTTCCGAAAAGTCAGACTGGTAGGGACGAAAATTTAAGTTTCTGAAAAGAAAGGATATTATTTATATTCAAAATAGTTACATTCATTTTATTTCTCATTTAACCCTCCAGTCTGACCAAAAATGAAACCCCCTTTTAATTTAGCCATCTTTTTATTTTATCTTAAAATGGTATGACCGTCAACTTTTAGCAATATTTTCCAGGGATGCTTTTATAAAAGCAGAAAATAACGGATGGGGAGAAAAAGGTTTTGACTTAAATTCTGGATGGAATTGGGTTGCTACAAAAAATGGATGGTTTTTAAGTTCAATTATCTCAACAAGATCCTTTTCAGGGTATATCCCGGCAAATACCATACCATTCTTTTCAAAAATATCCCTGTATTTATTGTTAAATTCATATCTGTGGCGGTGTCTTTCATAAATCTTTTCCTTCTTATATGCTCTGAAAGAAATCGTATCTTTTCTCAAAACACATGGATATGCTCCAAGTCTCATTGTCCCACCCATCTGTTTTATCTTTTTCTGCTCTTCCAGAAGTGATATTACAGGATGCTCTGTATTTTTATCAAATTCTGTGCTTGTTGCACCTGAAAGTCCACATACATTCCTTGCAAACTCAATTACTGCACACTGTAGTCCAAGACATATACCTAAAAATGGCTTCTTCTTCTCCCTTGCATATCTTATACTTTCTATCATACCCTCTGTTCCCCTCATACCAAATCCACCAGGAACAAGAATCCCGGCAACATCTTCCAGATATTTTTCAGGACCATATTTTTCAACCATTTCAGAATCAACCTTCTTAAACTTAACACGGCAATTATTGGCAATACCTCCATGAGTTAAAGCCTCATATATTGACTTATAAGAATCCTGTAACCTTATATATTTCCCAACAACAGCTATCACAACCTCCTTCTTTGTATTCCTCAATATTCCAACTATCCTTTCCCATTTTTCCAAATTCTTTTTCTTCTTTGGCTTGCAGTCAAGATATTTCAATATAATCCCATCAAGGTTCTGCCTTGAAAATATAAGAGGTATTTCGTATACCAAATCTGTATCTATTGCTTCTATTACCGCCTCTTTTCTAACATTGCAGAATAAAGCGATCTTTTCCTTAATCTCATCATTTAATGGTTTTTCTGTTCTGCATAACAGAATTTTTGGCTGGATACCTATTTCTCTTAACCTTCCAACACTGTGCTGGGTAGGTTTTGTTTTTAACTCACCTGCAACTTTGATATAGGGAATAAGTGTAAGGTGGATATGCAAAGTTTCAGAAGGTGGAAGTTGAATCTGAAGTTGCCTTATTGCTTCAAGAAAAGGTAAACTCTCAATATCTCCAACTGTTCCACCAATTTCTGTTATAACCATATCAACTTTGTCTGTTAAATAAAGTATCCTTTCCTTAATCTCATCTGTAATATGCGGAACAACCTGCACAGTCTTACCAAGGTATTTCCCTTCTCTTTCTTTTGTTATCACTGAATAATATATCTGCCCACTTGTAGCATTATTTTCCCTTCTCATATTAGCATTTGTGAATCTCTCATAATGCCCCAAATCAAGGTCTGTCTCTGCCCCATCTTCTGTTACGTAAACTTCTCCATGCTGGAATGGGCTCATTGTTCCAGGGTCAACATTTATATAAGGGTCAAATTTCAAAAAAGTAACTTTAAATCCATTTGCTTCAAGGAGAGCACCAATAGAAGCAGAAGCAATCCCTTTTCCAAGAGAAGAGACAACTCCTCCTGTAATAAATATCAACTTACTCATTCCTTAGCCTTTTAATATCCTGGATTGTATCCACACTTGGAGAATCTTTTTTAATCACCACCACCTTTATTTTATATCCATTTTCCATTATTCTCAATTGTTCAAGTTTTTCAATTTTTTCAAGGAAGGATGTCTCCATTTTTGAAAATTCCATAAGGAAATCTTTTCTGAAAATGTAAACACCTATATGTTTGTAAAATACAACATTTTTAAGGTATGGAAGTTTATCGTCAGAAAAGTATATTCTGGGGAAAGGGATAAGAGAACGTGAAAAATATAAGGCAAAATTATCCTTATCAAGGACAACTTTAACAATATTGGGATCATACAGTTCCTCTTTCTTTCTTATTTTTACTGCAGAAGTGGCAACATTCAAACTTTTATCTTTCAAAAGGAGCAGAAGCGGTTTTTCAACAGCTTCTTTTGGTAAAAATGGTTCATCAGCCTGTATATTGACTGCTATTTCAACATCCATATCCTTAACAACTTCCGCAACTCTATCACTCCCAGTTCTGCAGAACTTTGGAGTAATAACTGCTTCTGCACCAAACTTTTCAGCAGCACTTTTAACCCTCTCATCATCTGTAGCAATGATTATCTTTGAAAAATATTTTATTTTTTTTGCTCTTTCATATACATGCTGTAATACTGTTTTTCCTTTAATTTCATAAAGAACTTTTCCGGGGAGCCTTTCAGAGCCGTATCTTGCTGGAATCACACATACTATTCTTTCCATTTAAAAATCTCTATAAATTGTGATTTGTAATTCTTCTTAAAAATATCTTTCAGTTCCTCCCTTGTAAGAGATGCTGTACCGAGTTTTCCAACAACAACTCCTGCAGCAAAATTTGATATTATTGAAGCAGAAAGTATATCTATTCCAGTCGCAAGAGAAAGGGTTAAAGAAGAAACAACTGTATCCCCTGCCCCTGTGACATCATAGACTTCTTTTGCAACAGCGGGTATATGGTATCCATTCCCACTTTTTTCAAAAACAACCATCCCATCTTTTCCAAGAGTAATCATAAGATTCTCACATTTCAACTTTTTAATAATCTTTTTCCCAAGTTCAATTGTTTCTCCAATTGAGTTTACTTCCTTACTGTACATCCCTGCACTTGCCTCATATTTATTAGGAGTAAGACATGTAACTTTCTTATAAAAAAGGAAATGTTCAACTTTCGGGTCAACAACAATTATTTTTTTATTCTTCTCTGCAAACTTCTGCAGAAATTTTATAATTTCCCCTGTAATAAAACCCTTACCATAATCTGAAATTATAAACCCATCACAACTAAAAAATTTCTCCTTTATTAACCTTTTAACATCCTTTATATCTGAAAAAGGAAGTTTCCTTTCTCTATCAACTCTTAAAAGTTGCTGAGTTTTCGCAATTATCCTTGTTTTTGTAATCGTTGGATATGAATCCCTTTCAAAAAGATAATTCTCAATCTCCCATTTTTCAAGCAATTCTGATAAAATCTTACCATTCTCATCATTACCTTTACAACCACAAAGAACAACATTGCCACCAAGAGATTTTATATTCTTTGCAACATTACCAGCCCCACCGAGAGAATAATCTTCTTTTAAAATTTCAACAACAGGGACAGGTGCTTCTGGAGATATTCTTTTTACCTGCCCCCATATATATTTATCAAGCATAACATCGCCTATAACTCCAATCTTAACCTTTTCAAATTTTTTTATTATCCTTTTAACTTCTTCAAATGATAAAATATCCTTCAGACTTTTCCTCTCCATCTCAAATAATTTTCAATAGAAGAGGCAACCTCAATGATTTTTTCTTCACAGAAGTGGGGACCTATAATCTGGATACCTATTGGCAATTTAGTTGATGAAAAACCGACCGGAATGCTTACAGCAGGAAGACCTGCAAGATTGACATTTACGGTGAAAATATCGGAAAGATACATTTTTAAAGGGTCATCTACCTTTTCTCCAAGTTTAAATGGAAGTTCAGGTGTTGTTGGTGTTAAAATCACATCCACATTTCTGAATGCTTTTAAAAAATCCTCTTTTATTAAAGTTCTTACCTTCTGTGCTTTCAGGTAATATGCTTCATAATAACCAGATGATAAAACATACGTTCCCAGAATAATTCTTCTTTTAACCTCATCACCAAATCCCTCTCCTCTTGTATTCATATACAGATCAATAATTGAAGAGTAATCTTTGCTTCTGTATCCATATTTTATCCCATCAAATCTTGCAAGATTTGCACTTGCCTCTGCTGTTGAAATTATATAATAAGTTGCTATACCATATTCAGTATGTGGAAGAGATATATCAACAACTTCTCCACCGATTTCCTCAACTATTTTTATAACATCCTCCACCTTCTCCTTCACTTCCCTATCTATCCCTCCAACAAAATATTCCTTTGGAATCCCAACTTTAACCCCATCTATCCTTTCGCGGATATAACTTTCATAATCACATACCTCTTTTTCCAGAGATGTTGAATCTTTCCTGTCCTTACCTGATATGACTTTAAGCAGTATACAGCAATCCCTCACATCCTTTGTTATTGGCCCTATCTGGTCAAGGGATGAAGCAAATGCAACAAGTCCATACCTTGAGACTCTCCCATAAGTTGGTTTAAAACCAACAACTCCACAGAAAGATGCAGGTTGCCTTATTGAACCACCTGTATCAGAACCAAGAGATGCAAAACATAAATTTGCACTCACTGCTGAAGCAGAACCACCTGAAGAACCTCCAGGGACTCTGCTGTTATCAAATGGATTTTTCGTTGGCCCAAATGCAGAATTTTCTGTTGAAGAACCAAATGCAAACTCATCCATATTAGTTTTCCCTATTATAATTGCTCCCTCTTTTTTAATCCTCTCAATTACTGTGGCATCATAAGGGGAATAAAAATTTTCAAGTATTTTTGAACCGCATGTTGTTGGCATATTCTTTGTGCAGATATTATCCTTTACAGAAATAGGTATGCCCAATAGACTTCCTTCAATCTCTCCTTTTACAATCTTCTCATCTATCTTCTTTGCCTCCTCAACTGCCTTTTCATTCACATAAAGGTATGAATGCAATTTTCTGTCTTCCTCATAAATTTTCTCAATAAGAGAAGTTACAACCTCATAACAGGATATCTCTTTTTTCTTTAAAAGTTCCCTGAGTTTCCATAAAGTTAATCCAAGTATTTCCATTTTTAAATGTATTTCCTCGGGTCTGTAATTTTCCCTTCAATAGCACTTGCTGCAACAGTTGCAGGAGAAGCAAGGTAAATAAACGATTTTTCATTACCCATCCTTCCTTTAAAATTCCTGTTTGCTGTTGATATAACATTCTCATTATCTGCCGGGATACCCTGATGTGTTCCAACACATGGCCCACAACCAGGATTTGTTACACATCCACCTGCTTCAATAATGGTCTGGATATATCCTCTTTTAATGCATTCAAGATATACTTTCCTTGAACCAGGAGTACATATAAATCTAACATCAGGATTCACTTTTTTCCCTTTAAGTATCTTTGCAACAATTTCAAAATCCTCAACTCTACCATTTGTACATGTTCCAACAAAAGCCTGGTTTATTTCAATACCTTCAACTTCTCCAATATCATATACATTATCAACACTGTGTGGAAGCGCTACCTGTGGATTTAAATCTGATACATCAAGAACAATTTCCTTCTCATAGAATGCATCATCATCAGCAAATACAGGTTCAATCTCATCTATTCCTGCTTCTTTCAAAAACCCAACAGTCTTATCATCAACCTCCATTATCCCAAATTTTGCCCCTGCTTCTGTCACCATATTACATATTGTAAACCTTCCATCCATTGAAAGAGAAGAGATTGTTTCCCCTTTTATTTCTATAGATTTATAAATCGCCCCTTTAGAAGTCAGATTTTTAACCATATATAATGCCATATCCTTCGCAAATACTCCTTCAGGAAGTTTCCCTTTAAATTCAATCTTTATTGTCTCAGGGACTCTGAACCAGTTTTTACCTGTTAAAAGAGATATTGCAAGGTCAGTTGAACCGACACCACAGGAAAGACAATTTAAAGCACCATATGTTGGAGTATGGCTGTCAGCACCAAGGATAAGCTGGCCTGGTTTTACAAATCCTTTTTCTGGAAGGAGTATATGGCATATACCTTCTCCTATATCAAAAATTTTTAAATTGTGTTTTTTACTGAATTCCCTCATAATTTTGTGGAGTGAAGAAACAGACTGGGAAGGACTTGGGCTATTATGGTCTATAACAAATACAACATTTTCATTTTTAAAAATCCTATCTCCCAATTCTTCAAAAGATTTTATGACAAGAGGGGCTGTCCCATCCTGTGCCATCAAAACATCAACATCAGCAATTATTATATCACCTGCTTTTACTTTCTTATTTGAATGGGAAGAGAAAATCTTTTCTGCTATTGTCTGACCCATTATTCAATAAATTAAGGTGTTACAGTCATAAGGAGTCTAACCTCTTCTGGATGCTTCGCAATAAATATAAGTTCATCATTTGTCAATGGTTTCTGCTTGTGAACATTTGCATAACGTGCAAGTTCAAGAATTTTTCTCGCCTCCTCTTCATCCTTGAACTCAACCTCAAGTTTTCCATAAACATTCCTCAAACCTTTTATCCCGCTGTACTCACCAAGTATTATCATCCTTCCAGTCTCAACAATCTCTGGCTCTCCCCTTCCAAGTTCTTCAAAATCATACAATTCATAATTCCTTCTATCTTTAAGTGCACCATCAACATGTATTCCCGAAGAGTGGGCAAATGCATTTTCTCCAACTCCAACCTGGTTTATAGGGATTGGAACTTTGAATGCATAAGAAGCATAATGTGCAATCTTCCATGCCATCTTCAAATTTATCCTTTCATCAAGTTTGTATTTACCTGAAATTCCACTTGCATATTTTACTGCAAGTATTACAGAGACAAGGTCTGCATTACCTGTTCTTTCACCCATCCCATTTATTGTGGTATTTATATATGCATCAACTCCAGCATCAATGGCAGCTTTTGCTCCTGCTATTGAACATGCAACAGCCATCCCGAGGTCATTATGGCAGTGCAATTCTATTGGAATTTTAACCTCTTTTGCAAGTTTATATACCCTTTCATAAATTGTGAATGGGCTATCATATCCAACAGTATCACAGTATCTTATTCTATCTGCTCCTGCTTCTTTTGCCTTAACTGAAAATTCTATAAGTTTGTCAAGGTCTGTTCTTGAAGCATCTTCAGCATTCACTCCAACAGTTTCAGCTCCTTTCTCTTTTGCAAGTTTAACAGCATCCATCATCATCTTAACTATATCTTTGAAACTCTTCCTTCCCTGGAACTTTCCCATAATCATCTGCTGGGAGGTTGAGATGGAAAGGTTTACATGTTTTAACTTTGGCACATTCTTAAAACCGACTTCAACATCATCAACAATTGCCCTCATCCATCCTGAAAGTCTTATAGGATGAAGAACTTTCTTTTCTGCAAGAATAAGGTTTGCATTAAGATAATTTATTTCATGCCTTGTAACAGGGAATCCCATTTCACTCTGGAAAATACCCATCTGGTTTAGATAATAATTAATCATTGTCTTTTCCAGTTTTGCAAGCCCGAGTTTTGCTGTCTGAACACCGTCTCTATTTGTAACATCTATTATATAAATTTTGTTCATTCTACCCCCCCTATATCTCTATCTTTTCGGGTTTCTGGGCCTGGTGTGGATGCTCAGGCCCTCTATAGACCTTCAATTTTTTAAGCATTTTCCTTCCAAGTTTATTGTGTGGAAGCATCCCCTTAACAGCAAGTTTTATAACTGTTTCAGGGCTTTTCTGTAAAAGAGAATAAAGAGTCTCCTCTTTTAAACCACCAAGATATCCTGAATGCTTATAATACTTTTTCTCTGCAAGTTTTTTACCAGTAACTTTTATCTTTTCAGCATTAACAACTATGACAAAATCCCCTGTATCAACATGTGGTGTCCAGACAGGTTTATGTTTTCCCATCAATATGGTGGCAATTTTACTTGCAAGTCTACCAAGTATTTTACCGCTTGCATCAACAAGATACCATTTCCTTTCAACCTCTTCCTTTTTTAAAAATTTTGTTTTATTTTCCATTTTTTCCCCTTTATAAAAATTATT
>Ga0116200_10000042_pt1 | contig 27732 bp, 29 predicted proteins | sample Mar14436cmmetaG_FD_94478 | JGI IMG/M metagenome (GOLD analysis project Ga0116200, IMG submission 94478) | Marine hydrothermal vent microbial communities from Guaymas Basin, Gulf of California to study Microbial Dark Matter (Phase II) - Marker... ... | reverse complement strand
GGTTCATAGAGAGGTACGTAATCTGCCCAATATGTGGAAGGCCGGACACGAAGCTTGTGAAAGTGAAGAGAACCCTCATGCAGAAGTGTATGGCCTGTGGGGCCGAAACTCCGGTTCCCAAGGTCTGAGGGAATATTTTAGAAGGCGGCGTTAAACTTGCCAGCTAGGAGGCGTGGGAGGAAGAAGAGGAAGAAGTCATTCCGGCGGAGGAGGAGACCCATGTCGAAGAGGGCCTCGAAACCTGAGAGTTCGCTAGACGCTGAGATGGAAGAGCTGCTGCCAGCGGATGAGGATCTCGAGGTATTCGGCAGAGTGCTGGAGCCCGTGGGCAAGGGTCACTTCAGGGTCGAGTGCTCCGACGGGATAGTCAGGATAGCTAGAGTGCGTGGCAAGCTCAGGGGCAAGAGGCACTGGATCAAGAGGGGCGACATCGTGCTAGTCTCCATATGGCCCTTCAAGAGGGACCGAGGGGACATAGTCGTCAGGTATGACAGGGCTCAGGTAGAGTGGCTGATAGAGAAGGGCTACATCGACAGATCTTGGGCGATGATGGAAGATGTCCTCTAGGCCCCGCGAGGGCTACGAGGAGATCGAGCGTAAGTTAGAGAGGATGATGGAGGAGGAATACCAGAAGCGCCTTAAGAAGGTTAAGGATGAAGAATACTACAAGGTGAGACAGCTAGTCTTCGATACGAGAACGGTAAGATCTCTGTTAAAACTATTCAATAAGGGAGTGTTAAATGACATAACGTGGATCGTGAGTGCTGGGAAGGAGGCTGTCGTCATGGCGGGTAGGGGCAGGGAGGGTGAAGTAGCGATCAAAGTATACAGAGTGGCTACTGCGAACTTCAAGAAGTACCTAGACTACATAGTCGGCGACTATAGGTTCGTGCCCGTCAAGGACAGGGATAGGCTGATCAGGCTGTGGGCTAAGAAAGAGTTCCGAAATCTCGTTAGAATGCACGAAGCTGGTGTCCGCGTCCCCAAGCCGATAGACGTTGTGGGAAACGTACTCGTTATGCAGTTTATTGGAGATGAGGGTTTTCCCGCTCCTCTCCTTAGGGAGATAAGGGAACTCGAAGACCCGCGTGGGGTTATGGAAGATATACTCGCCGGCATAAGGGCCGCTTACCTGAAGGCCGAGTTGGTGCACGGGGACCTGAGCGAGTACAACATCATGTATTGGAGAGACCTGCCCTGGATCATAGACGTCTCCCAGGCGGTCGTCACAGTACATCCAATGGCTGAAGCCTTGCTTCGAAGAGACGTGGAGAGGGTTATTCGATTTTTCAACGTGAGATTCGGTATAAGCGGCCCAGATCCTTGGGAGTTTGTAGAGGAGCTTCTTGAGGAGGCGGGGTGAGGCTCTTGAAGATTGAACTCAAAATCAAGATCCCGAAGAACAGAGTGGGGGCCCTCATCGGCAAATCAGGCTCCACACGCAGGAAGCTGGAGCGCCTCACCGGGGCCAAGATTCACGTGGACAGCGGGACTGGTGAGGTAACGATCGTGTTTGAGAAGCCTCCCGAAGATCCCCTCATGCCGCATAAGTTGCAGTCAATCATCCAGGCTATTGGTAGAGGCTTTGCCCCAGATAAGGCGCTCAAGCTTCTGGACGATGATTACGTCCTCGAGATTGTAGACCTCAGAGACTTCGTGGGAAGTAGTAAGAACGCCCTCCAGCGGATAAGAGGCCGCCTAATTGGGGAGGGAGGGAAGGCTAGACTGTACATAGAGAGGAGAACTGGGACCAACATATCAATATACGGCCACACCGCGGCTATCATCGGCAGGTATTACGATATTCTCCCGGCCAAGGAGGCAATTATCGCCTTGGCTTCGGGATCAAGACACTCCACCGCGTACAGGCGGATGGAGAGAAAGATCGCCGAGATGAGAGAGAGGGAGGCGCTCGAGCAGATGATGATACTTAGAGAGGCGAGGGCCTCTCGGAAGAGAAAGGAGGAAAGTGAGGCGGGGGAGTGTGAAGAATGAGCCCAGACGTTGCGGAACTCGAACAGATAAGCGCTGCAGACTTCTTCTACAGAAATAGATCGCTGGCCGGGTTTGACAATCCCGTTAGAGCCACTTACACCGCAGTGAGAGAACTCGTCGAGAATGCCCTAGACGCCTGTGAGCTCGCAGGTAGGCCGCCGAAGGTTATGCTGACCTTAGAGAATGTGGGAGGCGGCCAGAGCGATGGTACGTCGATATACCTGCTCAGGGTTAGGGACAACGGGATAGGCCTCCGCCCAGAAGACGTGCCTGCAGCCTTCGGGAAGGTTTTCGTCAGCTCTAAGTACAGGCTGATGCAGAGCAGAGGAACCTTTGGACTGGGAGGCACCATGGCTCTATTGTACGGGCAGATTACCACAAACCGCCCCTTCAAAGTGATATCAGGGCGAAAAGGCTCGCCGCTCTATGAATTCACGATGAAAATCGACATACAGAGGAATGAGCCCGTAATCTTGGGTAAGAGAATCTTGGCTGGCGTGTCCAGAGACTCCATGACCACCGTTGAGTTCTACTTTGAGGGCAATTACAAGAGGGCCAGGCCGAAAATCATAGATTACCTCCACCAGACGGCAATCGTCACGCCCTACGCTGACATAATGTTCATCGACCCAGACGGTCTGTTCTTCTACTTCTCACGAACTACCGATCAGATCCCGCCTCCCCCAAAGGAGACGAAGTTCCATCCGAAGGGGATAGACTTCGAACTCCTGAAGAGGCTCTCAGAGACTACGAGGACTCGGAAGTTGGTGAGCTTCCTGACCACGCACTTCCAGCGCGTTGGAGATAAGACGGCCAGAGAGATCCTGAAGAGGGCGGGACTGTCCCCAGATCTAAACCCCAAGAAGTTAGATGATCGCCAGCTCGAGTTCCTGTTCCGGGCTTTGGTCTCTTACGATAACTACCTACCCCCTGACCCGAGCGTGCTGTCTCCCCTAGGCCCAGAACTCTGGGAAGAGGGCATCAGGAAGGAGCTGCGACCAGAGTTCGTGAAGGCCGTTCAGCGTCCACCCGCGGTTGTAGAAGGCCACCCCGTCATAGTAGAGACTGCGATAGCCTACGGCGGAGATATTAAGCCCGCTGGAGAAGTTCAGCTCTACAGATTCGCCAACAGGATCCCTCTACTGTACGACGTCAGCAGCGACGTGTCGTACCTCGTTGCAAAGAGGATAAACTGGTCTGTCTACGGGATAAAGTCCTTGGAGGAAGAGCCCATAGCCCTGTTCTTCCACGTGGTATCTACTAAGGTACCGTTCAAGACCGTCGGAAAGGAGTTCATAGCGAACAAGCCCGAGCTGGCCAGGGAGGTCGAGCTCGGATGGAGGGCTTGCGCCAGAGATCTGAGGATATACCTGAGCAGGAAGCGGCGCGCTCAGTCGGCGGCAAGGAGACTCGAGATGCTCGCCCGGTACTACAAGCTGATTGCTGAGGTGCTGGAAGAGTTGACCGGCGAGAGGCCGGAGGTAGAGCCTCTACTCAAGAAGCTCGCCAAGAAGGCCAGAATAGAAGAATCTATGGGGGTGATTGGAGGTGCCAGCGAGAGCTGATAGAGCGGAGTCCCTCGAGGAAGTCAGGCAGAGAATACTCGAGGTAGCTGAGCGAGTGGCAGAGGCTCTGGAGAAGGGAGAATTTCCGAAGATAAGATACCCTCCAAACTCCAAGGGGAACATAGAGTTCAGAGAAGACGTCGGATACATCTTCAGGCCTAAGACGTTCAGCGAGATAGAGGGCAGCAAAGTTAAGAGCGCGAAGACGCTCGCCGGAGTTCTCTACGGCCTCGCTAAGGCGCTTGACCACTTGCAAAGCGGACTCACAATGACCAAGAGGGACTTCTACTACTTGCACAAGGTGGAGAGGCTCAAGGGAACCCTGTTCCCAGAGGACCAGAGGGAGACGGACGCTAGAATCGTGCTCATGGAGCTCATCCTGGGCATGCCGAGAGAGGCTTTCTCCATTACCAGCGACCCAAGGGGTTGGATCTACGGAGATATAGAGCTTGTAGACATGACTGGGCGCACAATCAGGGCGGACAGGGTCGGGGAGATGGGATACTCCGTGCCGCCCAGGCCAGAGAACATCAAGTTCAAGAGGATAGGTGTGAAGGCGGTCGTGGCGGTCGAGAAGGTCGGCCCGGCAAAGAACATGATCGAGCTTGGAATTCCAGAAGAGTACAAGTTGGGGATTGCCATTCTGAAGGGTCAGGCGTCTAGGAGCATGAGACGCTTCCTCCGGATGCTGTCCGATGAGGGCGTGCCGATAGCGATACTGACAGACTTCTCTCCGTGGTCTCTGAGGATCGCGGCCACAGTGGTCTACAACAGCATAAGCTCTGCTCACATACCAGATCTTGCGGCTCCCGAGGCTAGATTCATAGGGATCATCGCGGAAGACATAGAGACAGGCTTCTTCAAGGACTATCAGTTCGCTCTCGAGCCGCTGACGCCAGCGGACCTGAAGGCCGCGATGGACAACGTAGACCTGCCAAACCTGCAGCATCCGTTCTGGCAGAGGGAGAATGAGTGGTTCCTAAAGAACAAGAAGAAGGCGGAGCTGGAGATATTCAAGGCTATGAGTCCATCAGCCAAGCGGCTTAAGGAGCTATTCGTTAGCTACCTCAGGGAGAAGCTCGAAGACAGGCTGGGAGTCTCCATATGAGTCGCCAACCTTTAAATCGCGAGTCAGTTCTCTTGCTTCTTGGTGCTCCGGTGGTGTAGCCAGGCCAAGCATAGGGGCCTTTCGAGCCCCAGACCCGGGTTCAAATCCCGGCCGGAGCACCAAACGATCACCTCCTTACTCTCCCAAGGTTTTAATACGATCTAAACACTACCCCCTAAAGTCTAGGGCGGGGGTAGCCAAGCCTGGTCCAAGGCGCCCGGTTCAGGACCGGGTGGGCGTAGGCCCGCGTGGGTTCAAATCCCACCCCCCGCACCATGATTCAATTTCGGGTCTTTTTCATGGTGGCTTTGGCTCTTCTCTAAGCTTCTCTTTCCACGTATTCCATAGCTCTCGAATGCTTTGAACTTCGCGCCTCATAACCACATACCTTAATCTTTTAAGAGAGTTCTTGGTCTCTCGCCATTTATTTCACTAAAATCCCCTCAATTCGCACTGAATCATTTAGCCTTCGAGTAGGTTTACATCAATAATTATTCACTTCACTGCTATAATAAACACTTCATTTTCTTCCTTTTCAATGGATTCAACCACACTAAAACCAACTTCTTCAAGCACGTTCATATAATCTTTAAATGTCCACTTAATCCTGGGGTTCATTATAGAGGCTATTTCAGCCCACCTAACTCCCTCCCTCTCTATTACGAAAACATGGTTTTCAAGTATACCCTCAACCGTTTTATTGGGAACCTCAATATGTATTACTCGCAATCCTTTCATTTCAAATGGTCGATCTATGTTAAACTTCCTTCGCCTACGCCATTCCTTCTCAGTCAGCTCTTTGAGAGCCGCCCTTTCCAGTTCAGGAGAAGGGCTGCAAAATATGAATTTCCCACATTCATTAAGTATGGAACATACTCCTCTAGCTGATGCCTTTAAATCATCATGAGTCCTTAGTTCATCAAAATAATCACTGTACACACAATCATATTTACGCATACATTTTCTACCTAACTCGTCGAATCTAGAACGGAAAAACCTTATCTTAAAACCCTGTTCTTCTGCAAGTATTGATGCGTATTTAATAGCTACCGCACTCTGATCGGAGCCCTCGACCTCATAATTTCTTTTAGCAAACATTACAGTCTTAAAGCCAAGTCCACAAGAGCTATCCAATATAGAACCAACATCTAAACTATGGAGTAAAGGAAATAATGGTCGCAGAGCCTTCTCAGTGTTCTCCCAATATCGAGCCATCCAAATTTCTCTTGTAAACCATAACCACCTCCAAATTGTATCCCAAGACTCTTCTTCACTTCTACAAGTATATACCTTCCTAATCCCATAGGATGAAATAATACCCCTTACTGTTTCTGGTGGGAGACTATCTTCCTTGCCCTTGCCCATCTCCCTAATTCTTACCCAACTGTAGAAAAGTGAGCGCCCCCTTGAAAAAGCGCTGAAATTGAAGATAAAGACGCCCCAAGCCTCTTTTTATTGGTGGCTTCCTGCGGTCTCGGCCCATAAAGAAGCAGAGGATCACCAAAACCCTGCTCAGGCAATGATCTTCTGGCTTCAAATTGCATGATATTGTGTGGTGCCGGGGGTGGGACTTGAACCCACGACCGCCCGGTATCTGACGCGCCCGCCTTCAGCCGGGCGCTCTCCCAGTCTGAGCTACCCCGGCACCAAGGGCACTGATGCCCTGGTTGCCAATATATTCTTGGCGCCTAGTCCTTAATCCTCTCGAGGAGCCCCACCACCAGCAAGATCTGTGATCTCGTCTGAGGAGGCATGTTAATGTCGCTTATTATCTCGTTGAGTAAGGAAATAGCTTTGCTAGCCCTGACTCCATAGCTGAGGGATTCGTCTCTCAGGGCATCTATCACCTCCGTGGTGGCCTTCCTAATGTTTCTAGGAACTCCTCTATCTTGCGAAATCCGGTCTAACATCTTAATGGCATCGCTAATACACTTCTCATACTCCGCCTTCTTCGAAGAAGTCTTTCTCGTCATAGGACCCACCTCCCCTAGTCTAATCAGAGGGACGGTTCAAAATGTTTGACTGTTTCATATTTAAAGACCCTCGGGGCGGTCTAGGTTGATGAGCAAGGGCAAGGAAGACGATAAAGCCGCCAAGCTGGCCGAAGCCTTAAAGCGCGGCTGGAAGATGCTGTCAGAAACTTGTCCGAATTGTGGTTCTCCCCTATTCCAAGCAGGGGGTGAGGTGATATGCGCAGTTTGCGGCACGAAGTACATCCTCGTCTCTTCTGAGGAGGAGGCCGCCGAAGCCAGAGCAATGTACTCGCTGATGGAACTACGCGACGCTCTGATCAGAACGCTCAGCCGAGAGATGCAGAGGCTTGGAACTTCCAGCGAAGAAGAGCTTTACGAGGTAGTCTCAACAATCAAGCAGGTGGTTGAGACTATTGAGGTCATACAGAGGGTCATCAAGGACTATCAGGTCTCTCGAGGGAAACGTTGATCGGTCTGGGGATCCCTGAGGCCGCCTGAGCCTCATCCAATATTATCTGAATTAACGCGAGAGGATCTGTCCTCGCAAGTCCGCTGAGCTTCTGAACTATTAGGAACACTCCCTCTTTGCCTCCCTCCAGAGTGAGCTCGTACCGATCATATCTCAGCGTGACGACTCTCCCCCCTTCAGTGCGGTAGTAGTACTTTATAGTCACTCTGAATCGGAACTCCGCACTCTGCTCGGGCTCTGAGTGTCTTAGGTGGTATATGGCGCTAAGAGCAGCCCCCGAGTCGAATACGATCTCCCTCCCGCCTACCACTCTGGAGACGACGAACTCCCTAACGGCGCGTATAGGGGGGGAGTGCCCTGGCTGAACGAGTACCCTATCAGTTAGGCCGTTGATCCGCGAGAGAGCCACGAGTAGGTAAGAGGTTAGCTTAACCCACCCTGTCCTCTCCTGCCAGAGCCTGAAGGAGTACCTCAAGCTTCTTCGTTACCCCCCTCTTCGTACTTCATCTTAGAGAACTCAGCTATGAACTTCCCTAACTTCTCGCCGATGCCTTTAACCTCAACGAGCTGATCGGGCTCGGCGTTGAAGACGGCTCTCAGCGACCCGAAGTGCTTGAGGAGTTTCCGAGCAGTCTCGATGCCCACGCCTGGGACGGAGGCTAGAACCCTCTCCATATCCTCCTTCAGGCTCCTAGTGGGGGCCTTTCTTATAGATACCCTTCTCCTGCGTTCAATCTGCTCTCTCCTCGCAATGAGTCTAATTATCTGGGCTGTGTCCTCAGGGGTCTTCGTCCAGATAATCGGCAGGCCCATCAGAGCCAGCGTGGATATCAACCCCATGAGGGATCTTGGATTCACGGCCCTCCCAGCTGGCCGGAAGGGATCCCTCCCCTCTACTATCAAGATCGGGCGCTCGTACGTCTCGCGCATTCGCGCGACCTGATCGAATATCCTCCCGTCAATTAGAGAGGAGGCGAGGTCATCTGCCGCCTTCCTCTCTATCGCCACTCGGTCGCTAACGACGAAGTCGCCTACTTCAAGCCTCACTACGCTCAGCCTGACATCCGGCATCGCCGACAGCTCTCTGACGACTGGGCTCTGAAGCTCGCGCGTGTCAACCTTCACCACGACCTCTTGTGACTTCTTCTTGTCAGCCTCTCTTCCCTCGTCGGCAAATTCCGTGAGAGGTGTGGGCGGTCGAACCACGACTTTTGGCATGGCCTTCTCCCTCTTGACGGCCCTCCAGAACATTCCCTCCTCCACACCCTCTGTCAGGAGGACCACCACCTCGCCTGGGCGGCCTCTCCCGGTGCGGCCCTTTCTTTGTATATGCCTGATCTCTGAGGGAACCGGATCGTAGAAGACCACGAGGTCTACTTCTGGAACGTCCAATCCTTCTTCAGCCACGCTAGTGGCTACTAGCACGTTGTAGCTGCCGTTGGCGAATTCTTCAAGTACCCTCTTCTGCTGGGATTGAGACATACCCTTCTTTCCTCCCCTGGCGGCCTGTCCGTAGAACTTCACTGGCTTGGCCCCTGGTATCTTGGATATGCAGCGATAGACGGATTCTACTGTCTCCCTCAGGTTGACAAAGACTATCACTCTGGCCTCTGCCGAGGCTCCTAGTTTCCTCGCTATAATAGAGCGTAGCGCATCGAGTTTGGGGTGAGGAGGGGCTTCTTTCAGCAAATTTAAGAGTCTTCTGGTCGACTCGAGTCCCAGAAGAAGTCTGTCAGACTTCCCTCTTCTGGGGACCGTGGAGATCCGCTTGAGGTAGTCCAGAGCTGGCTCCGGTCCCTGAGACGCAATCACTCCCATTAAATGTCGGAGCTTGATCGCAAGGGCTACTCCCGCGAGTGCCGATCTAGACTCTGGGTCGTCGCTCCCCGCTAGCTTAGACTGGAGTTCTAACAGGGTTCTGAGCGGGACCCTAGCAGGCTCCCTGCCTAGGCTGATTAGTCCCTTGCTAGCCAGCGAGGAGACCTGGGACTCGAATTCAGACTTCAAGAGATTCAGGGCCTCGACGTAGGGAGGCGGCAACCTGACTCTCACAGCCCGAATCCGCAGGGGCGCCAGGTAGGGTTTGACGTCAGGGCTGTCACGACTTCTGGTCAGCACGCGGTTTATCTTCAGGGAAGATAGTACCTCACCCACTCTCTCCTCGCTGGAGCCTGGGGTGGCAGTCAAAGCCAAGATCAGAGGGTCTCTCGCAGAACTCACGTAGGCGTCGGCGATCTTCGCGTAGGGGTAATTCCCCACGGCCCTGTGGGCCTCGTCAAAAATCAAGAGGACGAAGTCTTCTAGCGCAAGACGACCCGACAATATGTCATTCCAGACCACGTGGGGCGTAGCTGAGAATACTCTGCCTCTCCCAGACCAGAGTTCTGATCTCTTACTGGGGCTGAGAACTCCCGTGATCAGCTGGAAGCATTCAGCTTCGAGCTTTAACAACCTCCTAAAGGTGGAGAGGTGCTGGAGGGCGAGGGGCCTAGTTGGAGATAGTATCAGCACTCTCCCCCAGGGCCTGCTACTAAGCCTCTCTGCCGCCACGAGCGCGGCTATCACGGTCTTGCCTAGCCCCGTAGGAAGCACTATCAGCGTGTTACCCTCCAGCGCCTCAGCTGCCAGGTCTAACTGGTACTCCCTCTCTTCTATCAGGTCCTTGTTCAAAAGGGGATTGTTAAACATGGGGAACACTGCTTTCAAGCCGTCAGGCTAGTGGGATTCTCCCGAGAGCAACTTCTCGTAATCCTCTGGAGAGAGCAGAGTGTCCCACTCTTCCTTCAGGTTGCTTGGCTCAAGGACAGCGATCCAGCCGTTCCCATACGGGTCTTCAGATACGATCTCCAGCTCTCCCGTGATCTCCGTTCCTCCTTCCTCTATCACACCTGCATCGGAGTTGATTTCAACGATCTTTCCGCTTATAGGAGCGTATATGTGGTCGACGGCTTTGTTGCTTTCAACCAGCCCCATCTCCTCCCCCTTCTTGACCTCAGTACCGATCGGCTTGACCTCAACGTAGGTTAGGTCACCGAGCTGTTCAACGGCGTGCTTCGTCAATCCCACTCTTACCTTGGCCCCATCTTCCTCGAGCTTGGCCCACTCGTGGGTCTTGGTGTACCTCCTGTCCCTCGGCACCTCTTCCAAGGTCTCCCCACCCATGGCGCCGAGCGGTCTGTAAAACTATAGAACATTTACTCGAATTCCCCCACATCAGCCAGGCCTTCTGGGAGTATAGCGAATAGAGCCTCTCCGGGCGGTAAGCAGGAGGAATCTTCAATGCTCATTATCCTTCTGTTACCAACAGATCTCCTTATCTTGAGAATTGGATCGGGCGCGTGGCCCAGGGTGTATCCTCCGGCTGGACCGTAGCGTCTTAGTGGAGACATCTTCCCAATCACGTGATTGGTTATCACGCACACCGCGCCTAGGTCGGCGAGCCTACTTAGTTCACCCAGCATTCTCGCCATCGTCTGTTGCCTTGCGGGGAGCATGTTGAGACCTCGATACTCAGCTCGAAACGGAGCTAGAAGGGAGTCCACAACGACCAACCCAGCTTCTCCCGACCTCACGAGCTCCGCTGACTTCTCTATAGCTACGTAGAGGGCCTCCACGGTCCTGACCCGGGCCACCATTATTCGTCTTAGAGCCAGATCTGGGTCTATTCCCTTAGCTCGCGCCATGGCAGCTACCCTGACCGCAGAGAAACCGCCCTCCGTGTCTAAGTACACAGCGCCGGAGTCGAAACCCCCCTCCCGCTCCGGGAGCTGAACATTCACCGAGAGCTGGAGAGCGGTCTGGGTCTTGCCGACCCCTGGCTCCCCGTAGATCATTACTAGGCTGCCTTCTGGGAGTCCGCCGCCAAGCAGATTGTCCAAGGACCTGACTCTAAACTTCAGCAGCCTCTTGGCTCGCTTTGTCAACTCTAACGCGGGCATGAATTCTATGGCCTCTTTTGCAGCCAGCCGAGTTATTTCGGCCGCTAGATCCCTGTCTATACCGCACTTCTCAGCTAATACCTCAGGAGGAGTCTTCGCGAGTTCCTCCAAGGAGCCGAACGCCTCAGATACCCTAGAAGCCACCCACTCAGGCAGGCCCTTGGAGAGGAGGAACTCTTTGACGGACCCCATCCCTACAACCCTCTCTTTAACCCAAGCACAACCGCAACCGCGTTCGAGGCCACATGGGCCAGGGGGGTTATTAGAACGGCCGCCAATACTACATTAGTGCTGGGGCGCTCGACCGGCAGGGTTAAGACCAGAGCGAACAAGAGAAATCCCAGCTGATCCAAAATTGGCGCCTGCTGCCCGGGCTTGAGTCCAAGCCTCCTCTTAAGAAACGATCCGGTGAGATCTCCAATCATGGCCCCTAAAGCTAGGAGAAACCCTGAGAGCGGCCGCCCTTGCAGAATCCCAACGAGCGTACCGACGAGTATTCCCGCCGCGAACCCCCGTATAGTTTTGTTACTCCCGAATATAGGTCTGCCGTCCCTCCAAGTTCTCCCACAGTCGATGGGGGCGCCTCCACCGAAGATTACGGGCGAGGCGTTGGCGAAATACGCTGGTAAGACAAACCACAGCGCCTCTTTTAGAACCGTGATCGACGCCATGTTACATTCGGGAGGGGCGGACCTCCTTGATTTAAAGGAACTCTAGTCCTCTTGGGGTTAGGAGGAAGGTCGCCTGCGTCCCAGCCCCCGGTCCTGATTCTACCACGATCCTCCTCACATTGCCCTCAGCGACCTCAACTCGAAGTGATCCGCCCACAAGGGATTGAAGCGCTCGCCCGCCGACCGGAGGTCCCTCTCGGCTGTCATCAACCACCACGACGCACGTCAGACCATAAGTATCGGCGTACTGCTTGAGCAACGCTGCGATGAACAGCATCTCGCGATAGGCCGCCGATTTTTTCTTTCTGTCCTCTGGAGGGGATGTCTCTGCCACTGCCAAGAACACCGAAGAGAGTTCATCTACGATCAGGTGCGCCGGGCTGCCACACTCCCTGAGGACGACGGCGGGTATGATCAGTCTCCGAAGCGCCCTGGGGTTCACTCTGACAGCGCGTACACTCTCAAGAGAACGCAGATCCTCGGTCATGGTGTAAAGTCTCGAGACCCCATCTCCAGCAGGCGACGTGTCAAAGTACAAGACGCGCCCGCCAGCTGACGCGAGCTGTAGAGCTATGTAGGAGGCCAAGGTTGTCTTACCTGCGCCTGGCCTGCCGTGCAACAGTACGAGCCCTCGGGGAACGCTGAATTCTCTCACCTGATATCCAGCCGCAAACTACATGCGACCAGTTTTTAACGCAGACGCCGCCGCAATCAAACTCGTGAAGAAACTGCTGGGCTTCATCGTGAATCCAATCGCGGGACTGGGAGGACCAGCCGGCTTCAAGGGAACCGACGACCCAGAGATCGTCAGGTTGGCCCTGGAGATGGGATTTGAGCCTGTATCGCCGCGAAGGGCCAGGCGGGCCATACGCTCTCTTGTTTCCAGGATATCAGATATCCCCGTAGTATCTCCCAGAGGAGAGATGGGAGAAGAAGAGCTGAGGGCTGAGGGAGTGGGGCCCTCAGAGATCCTAGAAATCCCAAAGGGGAGCACCAGCACGGCAGAAGACACCAAGAAGGCGGCTGCAGAGATGCTTCAGAGGGGCGTAAACCTCATCCTCTTCTGCGGTGGAGATGGAACGGCAGCAGACATAGCCTCAGTTGTGGGGGAGAAAGTCCCCATCTTGGGGATTCCCGCTGGCGTGAAGATGTTCTCTGGAGTCTTTGCCTACTCCCCAGAAGAGGCGGGATCCCTGGCGGCGGACTTCCTACAGGGAAAGGTCGGTGTTCGATTGGCAGAGATATTAGACGCTGAAGAAGAGAGTTACAGGGCCGGTCGGCTGAGCCTCGCGCTGCGAGGATACGCTCTGACGCCAGACGACCCGACTAGGATCCAGCTGTCAAAGCAGCCAACGCCCGCCTCTGAGAAGGAGACCATCCGGGGCATCGCCAAATACGTGAGCGAGCTTCTGTCGGACGACACTCTGTACATCTTAGGGCCGGGCTCAACTGTGCTACTCGTGGCGAGGGAGCTGGGAATCAATAAGACGCCGCTGGGTGTAGACGTCTCTCTGGGCAGGAGGTTGCTGGCTAAGGACGTTAACGCGCGAGAGCTGGAGCAGTTGGTCGTGCGTCACAAGGGGCCGATTAAGCTGGTTCTCTCTCCTGTGGGCGGATCGGGCGTTTTACTCGGCAGAGGGAATCAGCAGATTTCCCGGCGGGTTCTTGAGAGGTTGAGTAGAGATGACTTGATAGTCGTCTCGGCCCCCTCTAAGATCGCCAACTTGAGGGAACTCAGGCTAGACCTGGACGAGGATGTCAAAGAGAAATTCGTTGGCTACATTAGAGTGATAACAGGTTACAGAGAGGAGACGGTTATCAGAATCAGGTAATTTTTACCAAAAACAAGGAAAAATTGGGGAGAGGTCTACAGCTGGTCAAAACGTCATGATCTTCAGTACCGTGTCCTCTACAATGGACATTATCCTCTCTCTGGACTCTTCCTCTCCCATTCGATCTCCGTCGACTAGGGCGTCAATCAATGGGTTAGCCCTGGTTCTACGCCTTCTCTCCCTTGGATGAGGCGTGATTATGTTCGGCGCCGTTATGCCTGAGAACAGGAGTATGACCCTTATCCTGTCTCCTAGCGATGGGTCTATGTCCGCTCCCCACTTGAACACTGCATCGGGAGACAGCCTGCTTGACACAAGCTCGGCCGCCCTGTGAACCTCCTCGAGTGTCATGCTAGAACCGCCAAGCACCACCAGTATAGCTCCCTTGGCTCCATCTGGGTTGAAGTTGACGAGTGGATTCTCTAAGGCCATCCGTATGGCCTCCTCCACTCTATCCTTCCCTCGGCCGTTAGCCTCGCCGATTCCAACAGCCGCCAAGCCGCCTACGCTCATCAGCGCCCTTATGTCCGCGTAGTCAACGTTCACCAGAGCCCTCTTGGTGATTATCTCGGTTATTCCCTTGACCATTATCGCGAGTAGGTAGTCTGCAACCGCGAAGGCTTGATCGAGCGGTAGGTCCTTGAACTTCAGCAGCTTGTCATTGTATATCGTCACTATCGTGTCTGAGTACTCCGCCAGCCTTCTGACGCCCTCTGCAGCCTTCATCATCCTAGCCTTGCCCTCGCTCTTGAACGGCAGTGTGACTACGGAGATCACGATAGCGCCCTTGTCCTTAGCTATCTTCGCGACTACCGGCGCTGCCCCCGTGCCGGTTCCTCCGCCCATCCCGGCTGCTATGAATACTAGATCTGGTCTCTTTCCCAAGGCGTCGGCTATTAAGTGGGCATCCTTCTCCGCGCAGGCCCTCCCTATCTCTGGATAGCCCCCTGCTCCAAGCCCTCCAGTGATTGATTCTCCTATCAACACCTTGACGTGTGCATTTGTCCTGTCAAGGTGCTTCTTGTCAGTATTTATGGCGACGGCCCTGGCGCCCGTTATTCCCACCTTCATGATCGTGTTTATCGTGTTGCAGCCAGCACCCCCAACTCCAACTATGACTATGTTTGCTTCTCCAACCTCGGGAGACGTGTCGCCGAGTATGCTGGAGTACACATCGGGGACATCCGCCTCTTCTCGCTTCTGATCTGATATTATTCGCCTTATCATGCTCAGCGGATCGTCTTCCTCACGGGTCTCGAGTGCGCTGCTCCCTCTTAGCCTCAACGCGTCTTCGACTATCTTTGCCATCATGCACCACCTCCCTCTGGCGAGTATGCACCAATGAGTGAGTGCCTGCTGAGTATGAACTCCCTGAGAGCGTCCCTGATGAGTTCGCTCCTAGTGGGATACCCCAGGGCAACCCTGATCTTCTCGAGCTGATTTAACAGGCTTATTGGGAGCTTTACAGATACAACAGCAGGTGAAAAGGAGACATTCCTATTTTCCTCACGAATCTTGGTCTCCTCACTCATACAACCACCTGCGGGCGAAGAACCCGCAGGCGCGTGAAACTTTCTCCCAAGAGAAATAAGTCATTCGCACGAGGCTTAACAGCGTTATGTTCGCAGTCGACTTACATAGTCTGTTGAAGGAACTTAGTTCAGGCCAATCCGTTCATATGGTATCTCTCAATCTTTTGAGAAAAAAGATGAAGTATGCATGAATAGCCCAGATTAATCAGCCTTCCTAGAAGTTGATTGCGTAGATTTACCCTAGACGTATCCTAGAGGCTAAGATGGGGCAATATATCTAATATTGATGATTTCCAGTCCGCAGGAGAGTAGGCAATCCGCGCGAGAATATGGCATGTTGTATCTGCGCGAATCTTATCACAGCACCTGTGCGATTATAATTGGATGTACCGTTCAAATTCTAAACATATAGGAGAGCCCTTGAGCCATCGGAGCTAGCAATCTTTAGATTAATGATCGGCGGCATGCTGGCCGGCGGTTGAAGTTGAGGGATCAGATCCCCCCGTCTTCGGGACGAGCATTTCGCAAGACCGAGCTAATTCCTAACTGGGATGAGGAAACTATCAGAGAGATGCTAAAAGCGATAGGAGTCACCGACCTGAGGGACCTGTTCAGAGATATCCCGCAAGAAGTGCTCCTAGAGGAGTCCCCCGACATTGGCCCGGCGATGGACGAGTTGAGCGTCGAGTCCCTCGCCCTCCAAGTGCTCTCCACCAACAGGGGCGCCCATGAGTTCTTATGCTTCTTGGGAGGAGGCACGTGGGATCACTACGTCCCACCTCTCGTTGACGAGCTGTCAGGAAAGCAGGAATTCTACTCCGCTTACACGCCGTACCAGCCGGAGATCTCTCAAGGATCGCTTCAAGCGTTGTTCGAGTACCAGTCGCTGATATGCGAGCTGACAGGTATGGACGTAGCGAACTCGTCCCTGTACGACTGGTCGACGGCCCTTGGAGAGGCCGCCAGGATGGCGCTGAGGGTCACCCACAAGAGACGCGTAGTCGTCTCGAGAACCACTCACCCTGAGAGGTTGGAGGTTCTCAAGACGTACGTTGGACATGTGGCAGACATAGAGGTTTTGACTTATGATGCTAGGAGAGGCGTTACGCCCTTAGAGGCCATAGAAGGCGCTGTAGACAGCGATACGGCCATGGTCTACTTGGAGTACCCGAACTTCTTTGGGGTTGCGGAGGAGCCTCTAGAGAGCGCAGCAGACATGGCTCATAAGGTTGGGGCTCTGCTCACGGTGGGCGTAGATCCGTCGGCCCTCGGCGTTCTAAGACCGCCCGGCGAGCTAGGGGCAGACATCGTGGTCGGCGAGGGTCAGCCTCTAGGACTCTACATGAGCTTTGGTGGGCCCTACCTGGGGATATTCGCCGTCAGAGAAGACTTCAGGCTCATTCGGCAACTGCCGGGGCGGCTAATAGGAATGACCCGGTCGAGAGATGGTGTTAGAGGCTACGTGATGACTCTTCAGACCAGAGAGCAGCACATCAGGCAGGAGAGGGCGACCTCAAACATCACGACCAACGAGGCTCTAATGGCCATAAGGGCCGCCATCTACCTCAGCCTGCTCGGCCCCAGCGGAATGAGGACGCTGGGCGAGAAGATCCTAGCCAACTCCCACTACCTGCAGAAGAGAATAGACGAACTTCCGGGGTACGCGGCGCCGAAGTTCGACTCGTTCCACTTCAAGGAGTTCTTGGTTGTCAGCGAGAGGAAACCTTGGGACGAAATAAGCCGACGCCTGCTCGAGAAGAAGATCTTGGCTGGCCTCAGTGTCGGTAGGTGGTACCCAGAGCTGGCTGACTGCGCCCTGATCTCTACGACCGAGAGACACTCCAAGGCCGACTTGGATGCTCTAGTAGAGGCTCTGAGGGAGGTGTAGGGGATGACCGGGTTCAGGCAGGCTAGGTGGTCTGCTCGACCAGACGTGCTAGAGCCAACGGTATTCGAACTCTCTCACGGCGACGGGTACTACAAGTTCAATGTCGATAGAGAAATTCTCAACCAGCTAGGAGTAAGCAGCGCAACCGAGCTCATCCCAGAGCGATTGAGGAGGAGGAAACTCGGACTTCCCTCGCTGTCAGCTCCTGAGGTGGCTAGGCACTTCTCTCGCTTGGCCGAGATGAACTATGGGGTGGACAGCGGTCCGTACTGGCTCGGATCCTGCACGATGAAGTACAACCCTAAGCTTCATGAGAAGATAGCCTCGTGGCCTCAAGTGACTAGGCTCCACCCATACCAGCCAGAGGATACCGTGCAAGGCGCCCTGAGGATCATGTATGAGCTTTCTCAGATGCTGGCAACCATAACGGGCCTTCCACACTACACTCTGCAGCCAGCCGCTGGAGCGCACGGGGAGTTCGCCGGGGCCCTCATCATTCGAGCGTTTCACTTGGATTCTGGAGAGAAGCGGAGGGATGAGATGCTCATACCGGTCTCTGCCCACGGCTCAAACTTTGCGAGCGCGGCCATGGCGGGATTCAAGGTGATCAAGATACCCAGCGACAAGAGGGGTAGGGTGGACCTAGGCGCCCTCAAGGCCGCGGCGGGCGAGAGAACAGCTGGCCTAATGATCACCAACCCGAACACACTCGGTCTCTTCGAGACTGACATGTTGGAGATAGCAGACGTCATTCACGGAGCTGGGGGTCTGATCTACTACGACGGAGCCAACCTCAACGCGATACTCGGGAGGGTGCTGCTGTCTGACATGGGAGTGGATGTGGCGCACCTCAACTTGCACAAGACGTTCTCAGCTCCACACGGATCTGGTGGACCTGGGGCTGGGGCTGTAGGCGTCAGAGAAGGCTTGCAGGACTTCCTACCAGTTCCAGTGGTTCGAAAGGGTGCGAATGGCTTCTACCTCGATTACTCAGTACCAAAGACTATAGGGCGCGTCAGGGCCTTCTACGGCAACTTCGGAGTGGTAGTCAAGGCCTGGGCATACTTGAAGAGACTCGGATCGGAGGGTCTGCTGGCGGTCTCAGGCGCTGCGGTCCTCAACGCCAACTACGCCCTGAGTAGGGTGAGGCGGCTCAGGGGAGTGGCCATTAAGTACGGGGCAGAGGACCCATGCAAGCACGAGTTCGTCATAAGCCTGGAGCCCCTCAAGAGAGATACCGGCGTCAAGGCCCTGGACGTGGCGAAGAGGCTCTTGGACAGGGGCGTGCACCCGCCGACCATGTACTTCCCGCTCATCGTAGAGGAGGCCTTCATGATGGAGCCAACCGAGACTGACAGCCTGAGAGAGCTTGATTACTACATAAGAGCACTTGAAGAGGCTCTGAGGGAGGCCTACGAGTCCCCGGAACTCGTCAAGGGGGCCCCAACCTCCACGGCTGTAGGTAGGCTGGACGAGGTGATGGCCGCCCGCAAGCCTATCCTAAGCTGGAGAATGTATGAGAGGAGGAAGGCGGAAGGTACTCAAGGCTAGCAAGACTCCCAAGGCCCAGACCGCTGCCACAAGATGGGGCTCGGTCATGGGTTTGAGGCGGAGGATTATGCCCACCAGAGAGGGATGAGGCGGGGGACGCAGCGTCCCGTCGCTCGAGATGGATGCTCTGCCCTTAGCTGAGGTTCGTCCCCAGTGCAGGGCTTTCAGGAGAAAGTCAAACGCGTGTGGGGCGAGCATCAACAGCAGAACCCACTCTTGGGTATACAGCAAGGCTGCGGCAGCGAGAAAACCGCCCATATAGAACGTCCCAGCGTTCCCTGGAAAGGCCCTGGCTGGGAAGACATTGTAGAAGAGGAAGGGAAGCATAGCAGCCATGAACACTAGGCAGGAGGTAGTTAGCGGGATGTTGCCTGAGAGGAGCCCGTGGATGGCAAGGGTGACCGCAACGAGTGAGGAATAGCCTGCCTCTAAGCCGTTGAATCCAGCTAGAATATTCACGCCGTTCACAGCGAAGGTTCCTATGAGGGCTGACCAAGCGGGGAAAAGTGCGGGCGGGAGTGAGAACCACAGCACGATCCTCTCCTGAGGTGGCAGGAAGACGAAGGGAACGGCAGCCAAGATCACCTTCTCTAGATTAGTGAGCCCAGCTATATCGTCGAAGAGACCGAGCGCGGCCGTGTATAGCGACAGCGCCATTACGTAGTGGATTGAGGGGTCTTCTCCAAGCCAAGAGTAGATGGTAAGAGCTACAATAGATGCTCCTATTGGGGGAATCGCGCCTACGCTAACGCAGAGGCGGTCTCCTGGTTTGTGAACATCTCTTGAAACCCAGCCCTTCTTGAGACACGCTGATAGCCAGGGTTTCATCGCAACTAAGCTTAGAGCAAAGCTGAGGAGGGTTAGTTGAATCGATAGGGACATCAGAGGTCGCTCCCTGTCGGTTTTAATTAACAGAGGGTGCTGTCCCTCGGATGCTCTTAGACATCCTCCCAGCGGCTCTAGCAGGCATAACTTCGGCTATTGCTACCGACGTCATGACGAAGCGATTTGCAAAACGGCTTAGAGATAAGGGTCTGGTCGGAATTGATGTCCACAAGCCAGGAAAGCCAGAGGTTCCAGAAGGGGCTGGATTCGCCGTGATAGTGGGTTCCGCCGTGGGGTGCGTAACGCTCTGGCTGCTCAGCCCCGGCAGTCACATAAGTGGCTTCCTGGGTGCGGCCTCTCTGGGGGCCTTGATCGGAGCGCTAGACGATAGGCTGGACTTAGGGGGGGTGAAGAAGCCAGCACTCACGTTGGCTGCCGCCCTGCCCCTCATAGCGACGGGCGCTGTGCACCCCAGGCCCCTCCTGCCGGTGGCAGGTAGAGCCCGCCTCTTCATCACGATCTCTGGCATTCTCCCAATCTACATGTCCGTTGTGACGAATGCCGTGAACATGTTTGATGCCCTCAATGGGATGATGCCCCTAAGCGCTGCGATAGCGTGCGGGAGCCTCGCTGTCATCGGAGCGATAACAGGTTCACCAGCCACAGTATCCTTATCTCTAGTGCTCCTAGGAGCCGTCTTGGCTTACTATCGCTACAACAGGTATCCTGCTAAGGTCTTCTCTGGAAATGTTGGCTCGATGGGCGTGGGCGCCGCCCTGGCGGCTGTACCCGTATTCGACGGGCTGGAGGCATTTCTCCTGATAGCCATGCTCCCTCTCATGGTCTCGGGCTTCTTCCTGCTTAGCAGCATAGGAGGGCTCAAGGAGAGGAGACAGATCGGCACGAGGCCTGTGGTTGTTGAGGAGGGCCTGATAAGGGCGAACCCAGATCCCAAGGCGCCAATCACGCTAGTGGCGATTCTGACCCTCGACAGGGCAAAGGAGGAGTGGGAGATCGTCAGAGAGACCCACTACCTGACGGCTCTCTCAGCTATCTTGGCCATTGTCACACTCCTGATGTTCACGCCGGGGTGGTGATTCTTGGATAGAGGTCTGGCCCTCGGATGCGTGCTGGTCCTCGAAGGGTGGGCCCTGACCATGCTCGGATTCTGGGTAGTGAAGATGTGGGTCAGGGGGGCCCCAACCGGGGGCCTAATTGGAGAAGCCCTCAAAGTCGCCGTCGGACTGGCGATCTTGGCAGCCTCCCTTGCTGGATGGTATGCATCCATTCAGCTAATAGTGAAGGCAGTCAAGAAGTCTCACGAGAGACAAGCTTGAGGGCCTCACTCCAAATTACCTCCGTCGGGTCCTCACATCTCGCCAAGTATGAGAACGCTGCGGAAGCCCAATTACCCCTGTCTTCCGCAGCCTTCAGAAACTCAGGCAGTTCAGAGGGGGATTTAAGCCTCCACACCAGGCCCGCTTTCTCGAGTTCGACGTTTACGGAAGGCTCCTCCCCAGGGTAGGCAGAGGCCGATGGGATTCCGAGGAGCGCAGCCTCCCTAGTCATGGTGCCCCCTCCACCCACGAAGGCTGCAGCCTTAGAGACTAGGTCTAGGTAGTCAATTGGGGAGTCTACCACGATCAATCTGTGACGGGAGTGGAGCTCCGGTGGTCTCTCGCCCCTGGGAAATACCACGACATCGTAGGAGTTCAAGAGAGCCTTTAGGTAACTTAGAGCGTCTAGCGCGCCTTCCAAGTACGAGGCCCCAACGGGCTCTGGCCTGAATACCACGAACTCCCTGGGAACGAGTCCGAGAGCATCTAGATCAACGCGCTCGTATGGCCCCCACTCCCTGTGGGATAGCACGTGCGCAACCTCGAATACGCCTCTGAATTGCCTTATGGCGGCGGGATCGGCCCCCGCCCTGAGGGCGACTTCGAGTGGAAAGCACTCGGGCAACACGATGGAGTTGGCCAGCGGAAAAGAGAGTTTACTCACATAAACGCTCTTGTCGTTGTCGTTGGCCACTACAGAGGGGATTCCCAGGCCAAAGGCTATCCTTGCCATCTCAGGAGATGCCTTCGAGAGCGCCACATCGGGTCTGAATTTCTCTACTATGTCGATGAGTTCTAGGATGCGTGAGAGGTGGAGCTTCAGCTTCTCGATCTTGCTCTCACCTCTGCCGCCTACAGACACTACTTCGCCGGTCCCCTCAATGATAGGGGATATCAGCGCGTCTGTCAGTTGACGCAAAGCCCCGTAGTCCCTGACTGTAACCAACACAGAATCTACGTCGCTCAGCCTCGACCTTAGCAGGCGGTAGAACAGCCTGACATGCGGGGCGTTTACCACATCTATCCACAACCTCAACCAGGGACACCCGTGGTGTGTGGTGGGCCCGGCGGGACTTGAACCCGCGACCTCCCGGTGTCCGCCCCTCACGAGGGGATATCAGCCGGGCGCTCTGCCAGGCTGAGCCACGGGCCCAGACCATGCTGGGAGGGGCACCCCCAATATTAAGGTTCTCTCCAGCCGCGTGCAGATGCTCACAAGGGGAGGTTGAGTGTGGTGGACCCGGCGGGACTTGAACCCGCGACCTCCGGCTTTCTTGGGGGCTTGCAAGGCCGGCGCTCTACCAGGCTGAGCTACGGGCCCACCGGCTTCGCGCTACGCCGCGCTCGACGGAATGCTGACCACCATATTTAATATGAGCGGCGGAATTACGCGGTTCCGAGAGATAGTTTAAGGGGTGATCCGTTTGAAGTCGCTTGCAAAGAGGGCCCTAGCGGCGCCAACGAGGCCTGCAGAGCGAGCAAAGGAGGCGCTGGAGGACCAGTACTTGAGAGAACTCCTAGAAGAGGTAAAGGCGAAGATCGTGATAATGGGGGTCGGCGGTGCTGGCAGCAACACGATCACTAGGCTCAACGCGCTGGGGCTAGAGGGTGTGATAACCGTGGCAGCCAATACAGATGGTCAGCACCTGCTAGAGAGCGTCGCGGATAGAAAGTTACTCCTCGGTCGGGAGCTGTGTGGAGGGAGCGGCGCTGGCGGAGATCCCAAGATAGGAGAGGAAGCCGCTAAGGAGAGCGAACCCGAGATCAAGGAGATTCTGAACGGGGCCGACTTGGTATTCCTAATGGCAGGCCTTGGGGGCGGTACTGGGACTGGAGGACTTCCCGTAATAGCGGAGATCGCCAAGGATCTCGGCGCCGTGGTTGTTTCTATGGTGACCCTGCCCTTCGAGGCCGAAGGGCGGAGGCGGAATGAGATAGCCAAGACGGGGCTGGCTAACGTCTTAAGGGCTTCTGACACCGTGGTAGTTGTCAACAACGACAGGATATTGGAGCTTGTGGGTGACAGGCCTCTTCACGAGGCCTTCCTGATAGCCGATGAGATCATGGCGAGGTCCGTCAAGGGAGTGGTCGAACTCGTCACCAAGCCAGGTCTGATTAACGTGGACTTCGCCGACTTGAGGGCGGTTCTAGAGAGGGGCGGTCCTGCGATCCTCGCGTTCGGTGAGAGCGACGGAGAGGATAGGGCTATCGAGGCGGTGGAGGATGCCTTGGCGAACCCGCTGCTCGAGGCAGACATCTCAGGAGCCAAGGCGGCTGTGGTCAACATAACCTGCGGTCCAGACCTCTCGCTCCAGGAGATGAAGAGGGTCGTAGAGACCGTAGTAGATACACTTGACCCCGAGGCTAACGTGATATGGGGCGCCAGGATAGAAGATGGCTTAGAAGGGACTGTTCAGGTGCTTCTCGTCGTGGCGGGAGTTACGTCGCCGTACATTGAGGAGGTAGCCCCCGCGGCTAAGGAGGTGAAGAAGGAGGCTGAGGCCGTAGTCAGCCCGTTCGAGCCAGCGAGACCCGGAATTGGGCTGAGGAGGGTGCCTAGCAAGGCCAAGAAGAAGGAGGACATACTGAGCGACCTGGGCATAGAAGGATTGTGAGGGGGGTAGCTAGGTTGGTGGCCGAGGGGCTGTTGGAGGACATAAAGAGGACTCTGAAAGTTGCTAGGAAACCCACTTGGGACGATCTCTGGACCGTGTTTAAGATAACGTTCCTGGGCTTCCTCCTGGTGGGTATAGTGGGGTTCTTAATTCAGCTAGCCGTCACGCTGATGGGCGGCGGGCAGATCTGAGGGTGCCGCAGAAATGAGCGAAGAGGAGAAGCAGGGGAAGGAGCTCAAGGCATTCTTCTTCACAGTGAAGGTTCCTGCAGGGCAAGAGGCAGGCATAATCAAGCTTCTGGCGAAGAAAGCGGAGTACACAGGCTTAGGTGTGAAGTCTATCCTGTTCGTCCCCAGGCTGAGGGGGTACCTGTTCCTAGAGGCAGACAGAGAGTTCGACGTGCGGAAGCTGGTCAGGGGAATTTCGAGAGCAAAGCTGCTGCCAGGGAGTCCAGTGCCCATGTCCGAGATTGACGCCCTACTCTATCGCGAGCCCGAGAAGATTGAGATAGAGCCGGGGGACATAGTTCAGATAATCAAGGGCAACTTCAAGGGGTTCAGGGCCATGGTGCTATCGCCGCCCTCGGGCAAGGGGAGAAAGTTCATAACGGCAAGGCTGCTGGACATTGAGCGAGACTGGGAGGTTCAACTCCCAATAGATAGCGTCAAGCTCGTGGAGAAAGCTAAGGAGAGGGAAGAGGAGGCGCCTCCCGAGGAAGAGGAGATCCATTGGCCAGAGGAGGGGTGATCTAGATGGTAAAGAAGGTCGTCAAGGTGCTGGTGGAAGGCGGAAAAGCCACGCCAGGGCCCCCAATAGGGCCTGCCCTCGGCGGGCTAGGAGTCGACATAGGGAGGATAGTTGGAGAGATCAACCAGAAGACTAAGGAGTACGCCGGAATGAAGGTCCCGGTTGAGATAGAGATCGACACAGAAACCAAGCAGTACGAGGTCAGGGTGGGCCTGCCTCCAACCTCTATGCTCCTCCTCAGGGAGCTTAGCGTTGAGAAGGGGTCTGGAGACGCTGGCTCCAAGAAGGTAGGTAGTCTGAAGCGAGAGCAGATAGTTAAAATCGCGAAGATGAAGCTGTCCACAATGAACACCACCAGCCTCAAGTCGGCAGTCAAGCAGGTCCTGGGAACCGCGGTGAGCGTGGGCGTGCTCATTGAGGGGAAGACTCCAAAGGAGGCGATAAGGGAGGTCGATGAGGGCCTGTGGGATGACCTCCTGAAGGAGTAGGGGTGATGAGGCATGGCTGTCACGATAGCCACGCTGGAGGACCCCCTCAGGAAAGCAGTGGAGAAGGTCCTAGAAGAGAGTCCCCAGAGGAGGTTCAAGGAATCCGTGGATCTAACCGTGGTGCTGAGAGGACTCGACCTGAAGAAGAACCCGTCCCTGAAGATAAACGAGATAGTGGCCCTGCCTCATGTTCCAAAGGGGAAGCCGGCGAAGGTCGCAGTCATCGGCACCGGCGAGTTCGCCGTCAAGGCGAGGGACGCAGGAGCAGACGCCGTGTTCGATCCCGCTGAGATACTCAACATCGCTAAGAACAAGCGCGAGCTTCGGAAGTTGGCCAATAGGTTTGACTTCTTCGTAGCTCAGGCTGACGCCCTTCCTAAGCTGGCGAGAGACATCGGTCCGATATTCGGTCCTAGAAACAAGATGCCCATCCCCCTGCCGGCCACCAGGGTTGACGACCTGCCAGCCACGATCGAGAGATTGAGGCGTTCGGTCAGGCTCAGGATGAGGGATCAGCCCGTGGTTCACGTCAGGGTTGGCACCAGAGACATGTCGCCAGAAGAGATCGTCGAGAACATCAAGGCCGTCCTGGCAGCACTTGAGAGGAAGTACGGTGACCTAGGCGTCTTAGAGGCCATGTATGTGAAGACCACGATGGGGCCGCCCGTTAAAGTGGAGGCTATACTGAGAGGGAGGAGGAGAAAGTGAGATCCACGCAGGTCGCCCGTAGGAAGAGTCCTGCTCGCCAGAGGAAGGAGAGGATGGTTCAGCGGATAGTAGAGAATCTCAGAGAGTACCCTACAGTCATGTTCGCGGACTTCGGCAGATCTCCCGCGGACTACCTGCAGAGGCTCAGGAAGGAACTCGCTCCAGACACAAAGCTCATGGTGGTGAAGAAGAGGCTAGTGCCCATCGCCTTCTCAAACGCCGACTTCAGGAAGGGGCTCAACATTCTGCTCGACCACATTCCGCAGCGGCTCATGATTATCTTCAGCAAGGAGAAGCCGTGGAGGCTCTACCAGAAGCTGAGGGGCATGACGACCTACGTAGACATACTCCCAGGCGAGGTTGCGAAAGAAGACATAGTGATTCCCGCCGGCCCGACGGACTTGGCGCCAGGACCAATACTGACGGACCTGAGAGCCCTGGGTATCCCAACGAAGATCATCGGCGGAAAGATCTCGATCTCCGAGAACTTTGTAATCGTGAAGAAGGGGGAACGCGTACAGAGTCAGATAGCGGAGATCCTCAGGGCCTTGGGCATAAAGCCTGTGGAGGTGCACCTCGAGATCACAGGGGCCGTCGACGCCGAGGGAATCTTCTGGTCACCGGAGGTCCTCGCCAAGACGCAGGAGGAGATCCTAGAGGAGCTGAGGGAGGCAGCGTCAGCAGGAGTTGCGCTGGCTGTAGAGCAGGGAATAGTGACGGACAAGACCGCCGAGCTGATAATGAGGAGGGCAGTCCAGAGGGCGCTCGCGTTGGCAACAGAAGTCGGCTGGGTCACGCCAGAGACTGCCAACGTAATCATACAGAAGGCTGTGATGAGAGCGAGAGCCTTAGAGAGGGCTCTCGGCCTCTCCTCTTAATTTTGGGAGAAGCCTGAAGCTCGATCTCCTAAGCTTCTCTTTGGATGATCTCTGAAGCTATGGAAGGTGTAATAAAAGCGAGGGGACTCAGCAGCGGAGAGTCTCGTCACGAGATCAGGCTGTGGAGCTCACTTCACAGTCCCCTACGTATTTTCCTTCCTAGTACTTTCTTATCCTTTTTTCTTCCCTCCTTCCAGTGCTACAATCCTCCCTTATTCACAGCGAATTGACCCGATGAGGCTAAGTCCCCAAAGCCTCTATTCCCTAGTATCCTATTCTCTTGAGAGCCCTCGGCAGGTACTCCATCACGTCCGATGCCGTGAGGGAGTAGGACAGGTCCTCAAAGGCAAGGTCTCCTGCCAGCCCCACTAGGAATGCTGCGGCAGAGGCGGATCTCACAGGGTCTCTTGACATCGCCAAGAAGGCTGCGGTCACGCCTGATAAGACATCCCCAGTACCGCCCACAGTCATGGCTGGATTTCCGGTAACGTTCAATCTCAGCCTCCCGGCCCCACATACGATGTCTACGTGTCCTTTGAGCAGTATCGTGCCAGCAAAGTTCTCGGCGGCCTTGAGGCAGCTTGAGACCCTCGCTCTGAGATCTTCTCCCGGCGTTACCCCGAATACTCTCTTGAACTCACCAGCGTGAGGGGTTATCACTAGAGAGGGCCATCCTAGATCTGGATTCACGGCCTTAAGGGCGTCTGCATCGACTATAGTTGGTTTATCCATCTCGGCTAGGTCCCACAGCAGAGAGCCAACAGCGTCCAAGGTCTCCGGGTGGGCCCCAAGGCCAGGGCCGACTAGAACTGCATCAGCCCTCTTCGCTTCCTCGAGAACCTTGGGGATATCGTCTGGTGTCAAGTGCTCTTCGCTCTTCAGCGGCGAAACTATCAGGTTTGGGGATATAGGCTTCATGGTGCTGGCAGCCCACTTGGGGGCCAGCACCATCGCCAAGTCCACTCCCGCCCTGAGTGCCGACATGGCGGCGAGAGCTGGAGCTCCAGTATATGTTGAGCTCCCTCCAACAATTAAGATCCTGCCGAAGTCCCCCTTGTGAGACCAGTCCGGACGTTTCTGCTTGAGGATGACCTTAACGTCTCCAGGCCCGCAGAAGAGGAGAGATTCTGGGGGAGCCCCCACCTCGGCCACCAAGATCTTTCCGCAGAACTCTGGCTTCAGACCTGGCTTCATCCCGTGGAATGTGACGGTGAGCGAGGCGCGTACCACCGCCCCAGGTGCCTCACCAGTTATAGGGTTCAGGCCAGACGGAACGTCAACTGCTATCACCGGGACGCCCCTCTCTGCAAACCCGTTCACGACCTCAATTGCCTCAGCGACAGCCCCTCTCGGGGCCCCCCTAACTCCTGTTCCAAGTAGCGCGTCGACTATGGCGTCTGGCTTGTCCCAAGGCAGGTCGGCTGGGAAGCGCCTAATCTCCACAGAGATGCACTTCTTCAGAAGCTCGTAGTTGTACTTGGCCTCTTTAGCCGTTGGTTCGCCAGCTAGGACGACAACCACATTGGCTCCGCGCGCCGCCAGTCTACGGGAGGCGGTTATTCCGTCGCCCCCGTTGTTCCCCTTCCCGCAGAAGATGGCGATCTTCTTACCC
>Ga0116200_10000037_pt1 | contig 28001 bp, 28 predicted proteins | sample Mar14436cmmetaG_FD_94478 | JGI IMG/M metagenome (GOLD analysis project Ga0116200, IMG submission 94478) | Marine hydrothermal vent microbial communities from Guaymas Basin, Gulf of California to study Microbial Dark Matter (Phase II) - Marker... ... | reverse complement strand
TCATAGCCCACATGCCAGCACACAAGCCCGCCAAACCAAAAACCCGGACAGTAAGCCCTCACAAAAACATGCCACACAAGCCAAAACCAAAAACAACAACCAACAACACAAAAATCCAAAAACCAAAAAACACAAAAGAACAAAACACTAACCGGACAGTCTCTTGAGAATAAATGGTGCTGTCAACTTAAGCTTAGATTTTATAAATATGCTTTTAAGCTTTTCTCAAAGCTTAAAAGTCAAAAACCCTTAACTTGACAGCACCGAATAAATTACTTGTAAGTAAATTTATCAGCAGAAGAAAAGAGCTTGAACTTTTTAATAGCGGACGTCGCTTAGGTAAGGCAGAATTTATAGTCTTGTATGGTCGTAGAAGGACGAGTCTTATATTGAAAGTTTTTGGAGGATAGAGAGTGTGTCTATTTACTTATCAGACAGGCTAGCGATCTAGAGAATCTCAGACACTTTTCTGCGAGGCTTTCAAAATTTTTGGCGATAATTATCTTGAGATATTCTTTATAGTAGAGTCATTTTTGTAGAAAAGTGGTAGAATTAACTATATAAGATTAGAAGATAATATGAAAATAATGAACATTCCTAGGTGTTTATCTTATGAATCTAGAATTTGAACTTGTTACAACAATTGAGAGATATCCTCCAGAGAAGATGCTTGAATGGGCTATTTATGCTGAGAAAAAGGGATTCGACGGATTAGGAGTACCGGATCATTTTCATCCGTGGAGCCACAAATACGGACAATCCACTTTTTGCTGGGTGTGGATGGCTATAGTTGCCGAACGAACAAAGAATATAAAGATCGGCAGTTGTGTAACCGCACCTATTATCAGGTATCATCCAGCCATCTATGCACAGGCGATCGCGACACTAAGCTACATGTATCCTGGCAGGATATACGCTGGAATAGGTACAGGTGAACCTCTAAATGAGATGCCTCTTGGTTTAGAATGGCCTTCTGGCAAGGAGAGGATTGAAAGACTAGAAGAAGCAATAATTATAATGAAGAAACTTTGGTACGAATCAAGAGTTACCTTCAAAGGGAAGCATTGGACGTTAATAAAAGCTAACCTTTATACAAAACCTAAGGAAAAAATACCAATCTATGTCGCTGGCACTGGTGTGAAATCAGCCAGAGTTGCTGGAAGACATGCTGATGGCTTTATCACCGTTCCACACGTAGCTTATAACTTTGAAAGGGTCATGAGCTCGCTCAAGAAAGGGTTAAAAGAATCTGGCAGAAAACTAAAGGATATCAAGCTTATAATGCATATGATGATGTCCTACGATGAAGATTTCGATAAGGCGCTTTCGGCAACCAGATGTTGGGCTGCAACCGTTATTCCAGCGCTTTATAAATACGGTATATTTGACCCAGTAGAGATAGACGAATATGGCGAATTGGTAGGCAACGAAGTACTAGCTAAAAAGTTCTTAATAGTCACTTCTGAAGAAGAGATAATTAAGAAAATAGAAGAATTCATCAAGAAAGGCTTTACACGCTTCCAATTTAACAACTCAAGCCCAGTATACACTAAATTCCTTGACGTAATGGGAGATAAAGTTATACCTTATCTGAAGGAAGAATATAAAAATAAATAAAAATAAGCTTTTATTGTTTTAAATAAATATTCTCAAGTATCTCTTTGCTGCAAGAATCCCTTCCTTAAAGTCTTTAAAGTACGGATCCTCGTGCTCGATGCTGATAGCATAGTCATATCCGTGTTTTTTAAGTACGGAGAAGAATTCGAACCAGTCATAGTCACCATACCCTGGAAGCCTATGCGGGCACCATCCGCTTGATGTTATCCCCAGCGTTGAAACTTTACTCCAGATTATTTCCGCATCCTTTGCATGTACATGATACACTCTATCGCCAAACTCATCTAGTGCAGCTGAAGGATCTATAAATTGGCATATAAGATGACTAGGATCAAATTCAAGCCCTAAATATTCAGATCCTAGTTCATCGAAGACTGTCTTCCAAATATCTGGTCTATACATTATGTTTCCCGGACAGTTTTCAATAGCTACTTTAATGTTGTAATCTTCAGCCTTCTTAAGTAATGAAGGCCAAACTTTTTTTATCTCCCTTATGTTATCTTCAATGCTCCCGTTTTCCACTTTTCCAACCCATCCAGTAACGACAGGGAGCTCCAGTGCATATGCAGCATCAAAAACCTTTTCAAAGTGCTTGATATGTTGCTTTCTTTTGCTTTCATCTAGCGAGATAGGGTTACCGTAGAAGCCTATAGCAGAAATTATAGTTTTTGTTTCGGATAGAATGTCCTTGTATTTCCCCGGATTGGAAATTATATCGTCTAAATCTAGGAACTTCTGGCCTATAGGCAGAGTTATAGAAATTGAATCAAACCCATTCTCTTCAGCCCATTTTAGAGTTGTCTTGAGATCTCCTATGTCGCCTCTCGTTAAGAATCCCAAGAGCATATTTTCGCCTCTTGATAGTAGAGGTTTGTTTTGGATATTATATTTTACTGATGAACTACTCGACAGTTACCCTTCTGTACTTTGTTTTGCTCCTGCTCAGATAGAGTTTCAGCATGTATAGAGTCCATATTGGTGCCAAGTCTATTCCGGGGATTATATCTATAAATGTTATTAGAATAGCCCATATATTGAAACCTAATAGGATATTGATCATAGAGGCTATTAAAAGATCGAGAAGAACTTCTATAAATGGGTTAAATAATCCTAGTAGATCGACTGCATCATTGATTATGGCTAGAATGAAAAGGAGAAGAAACTTGTATTCTTCTTCTCTCATATAATTATCAATCCCCTCTGGTTTTCTAGCAATATAATCTTCCTTTTTAGATGCGGTAGCGATTTCTATTATCAAATTATCCCTCTTATATATTGCTCTGATAGAGGATAAGATGTTACGAGTAATGTTCGTCAGAAATGTAATAGCTTAAATAGTTCTCTAAAATCAATTAATCTCTATTATAATTTAAATCGAGCAGTATATTTAACCCTCAGCAAATATATTTTCTACCTAAGATTATAGAATTAGCAAGAGTGATACTATGTTTGAAAGGAAAATTGCATGGGAAGTTCTGGATAGAGAAGCTATTGAAAAGTTCGCTAAAGAATATATCCATTTCATAGGTAATGCTAAGACAGAAAGGGAAGTTGTCGAATATCTTATAGAAATTGCGAGGAAGAATGGATTTGTGGAACTAGATGATATGGAAAATCTAAAACCCGGAGATAAAGTCTTCTCTGTCTTTAAGAACAAGACTGTTATCTTTGCTGTGATCGGCAAAAAAAGTCTTAAGGAAGGATTGCGGATAATTGCGGCACATGCTGACGCCCCTAGACTCGACCCAAAAATCGTACCGTTAATGGAAGATAAAGATTCACAACTCGCATTACTAAATATGGGTTATTATGGGGGTATAGTAGCTTATCAGTGGGTGAATATTCCCTTAGAGCTGAGAGGCATAGTAGTTACAAAAAACGGATCAAAAAGGATCAGAATAAAGAATCTCGTAATCGCCGATTTACTGCCTCACCTTAGTAGGAAAAAGTTTGAAGAAAGAAAAGCTTCAGATACGGTCAAAGGTGAAGAACTTAAGATTCTTCTAGCGAATATTCCCACACAAGACGAGAATAAAAAGAAAAGCTGGAAAAAGACCGTGTTGAAGATTCTATCAGAGAAATATGGGATAGACGAAGAAGACCTTATCTCTGCAGACCTTGAGGTTGTTCCAGCATTAGAACCTATTGAAGTGGGTCTAGATTCTTCGATGATTGCTGCATACGGGCAGGATGACAGGGTCTGCATTTATACAGCGTTTAGGGCTTTGATTGATAGTGGTGTAGCAGAATATACAAAGGTACTTTGGATTGTCGATAGAGAAGAAATAGGTAGCGAAACGAACACCTCTGCACAGTCGGAATTCTTCAAGTTTCTTGTCTCAAAGTTACTAGAGAAAAGTGGCGGATACTCCGAGATTACTTTAAGGGAAACGCTTCTTAATAGTAAAGCTATTTCAGCTGACGTTGGAGCTGTTGTAAATCCGAGCTTCAAGAGTGCCGTATACGATTTAAGTAATGCGGCCAGACTCGGGAGTGGAGTACTCCTAGAAAAGTATCTCAACGCTGCTGGTAAGGGCGGTGAAAATGAAGCACACGCGGAGTTCGTTGGCTGGGTAAGAAGAATCTTAGACGAGAACAATGTACCGTGGCAACCAGCATTACTAGTTTCTAAGACTGAAAGAGTAGGTGGAGGAGGGACGATTTCGAAGTTTATGGCTCGTCTAGGCATGGATGTTATTGACATAGGCGTTGGCCTCCTCGGGATGCACTCCCCATTTGAGATAGCCTCCAAAGCTGACATTTATGCAGCTTACAGAGCTTACAAAGTTTTCTATGAAGCAAGATAAGAGGAACATCCAAATTTTTTTACTCTCAATATCTTTTTTGTTCTTCTTTCTGGGTAGAGGATTCTATATACCTGGCATACCTCTGTTTTTTGAAAATCTTAGTAGATCCTACTTTATTGTAGGTATAGCATCCCTAATGTTTAGCTTAAGCTTTGCTTTATCACCGTATTTTTGGGGGTATATCTCAGATAGAATTAGGGAACGAAAAATTATAGGTGTTTTAGGATTTATATTAAATTCTCTTGCGCTCTATTTTCTTTCGATACTTCGTAATGTTCCTATAGCCTTAGCTCTGAGGATGATTGAAGGAGTTGGTGCAAGTGCAATATACACGATAATACCTGCCGTTGCAGGAGATTTATCTGTGAAAAGTAGTAAATTTGGTATGAATATAAGTTTTATAAGGATGATAGGTTCTCTAGGGTTCTCAATAGCAGCAATACTGCTGTTCTTTGTAAAAATCGAGTACAGCTTCATTTTGGTTCTTTCCTCGGCTCTCTTGCTCTTAGGTTCATTTTTCATGACACCTGTAAATATTAAAATGGAATCAGGTAAAGGAAACGAGAACATGAAATTTACTCCATTTAAATATCTAAACTTCCTGCTGGCTGTTTTTCTATGGTCTATGGGTTTTATGAGTGTCATGTCACTCTGGCCAAATTATATAGTCTCTATAGGATATTCGAAGAATTACGTTTACTTATATTGGAGCTATGCGGCATTTCTCGAAGTCCCCTTTATGACGCTTATTGGTAGATTCGTTGATAAAGGTAAAATGTTCCCTATATTTCTCTATGGAACCATATCCTTCATACTCGCCTATCTCCTATACATATATCCTATTAACTGCTATGTTCTATTTTTAGCGCAGACATTGAGAGCGCTTGGATATTCCTCTTTCGAGGTAGCTACAATGGTATATGCTACAAGGTCTGTAGACATATTTAATAGAGGAAAACTAATGGGATTAAGAAACTTATCACTGAGTATTGGGTGGACGCTAGGTTCCTTATATTCGGGAACCATAGCCCAAATATTTGGCTTTAAAAGCCTAATACTTTCGAGTATGCTATTTTTACTTGCTGCAATGATAACATTTTATAAGAAACAGTGAAGAATTATAGAAAGATACTTGAATATTGAAACTACGTGGTCATAATGGAAGAATCTGATACTCCCATCGAACATGTAGTCATTAGCTCTGAAATCTTCCTCGGTAGAAAAACATTAATTTTAGGAACAAATTGCGAGAAAGTAAGCAGATTTGCTCAACTAATCTACGACAAGCTGAAGAAAAAGAAAGACGTTAAGATTTTGAAAACAGTAAGGTACAATAATACAAGCAATTTTTCCAATGGTATAATTGTTTTGAAACTAACTTATCCTTTAAAAGACTCTGATCGTATGAAAAATTTCCTCAGAGAAAAAAGAACGGTTATCGCCTTTTTACCCATAGAAGGAGAGAATTTTTACGAGAGAGAAGAAACTTCGGGTTTGTTCGAAATTTTTGATATAATTATGGATATTGATTCTATTCATATTGATATTACATAGAGTATCTTGTAGCTACATAGGCTCCTACTGCTCCGCCGATCGCCATAACTATAGCTCCCTTAATTCCGAAGAATATCGGAATTAGGCTTAAGAAAGACATGAGAAAAGCAAATGGTCCAAGTATCATCGATAGAAATGACGAAAATATGAGGAGGATAGAACCCAATATTAATCCTCCAAGTATTCCGCCAAGAAATCCAGCAATTGCTCCTCTAATCCAGTCGCCCTTAGCAATATATCCAGCTACAAATCCAGCTATCAAATCACCTATGACAGTAAATCCCCCTAGTATAATATCAAGTATAAATCCTACGATTACAGCTAATAGTAAATTACCCTCTACCCTATTCATAGCGGTAATATTATCTTGCACTTAAAATTTAAAAGTTTCCCGAAAAATGTGAAAAAGAAATATTATTCCTGCCTTACTCTTAGTGAAAGTCTTAGTAATATTAAAGCTAGTATCTGTGTGAAAACAGCGTATAGGGTTATGTATGATACTGTAAGGTTAATATCAAGCATGTAGCCATAGATTACCCCGCTAAGGAAGAAAGCTATTCCCAATATAGTGTTAAAGATTCCATACGCTATGCCTCTGTACTTTGAAGGTGCGATATCTGCTACAGCTGCACGGTAGATAGATTCCTGCATCCCTAAGATGAGACCATAAATCAACGCTACAATAATGACCTGGCTTATCGAAAATGAAACGAAAAGCAAAGGAGCTACAAAAACAGAAAGGATAAAAGGTACAGTTAAAAAGTTGATACCTTTTCTATCATAAAGGAATCCAGAGATCAAAGCCGTTGGAGCATCCACTAATTGAATGAACGCATAGAGAGCAGGCGGTAACCAATCAAATCCTGTTGATAGGAGAGATGTCTTATATAGGATAATTGGAGCCGTTACTACTCCAATAGTGTTGAAGAATACAGAGAATGAGTAATAGAGGAAACTCTTTGCTTCACTACTTTTAAAACCGTACCCTCCTCTCTTTTTTAGAACTTCTCCCTTAGACTCCTCTTTTATTATCGTATAGGTAATGTAGAGTACTGTCATTAGCATGAGATAGGGTAGCATAAGCGATAGGAAGGTGAATGAATAATCGTTTTTCGTTAAGGCCATTAGTAAAGCAACAAGTATAGGACCAGCAACAGCACCTAGTTGATCCATGAATTCATGAATACCGAAAGCTTTTCCTCTTCCAATGCCTTTACTAACATTAGCTAGAACAGTATCTCTAGCAGGAGACCTTAAGCCCTTACCGATTCTCTCAAGTATGATAAATATTGTCGCAACAATCCATCCACCTACGCGAGCAGTAAGAGATAAGCCCGGTATAAATCCTATCAATCCATAGCCTAGAAAAATGAATAGCCAGTAGCGTGCACTAACGTCAACCAATACTCCCCCTACAAGTCTCATAAGATATCCAACAAGCTCTCCTAGACCACCTATGGCTCCTACTACAACAGCCGAGGCCCCTAGATAACGAAGAAAAACAGGTATGAGACCCCTTCCGCCCTCATATACAGTATCTCCTAAGAGACTAACTATTCCCATCAAGAAAATCGCTCTATAAATCTTAGACTGACTATCGCTCATATCCTTTATGACCTATACATACGGGAGCATCGGCTCCCTTGTTAGTCCTACCTGTTATTTTGGAGAAGTGAGTTATATTTTTTACTATACTGGGTTCTGTTAACTTATCATTGGTGAGTGAAAAATAAAAATTTTGAACTTATGCGTCTGCTTCATCTGAAATAAACCCTGTCAACTTAGTTTGATGATAAGTGGCTTCTCTTACCAAATCTTCCAACTATTTTCTATATTCAAATCAATCCCACAGGCTTCAGCAGGCATTTTACCCTTCAAGCTCAAATGAGGTCTTAATAAATTATAGTGAACAAACCAACAATCTAACCATATTTTAGCTGTTTCTTCACTTTCAAAACACCTTAAAGGTTTTAACCTATCTTTTAAAGTTCCATGCAATCTTTCAACAACATTATTCGTTTCTCTCGCTCTTATTTCAGCTCTTCCACAAATTCAACTCTATGCTCCTTATACCTACTGTAAAAAACTTTCTTGAAACTTTTTCATAAGCCCACAAACCATCTACAACTATTTTCTTTAGTCTTTCAACAGATCTCTTCTTTGCTTGTTTAAACAGCTTAATTACTTTTTCTATAGTTCTTTCCCCAGATAGATGAGTGGCAAATAAAAATTTGGTATCAGCATCAATTATCTCCCAAAACCACTTGTATTCTCAATCACATTTTATCATAGTTTCATCAACATGAAATTTTTCCACTTAGTTCAACTTTCAGATTATCAACGAACTCTTTAATAAGCTTAGGTTTACCTATCAGTTCATATCGTTCTTGTGGCGTAAGTTTTTAATATACAGGTCCATAAAAAATTGTATGAAATTTAATTTTATAAAATTTCGCTTTTAACTCCAATTTGGAAGATTATACGAATAAAAACTGCGTGAAATATGCGTTAGGCATAATTTTCGAGAGTTCGCTATTTTCAAATCTTAATTTGACACGATGTGTAGAAAAATTATTAAATAAATTGAATTTAGGTGATTATCATGGATGAAACTTCATTCGAACTTCAACCAACCCCTCCTTATAATTTTGATCTGCAGTGGAAATTTTATTCTTCATCGAAAGAGCCACAACCGGAAATTTATAAAGATGGCATCTGGAGACGGGCTTTCAAAATTGAAGATAGACTAGTTCCGGTAAAGATTACTTTTGTTGGCACGGTAGAAAAGCCAAAGTTGCGGGTTAATGTATTCTCCAAACTTGATGCGAAAGAGAGGAGATACCTGTCGGATAAAATCGCGGATATTTTTAGACTGAAGAATGATCTGAGAGGGTTGTATAATTTTATGAACAAGGATGAAATACTTCTTGAGATAAAAAACAAACTTTACGGTTTGAGACCGCCGGGAATCGGGGCGAGCATATTTGAGGGAGCGATCAGAGTAATAATTCAGCAGCAGATTTCTTTACGGGTTGCCTATGTCATCACTGGAGCATTGGTCAGAAGGTTTGGAGAGAAAATAGAAATCGATGGCGAACCATATTACGATTTTCCTTCACCCCAAGTGCTGGCAAGCGCAGATGAAAACGAATTGAGAAAGTGTAAGTTATCCCGCCAGAAAGCCAGATACATCAAAGAACTTGCACTGAAAGTTGCCGAGGGATACAATTTGGAGAAAATCAGAAAGATGAATAACGAAGAAGCTATTGAGGAGTTAATGAAGTTTAAGGGAATTGGAAGGTGGACTGCTGAGCTGATATTGATAACGACGTTGGGAAGAATGGATCTCTGTGTTCCCGACGACCTTGGAGCCAGAAAAGCGGTTTCATATTTCTACTTTGACGGAAAACTTCAATCAGGAGATACAATTAGAAAATTCACGGAAAGGTGGGGCGAGTTCAAGGGTTGGATAATTTATTATTTAATATGTGCTTATAGTACGGAAAGTAAAAAGGGGATGCGCTCAATGTAAGATGAGATACATTTGTAAAGCAAGTGCAGCTGAGTGATGAGTATGGGCACAAAACTTCAAAAAATAGTGAAGATTCTATTCGAGAAATACGAAATTAACGAGTGGTGGGAAAGATATACTCCATTCGAAACATTGGTTAGCATAATCCTTTCCCAGCGAACATACTGGAAAAATGTGAAGACTGCCACCGAAAGATTTAGTGAGAGGTTTAACGGCATTGTAGATGTGGCAAAGGCGGATGTGAAAGAAATTGAAAAAGTTATTAAACCGGCGGGCTTGTATAGGGTCAAAGCCAGAAGAATTAAAAATATCGCCAAAGATTTGGTTGAAAAATATGATGGAAACCTAGATAAAATATTGAATCTTCCCTATGACGAGGCAAAGAAAGAACTGATAACAATAAAGGGAATTGGCCCGAAAACCGCAGATGTTTTTTTAATGGCGGTCAAGGGAGAACAAGTTCTACCCATTGATGTTCACATTTTTAGAATAATGAAAAGACTGGGAATAGCCAGTGGAAGAAATGACTACGAAAGTTTGAGAGCGAAACTCGAATCTGAAATACCACCAGCACAAAGAACGAAAACCCATCTGATACTGATAGAATTTGGAAGGCAAATTTGCAGAGCACGAAATCCCAAATGCGAAGAATGTCCGATCAAAAAATATTGTGAAGTTGGAAAAAATGATTTCACTGTACGAAATATATAAAATTTTGCGAACCCTCGAAAAACTCAAAATTTCTTTCTAAGAAATTTTTGCCCTTCGGGACGCCTAACAGCGGATAAATGGTTTCGCTACGTTACACCTAAACCCACTACGTGGGCTTCGTATATCCCTAGAACGTTATACCAACAATAAGTTAACAGAACCCTATACCGTATATTCACGCGAAAGCTCGTTCATCAAAGAGAGATAACTTTATATGCGGCTTATCATGCGATCGGTTGAATTGCGCGTATGCTGAGTAATATTAATTATTCAATTCCTCATAGAATATCTTTGAAAAATTTTCGAGTGATGAAAATTGAAGGATGTATTAAGGAAAATAGTAGATAAAGCTATTGAATTTGGTGCAGAGTACGCTGATGCAAGGTATGAAAGAATTTTTTCAACGAATATTACGTTCTCTAATGATAAAATAGAGAAGATAAGTACTGGAATGAATGAAGGAATAGGAATCAGAGTCCTAGCAAACGGCGCGTTTAGCTTCTTGTCAAGTAACATCCTGAATATAGATGATCTTCTTAGACAGTTAAAGGATTCTGTCAAGTCAGCAAAATTCTTTGGTGAAAAGAGAAAGGAAAAGATAAAACTAGCAGATGTTAAAACAGTAAAGGATAAAGTTGTTGTTAAGTCTCTGAATCCGCCTCAGGAGTATCCTCTAGAAGATAAGGTATCCTTTATAAGCGAGCTCGTGAAAAACAGCAGGTCTTTGGATACACATGTCGTCAACGCGACAGCCATAATTGCAGATAGTCATACTTATAAAATCTTAGTTACATCTGAGGGAACAGAGATAAGGTATGAAATACCTAGAGTATATTTTGGACTTGATGTAGTTGCATTTGAAGCAGGTAGGAGTGCTTGGTTCGGTATAAGGAAAGCATCTCCAGGGGGTTACGAGTTTATTAAGAAGTTTAGCCCAGAGGATATCTCAAAAGAAGTTGTGGAAAAAGCTTTAAAGATGCTAAAGGCTAAACCTGCGCCAGCAGGACGGTTCACTGTTGTTGCTGATAACGACCTTACTGGAGTTTTCATACATGAAGCATTTGGCCATGCTTGTGAGGGAGATATAGTCGCTGCGGGAGAGTCTATACTAAAAGGAAAATTAGGTCAGAAAGTTGGTTCTGAGCTGGTGACAGTACACGATGATTCGACGATTCCAAATGGCTGGGGATCGCTAAAGTATGATGATGAAGGAGTACCAACCCAAAAACGTGTATTAGTGGAGAAAGGTTATCTGAAAACTTTCATTACCAACCGTGAAAGCGCCTACAAGCTCGATCTTCCGCCAAATGGAGGAGGAAGAGCCCAGAACTATAGCTTTCCACCTCTAGTAAGAATGAGCAACACCTATATACAGCCAGGAGACTATAGCAAGGAAGAACTATTTGAAGATATAAAATATGGCGTTTACCTGCTCGGAAGCCGCGGAGGGCAAGTCGATACCGCAAAAGGTACATTCCAATTTAATGCCAAGGAAGCATATCTGATAGAGAAAGGAGAGATAACGACTCCATTGCTTGACGTGTCTTTGTCGGGTTACACGCTTGAAGTATTATCTAATGTGGATGCGATAGGTAAAGATTTTGATTTATGGCCAGGTTTTTGTGGAAAGGGAGGCCAAGCTGTTCCTGCGGGAACAGGTGGCCCACATATTAGGATTAAGAATGCTATTGTGGGTGGTAAGAAGTGAGAGAATTAATGAAATACGCACTAGAAATTGGAGAAAAACTAGGTGCGAGTCAAGTAGAGGTATTCGGTGCGAATTCCTTAAGCCGTAACGTGGAAGCTGAGAAAAATGAGATAAAGATAGCTACTTCTAAAAAGTTCAGAGCTATAGGAATTAGGGTTCTCTACAATGGGGGCATAGGTTTCTCATACACGGCTACTCTAACAAAGGATGCCGTTGAAAAATCTTTAAAAGAAGCTATAAGCGTCGCTAAGCTAAGAGGAAAAGATCCATATTATAAGTCATTTCCTTCCACTGAAAAAATTACAAGAGTACAAGGCATATTTTTCAGGGAAACAGCCGAAATGCCTCTCGAAACAATGGTGCAAGATTTAATAGATATGATAAAGATTACATTAGATTATGATAAGAGAATTACCTCTGTAAGCGCTGGATATTCCGTCGGTGTGAGCGAAAAATATATACTGAATTCTCTTGGCATAGACCTGGAAGAAAAATATGCTTCTTCCTCTATAGGAGTTTTCTCCGTAGCTGAAGAAAGTGGTCAAATGACATCCGGGTATGAGTTCCAAGCCGAAAGGAATGTTGAGAAACTTGATATTGAGAAAGTCGCTCTAACCGCCGCTGAAATGACTATAAAACTACTTAATCCTCGGAAAATCGAGACAGCGGTGATGAACGTATTGCTAAAACCTTTAGCAGTAGCAAATCTCCTGGGACCAACGCTAGTACGCTCTCTTAGAGCTGATAATGTACAGGAAAAGAGATCATTTCTAGTCGGCAAACTAGGCTCAAGGATAGCTGTTGATGGTCTTACAATAATTGACAACGCATTATTACCCGAAGGGTTGTCTTCACGGAGCTTTGATGATGAAGGAGTTGCTTCAAAGAAGATAAAGATAATAGAGAACGGCATTCTGAAATCATATCTCCATAATAGTTATACTGCACAAAGAGGCAACGTAGAGAATACGGGACATGCATCGAGAGGACCATTATCTGAGCCCTCAATTTCACCAAGTAATCTGATTATAGAGTTTAAGGAGAAGAAAGAAGCTGAGAAAATAATTTCTGAGACCGATAAAGGTGTTATAGCGAATAGCTTAATAGGAGCTCACACTGCCAATCCAGTTACTGGAGAATTCAGTGTCGCGTTAGGAGAAGTTTTCTATATCGAATCCGGAGAAATAAAATATCCTGTAAGACAAGCAATGATCGGAGGAAATATTCTAGAAATATTGGAGAAAATAAACTTTCTAGGCAAAGATAAAAGACAAATAGATAGTGTTTTCACAGGCACAATTTCATTCCAGAACGTTACAGTAAGTGCGTAAGATATATCGAAGAAAAAATATTATTTTATTTCTTCCAAAGCTTTTTGTATTATTTCCTTTAATTTTTTCATGCATATGTCAGATGATAATTCTCCCATACTTGAGAAAGCTTCACCGCCTGGAGCTATCTCAAGGGCTCTATCCAATTTTCCTTTAACTCTCCAGTGTGTTTCCAGAGATACATATCCCTTATAGTCATCAAGCAATAAAGCTTTTATCTGGCCTAGGTAATCTACATCTCCCTCACCTATAGGAGTAAATTCTGCCCTTTCCTTTCCCTTCCTTTTACCATCCTTTACATGTACGTGAATGATATACGGCTTTATTATGTTATAACCATCTGGGAATGGCGTCTCATAGTACGGATCCCATAGATCGTTTCCAGGATCCCAAACAGCTTTGAGATTCTTATGACCGATTCTCTTTAGGAAGTCAACGACAAACTTAGCGTTTGTAGCAAAAGTTGAAGGTTCATTTTCGATAGCTAGTATCACTCCTTCGTCAGATAATATGTCTAGCGGTTCTTGGAATTTCTCTACAATCCTCTCAACATAATCTTCGTACTTCCCCTTTCTCCAGAACGTGAATCCTCTAATAATATTCGTGTCTAAACTTTTAGCGAGCGAAATCACATTTTTAAGGATTTCTATATGTTTTTTATACTCCTCTTCACTATCTATATTTGCCTTGAAAAACGGTGATGCTATATCCGAAACTGCTAAGTCATACTTTTTTAGAATAGCTTTTATATCCGATATTTTTTCAACAAGATCCTGTGGCTGTCTATTCCATACGCTCCTTATCTCTATTCCGTCGAGTTTATGCCTTTGAGCAAATTTAGCCACAACCTCTAAATCTTGTGAAACTTCATCACTGATTACAGCTAATCTGAACATGGATTCCACCATTTATTATTAGCTTACTTCAAGTATTTCAACTTAATCTTATAGAGTTTGTACAAGAGAAAGGAGAAATATGTTTGTTTAGAGAGTTAAGTTTCAATAGTGATCGTGGGCGGGTATATGAAGCTTATGAATTTTGAGTTTACTTTGGCCGTAATGTGGTCTCCTTTATGAACATACACTCTGTATTTGAAGTTGAGACTCTTACCCTTCTCTAAAAGATAGTCTCCACATATGGACTTATCTCCTGTGAAGTATGACCAACCAAACATGTTTGCGGTCATTAAGCCGTAATCTCTAGCATGCCAGTATGTTGGGTATCTGAAGTTCTTATAGTGGTCAAAGACAGCTATTCCGAATATCTCGTTCTTTAACATTCCGATATAGTCGCACCACATTGCTCTCTTGCCCCAGACCTCTTTTTCATTTATACCACCCCAAGAGTTTACTAGTTTTCCATATCCGCTATCCACAGTCATTGTTGGTGCAACTCTCACCGATAGGATTCCGCCTTCCTTGGTGTCTCCAAATTTCACGTCGGAGTACGAGGCTTCCAGAGATATCTCAAAGTCGATTAACCATTCTCTTGAGGGGATATTCCACACCTTTACTTTCCGATGCTCATCCAGCAACGGATTACCGTCCTTGTCAGTCCAGACATTTAAAGCTTCAATCTCTGTGTAAACTGGTCCAGAAACCACTTTTTGGAACTTCTTGTGTTTTATGAAGCCATGACCTGGTTGTTCGCTCCAAATATCTACGCCGTTCACGTCTCCATGTGCCACGTACAGTGACCTATGATGGATATGGTCTTTTGGTCCGTTATCGGTAATGCTCACACCGTTTGGAGCCCTTACGGGATAGATATAAGGCTTCACAACATTCGCATATTTATAAGATAAAACGTGGAAATCTCCTGAGAATACTTTAACTTCGCTACCGTCATCTTCAACGCTCATCACGTTAACATACTCTATGTTGCAACCTTTATTAATTAGGAGCTTATATCTTCTAGATTCAAATGAACGAAGAGACGGTACTAGAAAGGCAAAGCTTACATATGAACCTTCAGTGGAAAACTGTACAGGTAAAACTTCATTAGTCTCCATATCTAGAATATAGGCATCTTTTACTTCTTCTCCGATCTTCTGCTTTTCCAAGGAAAAGACTAACGGAGTATACGTGCGGTCGTGTCCTCCTCCGTTAACACTAAAAACTATTTCTTTCATTCGCCTCTCCCACATTAACTATCAAAAACCCCATATAAATAATATTACGAAAATCTTGGAATAGAGGAGCTTGAAATTATAAGTGTAAAACCGCATCATATTAAAGAAGCTTTGTTATTACATGAAAAATTATTACCTACTACCTAGGGATGCTTTACATATTGCTACAATGTTGTGTATTGGATGTAAAAACATAGCCTCGGCAGATTCAGACCTTGACATAATTCCGTCTATGGTTAGATGGACTCTAATTATCTTAATTCATAAATGAGAAGGATTGATAATAATATCTGAATTAAACGAAAAATATAAAATATGACTAAAGATGATTTCGGTACCAAGTTTATATGGATGTGAATTTTCTTAAGTTTTCAATACTTTTACTTGCTATATACTTTGGTCCTGGGCTGAAATCGAATACCTCTACAGATAGATAATTGTTGTAGTTTATCTCTCTTAATGCTTGGATAATCTCGGTGTAGTTGGCTTTTCCGAAGCCTGGACCTAACCCATTTGTATCATTTGCATGGAAATGAACAAGGAAATCCTTTCCCTCCTTTATTATTTCGCTGTATGGACGCCCTTCATCGGTCATACTATAGACATCAAGGATTAGCTTGAAGTTCTCATGATTCACATCTTGTATGAGTTTTACGGCTTCTCTCCCAGTATTAATGAAATTGGTTAAGTGTCTGGCTAGTGGTTCAAATGCTATTATAGAGTCGTAATCCTCTGCAAACTTACTACACTCTCTGAAAAATTCTACAGCGAGCTTCCATGCTTTTTCATAAGGCATACTCTCCGGTACATTTCTCTGTTTTGGTGAACCGAACACTAGTACTTTGCCTCCAATATCATAGTTAAATTTTATCAGTTCACAGAGATACTCCTTCGTAAATTTTCTCACTGATTCGTCGGGAGAAAGAATATGCATGCCTTTCGGTGTTACTAATAGCCAATGTAATCCAGCTATCTTTATCCCATTAGCTTCAGCTAGCTCACGTATATGTTTTCTTTCATTAGATGATATTTTTCTGACATCATCCGAAAGAGTGAATGGTGCTATTTCAACAGCATGATAACCTATTTCTGAAACATATTTGAAGATTTCCTCAAGCTTCCATTTCTCAAACATCTCATTACATATTGAAAACAGCATAGGTATTCACCTACAATTTTATAACTCAGTTACTCTCAATAAGTTTTTCTAAGGTTGTAGAGATACCTTTAAACTCTAAGTATAATTCGACTATAAAAAAATTAAAATTTTATTTATTACACATCTATAAGTGGAAAGTTTACTGGCGCTCCATTTTTTGATGAATAGTAGATCGCACGGATTACCTCAATGCTTCTTCTTCCCTCTTCACCATTTACCTTAGGTTCTCTATCCTCTAGTATAGCATTCGCAAAATCCCTTATTAGATTGATGTGATTAGTCGGTGGTACTGCCTCTGGCCTAGCCCACGAGGCTAAACCTTCCTTCTTCTCAGCCCGTTCAATTTCCTCTCCCTCAATAGCTATCATCTTTATTGCTTCACCCTCAATTATAGCGGTACCCTTTTCTCCATGAATCTCTAACTTTGTAGGTAAACCAGGATATATGGATGTACTACTCTGTATTACCCCAAGTGCACCATTCTTAAATTTGAGAAGTGCGACAGCTAAATCGTCAACTTCGATATCGTGTGTAAATGCTCCAGCATGAGCAAAGAGACTACTTGGACTTCCCATAATCCATATGAGAAGATCTATATAATGTATAGCCTGGTTTATAAGGGATCCTCCACCCTCAGTCGCCCACCTACCTCTCCAAGAACTCTTCTCGTAGTACTCTTTTGTTCTGAACCATTTAACATTAGCTTCTCCTAGAATAAGCTTTCCGAGTCTACCATCATCCACTAGTTTCTTTACTCTCCTAACTTTTTCATCAAACCTATTTTGAAGAAGAACTCCCAGCTTTAGACCGTTTTTTCTTGCTCTTCTTATCATCTCATCACACTGCTTTAGGTCAATGGCCATAGGTTTATCAACAAGTACATGGTATCCAGCGTCGAGGGCATCAATTGCTTGCGGGAAGTGAAGATAGTGTGGCGTAGAAATTATTACTGCATCAACATCCTCTTTCCTGAGCATCTCAAGATGATTAGTGTACCATGACTTCAGTCCCCATTCCTTAGCGAAATTCTTAGCTCTCTCCTCTCTTCTACTAGTCACCGAGACAAGTTCAGCAACACCTTCTTCTTTTAAGCTCTTTAGGGCTCTAGCGGCAAACGTTCCTCCAACTCCAGTACCTATTAAAGCAAATTTGACTGGCTTTGTCATAACGCATCAAGAAATAAATATGGAGAATATAGAAAAATACTTAACGCATTTACAGGTTTAGCTTCTTGAAAAATTCGAATGCTTCCCTAGCTTTTACCTCCGGAGGCATGTCCCTAAAGTCTTCCAGTGAGTAATATCCGTCGAAACCATATTTTGATAGTATTTCAACAACCTTAACCCAGTCTACTATCCCTCTATCTAATGGCGATGCCCTTACCTCACCTGGCTTTTCTGGATTCCACTCGTAATTCTTCACGTGTACGTGTTTAATATAATCTTTGACAATATCTATTTGAAGATCGAGGGGAAGCCATCCCTCTTTAACGGAGTTACCTGGATCAAACATTACACCTATATATTCTGGGTCAAACCCTCGCAGTAAATCTATTAGAATAGCCGTCGTATGGGCCATATCACCTCCACCATGTTGCTCTATCACGGGGACGGCTTCAATATTCTCGCTTTTTAGAGTCTTTATTAGATGCTCCAACTGTTCACGGAATAGTTTTCTTATCTTCTCATAACCAACGTTCGCGTCGTAGCCTCTAACCTTTATCCTAAAATATTTAGACCCTAGCTTGTCCGCTGCTCTACCTGTTCTTATCATGGTATCAATCTCATGTTTAGCCCTGTCCCATTCATAACCTAATTTCGCGTATCCTGCTAAGTCCGAAACTTTAAAGTTATATTCAGAGAGAAGGTTTTTTACGTTAACTATATCATCCTCCGTATATTGCGTGCTTAAATGGATTCCATCATCTGCTATTCTTATTTCAATAGCGTCGTAACCTATCTCAGAAAGTTTCTCTAAGATATCCTTCAGAGCGTAGTCCCTAAATATCAAAGAGTATACGCATACTTTTACCATAGTGATCAGTTTATATGACTACGTATGAACCTATAAAATCTTATCTACATATCAGCGATTACTATAAGGAGACTATGTTAATATTTAATACATAAAAAGTTAACATTATATGCTCAAAGATTAATTCCAACATATAACAACCATTAGTAGTTATATCCTTATCTACATTTTAGTTACAGGTAGTCAATGCATTTAAATATAGTGGTTTTAATTATTTTTTGGTGCATTTGAATGGCTAAAAGACAGATTACAATTATGTTAAATGAAGAACTTGTAAGAGAGCTAGAAGAGATTAAGAAGGTAACAGGTTTGAGTCTAAGCAAGATAATAGAGCTTAAGCTGAGAGGTTATGATATAGTTAAAAGAGAAGACAGAATCAGGCGACTTATATTAGAGGAATTATGTAAAGGCATGCCTTTAGATGAAGAGAAAGCACTGAGAGAGTTTAGAAAATCGCGAAAAGAAGCATGGGAAGAAATTGAAGAGAAATATAGGTTAGAAGGTCTAATTGAATGAGACTTATCGTTGATAGTAACATAGTTTTTAGCATAATTGTCTCAGGAAAGAAATCGAAAGCATTCAGACTACTAACTAGATATGATTTCGAACTCTTTATACCAGAGGAAATATTGTTTGAGTTTAGAAAACACGCACAGAAACTTAAGAAAAATAGAGAAGAATTTGAGCATAGAACACTGCTAGCTTTCTCACTACTACATTTAATTCCCAAGGAATTCTACAAGGACAAAATACGAGAAGCATACGAGATAGCTAAGTGTTTTGACAAATCTGATACACCCTTCATAGCTTTAGCTATGAAACTAAAGATTCCATTGTGGACAGGAGATAAGGATATGATTGAATATAGTTTTAAAAGTGGCTTATATACTGCACTCGATACAAAGGCAATAGAAGAACTACTTGAGGGTAGAACACTTAATCAAGTCATTGCAAACTTGAGGAATAGGATATATATTTAGCAACTTAAGACCTATTAGTTGCTACTTTTAATTGCCAACTACAATATCACCATTTTCAAGCCTTTTAAACGTGATACTCTATGATAATTAAGCATACATATGCAAAAGTTTAAGGGAAAAAGCATTACAATATAGAGTATATATGGCTTAATTTACATTAGAACTCTGATTTACTTATAGCATAATGTTTAACTGGAAAAGCTTCATTACTCTAGTTTAATTTTCATCAATAGTTTATAGTCTCCTAAATATTTTTCGATATCCTTGTCGGATATACTTTTCAGCAACCATTTTTTGATGGTCTCAATTCTCTCATCGAAAACGAAAACACCAACAAATTTTTCTCCTCTTAAAAATAAGGGCAACCAAATTTTATCATCCTTCCACATATCATCATATGGAATTTCATTTAAACTTACCCAGAATGGGTCTACTTCATCACTCGGTCTAGGATTTCCTTTAAACTCATCACATTTAAACACATATACTATCCAGTCAGGCTCATCCTTATAGCCAAAATAGAAGATGAGAATAACCATTGGAACTATCCTTTGCACCGTTATACCAAGTTCCTCCTTTACTTCTCTTATTGCTGTAGAGCGGATGTCTTCTCCTTCTTCGACTTTTCCACCGGGAGCATTCATAAGGCCCTTTCCTAAGCCTTTCTTTTTCCTTATTAGAAGTATTTTATTGTTCTTTATGATATGCGTCAGCGTCGCAATAATGGTCATAGGTTTAAGAAAACAGATAAAGTTAAAAATTATTTCTAACATGCCTAAGAGATATTTATCCCAGTATCGACTTTAAATATTGGATGAGATAGGATGATTGTTGGTGTAGGTATTGATATTGAATCTATTGATAGATTTAGGAGTATGGATAAAAGAATTTTGAGGCGAGTATTAAAGAGAATATTTACAGAAAAAGAGATTGAATATTGTAACAATCTGCGTGATCCCTTCCCTTGTTACACTGGAAGGTTTTGTGCAAAGGAAGCTTTTTTAAAAGCAACAGGGTTAGAGGATTTTCATAGATTCAAGTGGCACGAGATGGAGATACCCGGAAAACCACCAGAGTTTAAGACTTATGGTAACATAGAATCTTTTATTAGGAATGAAAAAATAAGGAAGATTTGGGTAAGTATATCTCACACTATTGGATATGCTACTGCAATAGTGGTTCTGGAAAGGTAAGTTATCCCTCCTTCTCCTTAAGCTTTTTGATTATATACTCGATTGCTGCGCCTACCGTTTGATTCTTTTCCGCATCCTCATCAGGTATCTCTATATCGAAAGCCTCTTCCAGCTCTGCAACGAGTTCTATTGTGCTGAGAGAATCAGCACCCAAATCTTCTATAAATCTAGTATCTGGTTTTAGTTCGGAGAGGCCAACTCCGTATTTCTCGGCAATTATCTGTTTCACTTTCTCCTCTATCTCCTTTTCATTTATAGGCATGTTAATACACACCTACTATTTACTTTTAGAGTACCTCTTAATGTATGTTTCTCTTTCTTCTCTAGTCATCTCATAGAGATATTTGAAAAGCTCTCTTTCGGCATCAGTAAGTACCTTATCCCTCCTTGCCATCGCCCTTTCAGCCGTTCGAAGCATTCTCCTTAAACCTGACCCGATACTGAACCTACCTCTATAGTACCATGTAAATGATGGAATATACTTATGGGATAGGTCTGTGGATAAAACGTTACACATTACTCCTATGACTGTACCTGTATTCAATAATGTTCCAATGCTAGTCTTTGTATGATCACCTATGATACTACCAACTTTAAGTGAACCTGTCTTTACACGCCTACCGTTTATATACACTTCAACCTCAGAATAATCGTTCTTTAGGTCACTATTTGTTGTTAATGCTCCTAGGTTAACCCATTCGCCTACATATGCATGACCAAGGAAACCATCATGATATTTATTGCTATATCCGTGTATGATGGACTCCTCTACCTCACCACCTACTCTACAGACTGGACCAGCAGTAAAGGCTTCTCTTACCTTTGCTCCAGTCATTACATATGTCTTCTCACCGATGCTCGAAGGCCCTTCTATAAAGACAAAGGGATATATCTTTGCTCCTTCATCTATCATTACAGGTCCTTCACTTGCGTCTATTACAACATTAGGATATACTTTAGCAGTGGGCGCAATATAAACATCTTCCTTATCTCCGACGATCTCTATTTTTCCAAGAATCTTCCCGTGCAATCCACGTTTACCAAACCTTTCAAAATCATACTTCAAAACCTCCTTATTCATTAGGACAGGTTCCCAAGGCCAATTATAAACAGTCGTCTTCAAAGTATCTTTGCCTACTTTTTCTGCCATTTTTCTCATGTTTTCGAGAAAATTGCCCTCAATTACTTTCTCTACACTATCTTTGCTTATTTTTAGCATGACAAGGTTATCATCGCTATATAGTGCCTCATCAGTTCCTATGTCTATCTTTTCGCCTCTACATAACCATCTTCCATTAATGAATAACGCATCATCTCCTTTAAGGAAGTTTAAATCATTCACGACAAAGTTCGGGTATCTCATTTCGACGACAGGCGCCAGATAATCTCTAACATATAAGCAAACTTCACTAGGATTTCCCAGAAAGTCAAGAATCTTCTCTAATAGCAATGTTCTTCCAGATCTTATTTCGAAGGTTGCTCTAGTCATAGTTATAGGGAAAAAGTCTACCACTTTTTCATCCTCAAAGATACAGACTTTCATCTCGCATTACCAAAAATAGTTATTCCCCACCAGGTTAATAATTTTGTCCTAGAATTTTTTAAAGAATAAGAATTTTGAAAGTTATTTGGATTTACTTAATAAAACCTTTTTTAGAGTTTCTTGCGCAATTACAAGCTCCTCATTTGTAGGTATGACAAGTACCTTTACCCTAGAGTCGTCGGAGCTGATTATCCAGCCATACTTTTCAGGATTCCTATTTCTTTCTTTGTCCAGTTTTATACCAAAGAATTCTTCCATATTCTCTAGAATCATTTCTCGTATAGTTGCTGATCCCTCTCCAACACCAGCTGTAAATACAATAGCATCAACACCTCCCATTATAGCCATGTAAGCTCCAATATACTTTTTGACCCTATGAGCATAGACTTTCAACGTTAACATAGCTCTCTCATCTCCTTTCGATGCTTTCTCTAGAATTATACGCATGTCGTTACCCATCTCTGAAAGACCATAAACTCCGCTCTTCTTATTGAGTAGATCATAAACCTCATCAATCGTCATATTTTCCCATTTTGCTAGGAAATACATAATAGAGGGATCTATATCACCACACCTCGTCCCCATTACTAGACCTTCTAGAGGCGTTAAGCCCATGCTCGTTTCAATAGATCTGCCCTTATATACAGCAGTAGCACTCGCACCATTCCCTAGATGACAGGTGATAATCCGAAGCTCCTCGTACGGTTTCCCAAGAATCTCAGCGGCTTTCTTTGAAACATACATATGTGAAATTCCATGGAATCCATATCTTCTAATCTTGTACTTTTTATAATACTTGTAGGGTATGGCATAGAGATAAGCCTCCGGAGGCAAAGTTGAGTGAAAAGCGGTATCAAAAACAGCAACATGGACAGATTTCGGAAATAGTTTCTTTGCGCTTCTAATTCCCAAGAGATTTGCTGGATTATGTAGCGGCGCCATTCTCGAGAATTCTTCGATTATCCTTTCAACATTCTCGTCTATTATCGTAGGCTCTCTTACCTTGTCTCCACCGTGAACTACTCGATGTCCTACACCAACAATTTCCTCTAGATTTTCAATGACACCCCTCTCCTTATCTGTTAAGGCCCTTATTATATGTTTTAATCCCTCATCATGATTCTTGACAACCTCATCATATCTTATTTCTCCCTTAATCGACTTGTACTTAATATAAGAGATCTCCTCACCTATCCTCTCTACTATACCACTGGCTATCTCTTCTAATTCTCCCTTGGCTTCCATATAGACCTTAAATTTTATCGAAGAACTACCACAATTTAAAACGAGTATCTTCATACTCTTACCCCATAGAACTAGCTATAACTGATATTATACCGATCACTCCCACAATATCTTCTACAGTAGCACCGCGTGAAAGATCACTAACAGGCCTTCTAAAACCTTGTAGTATAGGACCATAAGCATTTGCTTTTGCTAACCTTTGTACAAGCTTATATGCAATATTCCCTGCGTTTAAATCGGGGAATATAAGTATATTTGCTCTTCCTGCAACGGGACTTTCACCTTTTATCTTTCTCTTAGCCACACTAGGGATTAACGCCGCATCAGCCTGCAACTCACCGTCAATTAAGAGATTAGGCTCCTTAGATTTTGCGATATTAGTAGCTTTTATGACTTTATCAGTTAATGGGTGAGAAGCACTACCCTTTGTTGAGAAAGAGAGCATAGCTACTCTCGGCTCCCAGTCTAGTAACCACTTAGCACTCCTTGCTGTTGCGATGGCTATCTCAGCAAGCTGTTCAGGTGATGGATCTATATTCACAGCACAATCAGCGAAAAGAAGGTTTCCATTTTCGCCTCCCTCGAAGCTAGGTATTTCCATTAGAAAGAAACTTGATGGGGTATTGATGCCCTCCTGTAGTCCTATAACCAGACTAGCTGCTCTTATAACGTTTGCAGTAGTATTTATAGCTCCCGCAACCATACCATCAGCTTCCTTGAGTCTAACCATCATCGCTCCAAAATATAGAGTACGTCGCATTATATGTAAAACAACCTTCTTCTTTTTCTCAGGCATGTTCCTAATTTTTAAGTATTCATCCGCGTACCTGTCCATGGCCTCAGCCGTAGGCTCTACAACTGTTATTCCTTCGAGATCTAGCCCTAGAGCTTTAGCTTTTTCTTCTATCTGTTCCCTAACCCCTACAAGTATCGGTTTGGCGATACCTAGACTGTAAGACTTCACAGACGCCTTGAGTATCCTTTCATCTTCAGGCTCGGGTAAAACTATTCTTGAGGGAGATTTCCTCGCTCTCTCAAATATATAATCCATAATACTCAATCTTTATCACCAAATAATGATATCCTCCTGATTTAAAAGTCTTACAAAAATTGAAAATATCATTCTTTCAACGTCTTTCTTATATTATCTAGAAGTGTATTATTGATTTCAATTCCGTTGAACATGTACGAAATCAATAGTGCCCCAACAGCGGGCGGGAACATTGGCTTGATTACCTTAACATTAAAGTGCTTTTCTAACTCTTCCTTAAACGGATTCAAGATAATATCTCCTGCCTTCCACACACCTCCAATTGTAGCAACTAAAATTTCTTCTTCATCCTCCATTTCTAACCTTTTTACCAATGCGATAACATGCAATGCCAGATGTTTAGCCGCATCCTTGAAAATTTGTAAAGCTACTTTATCATTTTTTAGAGCCGCCTGAGTTACAAGGGGTGCAAGAGCCGCAATATCTTTTACAGTCATCTTCTCTACATATACTTTCCTAATAATGTCTTCCTCATCTTTAATGTTCATTTTTTCAATGACCAAATCACGTAAAATAGTCTTTTCTCCTCTTCCGTCATAAGCCCATAGTACGGCCATGAGAGCTCTTTTTCCTAGATAATATGCACTTCCCTCATCACCTAAAATATATCCCCATCCTCCACAGCGTAGATACTTTCCCTTCCTGTTTCTCCCGCCGGCCGCCGAACCTGTTCCTGCTATTACTATGATACCTGGTTTTCCTCCGGTAGCACCAACTAATGCAATTTCGGCATCGTGCCTGACATATATCTTTTTAGCTGGTAGTTTCCCTGCAACATTTTTCTCAAAAAATTGGAAATCGTATTTTGTATCCATTCCGGCTAGACCCAGCGTGATAGCTTCTATCTCATAGGAAAAATCAATCCTTTTTGCAGCAATCAAAATGCTTTCATAAATGTTCTCAATTGCTTTCTCTACACCTACAACATGGTAATTTGAGGGACCTGTCTCTCCCGTACCAACAATATGTCCCTCTCCATCAGCAAGGACTGTAAATGTCTTTGTAGACCCTCCGTCTACTCCTGCAAATAATATTTTTTTCGACACAATAATAGTAAGGATAGAAAGGTAAAAAAATATTAGTATTAGAGTGGGAGTTTTACTACTTCTCCACTTTTTGCGGACCTATACGCCGCAAGGGTTATCTCTAACGCCTGTCTCCCATCCCAACCAGTTGCTCTTGGAGTTGCATCCTCCTCTATGACTCTAATGAAATCTTTGATCATATTTCTATCAGCGTCTGAACCGAAGTACTCCCATCTTAATGGCTTTCCTTCCTTTACCAAGTCTATGTTAGGCCTAAATGCATCTATGACAATATATCCTTCAGTACCAAAAATAGCAAGCCATACGTCCCCCCATATCGGCCACGTGCTTGGTCGAGACCAGCTACAGTCGATGCTACCGATAACACCCCTCTTAAACTTGAGCGATATTAAACCAGTATCCTCTACACTTAACTCCTTCCTGATATTTTTGCCTATAACAGCATAAACTTCTTCAACCTCGTCTCCAGTATACCACCTCATTAAATCAGCAGTGTGCACAGTATGGTCGATCATACTCCCTCCGCCAGATAGCTCCGGTACGCCGAACCACAGACCTGGGTATTTTCCATGATTTGTAGTTGTGACCACAAGAATCTCGCCTATCTCCTTGTTATCGAGAAGTTTCTTTACCGTGCTGGTTGCGTCATGATAACGCATAACGAATGCAGTCTGGAATTTCACGTTATAGCGGTTAGCTGCTCTCACCATTTCGTCAGCATCCTTTAGATCTACAGCAATCGGTTTCTCAACAATCATATGCTTACCGTGTTCAGCTGAGGAAATGGCTTGCGGTGGATGCTTAGCATTTTCAGAGGTTATGATAACTGCATCGATATCATCTCTCTTTAAAAGGTCTTCATAATTATTATAGACGTCTTTTACACCATACTTTTCAGCCGCTTGCTTTAATCTTTGTGGATCATCGTCATATATTGCTACAAGCTCAGCGTTTTCTAACTCCTTTATTACCCTAGCATAACTCCATGCATGAATATGAGCAAATGATATAATACCAAACCTTATCTTTCTCATCCTATCACCTCCCCGCTTAAAGGTAATCTAACTGGCTTATTTTCCATCATAGATTTCACGCCTGCCAAAACAACTTCAAGGGTCTTTCTCGCTTCTAAACCACTGATCATAGGCTCATAATCCTTTACAACTGAGTCTACGAAGTGCTTTATCTCCAGATAGTACGCGTCCTCGCTTATAGGATTAGAGTCCGTGGCACAGGAACCCTCCTTGTATACGATTACGGAGGAGGTGGTGTGATTATCTACTTTCAAAGCTCCTCCTGTTCCCACTATCTCCAGATACGTTGTGAAGGGGAAGTTCTTCGGCTGTATCCAGCTGCCCTCCACATAAGCGATTGCACCATTCTTAAATTTGAGTAGGGCATGAACATAGTCGTAAGAAGTTGCATCTTTAGTTTTTAGCACGCCACCTCTCGCGTATACTTCCTCGACCTCACCTATGATCCATCTTAGAAAGTCAACATCATGGATGCTCATGTCAACGAATACTCCACCACTCTTTGAGAAATCTTTTAGCCACGACTTCCATGACCAGTCAGGATAAGGGGATAATCTATAGGCCCTAGCTACTCGTACCTCGCCTATTTCTCCTTGGTCAACAATTTTCTTTGTCACAGTATACTCGGGCCAGAATCTTAGACAGTGAGCAACCATGAACTTCACACCTTGTTTCTTAGAAGTATTAATTATCTCATCGGCATCCCTCAACTTCAGTGCGATCGGCTTTTCCAATAGTACATTTTTCCCACTTTTCATAGCATCTATTGATATCTTGGCATGTGTGTAGGTTGGAGTGCAGACGTCGATAATGTCTATTTCAGGATCTTCTATAACCTTTGTATAATCTGTGAAAAACTCAGGGATTCCGAACATTTCCGCATATTTCTTAGCTCTTTCTTCTTCGACATCAACTATAGCCTTTACCTCAACATTAGGCAGTCTTTTCCAAGCGTCCAAGTGAATACGCGATATGAAACCTGCTCCGATAACTGCAGTTTTGATCTTCTCCATATAGACCCCCTTCTGATTCATGTCCTCTATAATAATTATACCGAGAATATGGTTAAAAAAATTAAAGAAATGATACAAAGGTAAGTTTTTAGATTATCCTAAAATACGTTTTAATGCATCAGCATTATCCTTAGCAGCTCTATATCCATCATCCGGATATTTAGGACTTTTTAGATCAGGATAGAATTCTGGGGGACACTCAACGTTTAGGAAATCGTCGTATCCAGCATTCTTAAGAAGATTTATAACATTAGCCCAGTCAATACTGCCTTTCCCTATATGTCTGAAGCCGTTTATGTTCCCCACATTGAC
>Ga0116200_10000033_pt1 | contig 29399 bp, 15 predicted proteins | sample Mar14436cmmetaG_FD_94478 | JGI IMG/M metagenome (GOLD analysis project Ga0116200, IMG submission 94478) | Marine hydrothermal vent microbial communities from Guaymas Basin, Gulf of California to study Microbial Dark Matter (Phase II) - Marker... ... | reverse complement strand
CTGCCAAAGAAGCCCCTGCCCCATCCACCGCCCCGGAATCCTCCTCTCCAGCCAAATCTTGCACCCCATCCCATCCCCATTCTGGGGACGTACGGGTTGGCGTAGCCGGGGCCGGGGAATCCAGAGCAATATCCGGCACCCCTTCCAGTCATAGGTCCGTACCCGAGAGGTCCTGTACCGTCTCCCCATGGCATCTCTATCACCTCCTTAGGTCTACCTAACTGTGCAACATGGCGACGAAATACTTAAACGTTTCCCCTAAAATGTACGCCTTATGACCGTTCAGAAAGCCTGAAGAGGTGTTCAACTCTGAAGAGAACAACCGAACCACCTCCAGGGGTAGAAATCAATGGCTGCCCATAGGAACATCTCCCTTCTGCGAACCTTTATCTTCGTCTCATCTATCGCAATATAAAGGCGCTCTTTCTTCTGAGAGGAGTACATGCCCCTGCAGCATGCATACCATTTTCGGAAGGATTCATGGCTTAGCTGCCCTGCACATTAGTTCCCGCAGGAGCCGAAAGTGTTAAAGATGAGTTCCCGTTTAGTACCTATATGTACGAAAGTATGCTTATGCTCAATCAATGGTGGGAAAGCGAGAGGATAAGCGAGGAAAAGGCAAAGCCGTATAAAAGGGAGGTATTCAGGAAGGTGCTGGATACCTTCAGGAAATACAGGCAGACAATTGTGCTTACGGGCCTGAGAAGAGTTGGCAAAACCACCATGATGTATCAGATCATTGAGGACTTACTGCACAGGGGGGAGAGTGCCCAGAATATTCTATACTTCTCCTTTGACCTCCCCTGCCAGAGTATAATGGAGCTGCTGAAAGAATACAGAAAAATCACGAAAGTTGACTGGAGAAAAGAGAAAGTGTACTTATTCCTTGATGAGATTCACAAATTGAAAAACTGGAGCGCAGAACTGAAAACAATTTACGATAGCCTCCCGAACATCAAAATTGTAATAAGCGGCTCTGCCGGAATAAATCTGGAGAAAAATGCCGCTAAGAACCTGGCTGGAAGACACTTTAAATTTGAGATTGAGCCATTAACCCTAAGAGAGTTTGCAGAGCTTTACTACGGCAGAGAGATGCAGAGTTATGAGATAGAGAACATAAACCTGGAGCCTATATTTGACGAGTATGTGCGAAAACCATTTCCAGAGATCGTTCATTACGATCCAACGCGGGTTCGTGAGTACATCCAGAGCTTCGTGGTGGAGAAGGTTCTCTTTTCCGATCTGGTGGACATATTTCCAAAGACGGACCCCTATCTGCTGAAAATGCTGTTCAGATTGTTTCTTAAGGAGGTGGGAATAATTCTCAACATAACTACGTTGAGCGAGAAGCTCCATGTTAGCAAGGAAAATATGAGGCATCACCTCTTTCTCCTGGAATTCAGTAAGGTGATAAGGATAATCAGGAACTACCGTCCGTCAGTGTTTGCTGAATCACGGAAGCTGCAGAAGGTATATCCCTACCACCCCGCGCTGGCGTATGCATATTATGACGAGATAAACGAAGACAAAGTTGTGGAGAGCCTCGTGCTCAGCAAACTGGGAATCCAGCATTATTTCAGAGAGAGAAGCAGGGAGGTGGATTTTCTGAAAGTTGATAAGAATGGCATCCTGCCTATAGAGGTTAAAAATACCAAGAAAGTGGAGGCCACAAAACTCAGGTCTCTTCAATGGTTTATGAGCAAATATAATATCTCCAAAGCGTGGGTTATCTATCTTGGGGATGACAAAATCGAAAAACAAAACGGAATTACAGTTCACTATAAATCTCTCTACAAATTGCTGTATTCAGGCATTGAAGGAGGGAATGACACCGGGTTAAGGACTGCCTTTTATAGAGACCTTTGATTCTCTCTTCAATAGTACTTTGGCTTCCACAGACTGAAGGGGAGTATATCTCCGTCCTCTATGTTCATGAGCATATCAAATAGACACATCGGTCCAAGATCTCCAAAGCTTGATCCATGTCCGAAGGGTGATCTACGATCGGAGAGGAGTGGAGATGATGGAATGGTTATATAACAAAACCTGTATAATGCGATGAAAGAGGGTCCTGGAGGGGGGTTATAATCAATAGGGAGCTCTTTTTGACGGGCGTTTAGAAAAAGTTTAAATAAAATGTACCTTGAAGGGGGCCACCATGAAAGCGACGTTCCTGGGGGGAGCCACAAAGGTGGGAAGCCTTGCCATGGTGATGCAGGTAGACGGCATGAGGCTTCTCTTTGAATACGGCATGACCCCTTCGAAGCCCCCGGAGTACCCCCTCCCCTTGGCCGAACCTGTGGACGCTCTGTTCCTCACCCACGCACACTTAGACCATTCGGGGATGCTCCCCTATGCTGTGGCGGAATATCAGATCCCCTATACCGCCACCCCTCTGACGAACGACCTCATCCAGATTCTTTTGGAGGATAGCTTGAAAGTGAGCCGCTACGAGGGCTACCCGCAGAAATACACAATAGGGGACATGAAGCTTATGAAGGAGTACTACACTCCCGTGAGAGAGGGCGAGAGCTTGATTTTGAATGACGTGGAGATCAAAGCTCTCTCCGCCGGGCACATCCCGGGGTCCCTCATGTACCTTGTTGATGGGGAAAGAAGCGTTCTCTTCACCGGGGACATAAACACCATTGACACTAACCTCGTCAGCGGAACAAGGGCTCCCCGATGCGACACCCTCATCATCGAATCCACCTATGCCGGGAGGGAACATGAGCTGAGGGAGAAGACCATCTACCGCTTCCTTGGAAAGGTGGAGGAGGTGGTAGACCGCGGAGGGGTTGCAATTGTGCCGGCCTTCGGGCTAGGGAGGACCCAGGAGCTCCTGCTCATACTTCAGAAGAGCGGCTACAGGATATGGGTTGACGGTATGGGAAAGAGGATATCGTCGGTATTGCTAAAGAACCCCTCTGAGGTCAAGAACACCCGCAGGCTCAGGAAGGCGCTGGCCGATGCCCACCTGATAAGAAATCCCAAACAAAGAAAGAAGGCGCTTAAAGGGGACGTGATCATAACGACAAGCGGGATGCTTGACGGTGGCCCGGTTATTGAATACGTTATCAAGCTTAAAGACAATCCAAAAAACGCAATACTCCTCACAGGGTATCAGGTGGAAAACACCAACGGGAGAAGGCTTCTTGAGAAGGGGACCATGGAGCTTGCGGGGGTTGAAGAGAAGATAAACATCGATGTTGAGTTCTTCGACTTTTCTGCCCACGCTGGACACTCCCAGCTGGTTGAGTTCATACGGGAGAGCAAGGCGGAGAAGGTGCTCCTGATGCACGGAGATAACAGGGAGGAGCTCAAAGAGGCTGTGGATGACGGCAGCAGAGAGGTCATACTGCCTGAAGAGGGCAAGAGCGTGGAGCTCTGAGGGAATCACAACTCCACAAAACGTTTATATAGAGACTTCTGGTTTAACGCACTACCTCACAGTTTAAAAAGAGGTGTATCGTATGCGTTTGAGATACCGTGGAAGCACCTGTTATACTGGAAGGCTCGCATTCAACCTCTTTATGGCCCTTGTCCTTCTCCTGCCCCTGATCAAATTCCCCGGGGCTGGAGGAGTTCCTCAGGTGGCAGAATCCCCTGCCCCCCCCTCTGTACGCGATGCTGAAGGCTGGATCACCTACATGGGGGACCTTCAGCACACGGGGGTTACCACCTCGGAGATGCCGCTTAAGCCCGAGGTGCTCTGGAGAGCCTCAGTGCCCTATCACACCCGCTCGTCCCCGCTTATATACAAAGGCAGGGTGTACATCGGTTCCGGGGACGGGAAGCTATACTGCTTTGACATTCAAGACGGCAGACTGCTCTGGACTTTCAGCACATACATAAACCAGTCCAACCCGGGGGGCGAGATCCGCTACACACCCACCCTCCAAAGAGGAGTTATATATATCACCACGGAGAGCTACGGCATCTATGCGGTGAACGCCACGACTGGGAGACTCATCTGGTATACCATCATGCCTGTGAGGTCCGTCTCTAGAACGCCGTCTCTTGCCGGGGATGTAATGGGAATCTCCGGAGCCAGGGTGGATAAGGCTTATTTTTACGGCATAAATGCTTCAGGCGGCAGTGTCCTTTGGACCTTTGAGTTCTCCTCCCTCGTGGTGGGGATCGCTGGGGAGCCCGCCACCGATGGGGAGTTTTTCTACTTTGGAACAGATGCGGGCTACTTCTACGCCCTGGATAAGGACGGATTCGCAGACGGAAACGATGGGTATCAGGGGGAGACCAATACCACGTTGAGGGACGGCGATGTGGTGTGGGTATACAATGCCACCAGGCCGGTGGATGGCTCACCCACAGTAGCTGGAGGAGTAGTGCTCTTCGGCGACAGAGGTGGCTATCTCCACTGCCTGAACCGTCTAACAGGAGAGCCGCTCTGGGTGAAGAAGGTGGGTGATATGATATCAGCGGCTCCGGCGGTCTACCAGGGTAAGGTCTACACCCTCACAATGAGCCTCTATTACATTGGCGGCTTCCCCTACCGCGGCACTAAACTTGCGGCCCTGAGGCTCACCGATGGATCTGAGATCTGGAACTACACACGAACCAAGCCCCCCGAAGGGTCCGCTCCCGTCACCAACGGCAGGTACATCACCTTCGGTCTAGCGGACTCTAAGCTCTATCTGATAAATGCCACGGACATCAGGCTTACGGAGGAGAACAGGGAGATCTGGAGGATAGATCTGGGGGCGCCCGTGCGAACGGTACCCGCAGTCTCAGACGGCAGGATAGCGGTCGCTACTAATGGATCGGTTTACATGCTAGGGGTGCCGGAGATATACCTCTATCAGGTGACCTCCTCCAGCTATCTCCCGTATCACGGCGAGATGGCAGACTTCACAGCCCACCTCTGGAACAACGGTACTGTGGGGGCGGAAGTGAACGTCTCCTTCTGGAGGACCAATGCCAGAAACAAGCCGAAGGTACTTTTGGGTTATAAGGGAGTATATATCCCCCCAAGGTCATTCGGCGAGGTTACCATTACTGCACCTGTAGACATATCAACCCCTTACGTCTGGGCTCTTGTGGAGTCGACGTATCCAAGGGATCCCAGGCTTGAGAGAACCCCTGTGGGGGCACGGCTGAACCTCACGGTCCTCAGCCAGATTGAATGGGGATGGTACACCCCGGGGAAGAATAACTTCGGCAACCTTTACGTCCCCCAGAGCCCTACATCAACAAAAGAATACTGGCATGTGGACCTCCCTGGTACGCCAGAGGGGGAGCCTCTCGTTATCAAAGGAGCGGTTGTGGTAGCTACCCAGCAGGGTCTTGTGAGGGCCTACTCCCGATATCTTGCGGGGGGTTCGGATGCTCCAACTATCCTCTGGGAGTGGCAGGCGCCCCAGGGCCTCTCATGTCCCCCTGTGGCTCTAGCATCAACTGTCTACTCCCCCTCAGACAAGGATATCGTCATTGTCCCTCTTCAAGGTGGGGAGGTCTGGGCCCTTGACCTCAGCGGCTTTATGGATATCTCCCAGCCCGGGGGCCCCAACGACGGCCCCTACACCTCGGAGCCGAGCCCCCAGGGAACTCACGCAGATATCGTATGGTCGGCTTCCCTGCCGGGAGAGGTGAAGAGGGTAATGCCGGCCTTCGGAAGAATTTACGTTCTTACAGCTGAAGACACCCTCTATGCCCTTGACGATGACAACGGAACTGTCACCCTCACCCTGCCTCTTCAGGAGGTCACGGATGTTCTATTCGGCGAGCGATACCTATACGTTGCCAACTCCTCGGGAGCTCTGCTCTTCATGGAACCTGCAACTGGAAAGGTGGTTTACAGCCTCAATCCCACCAATGAATCAGTAACCCATCTCCGATACTCCTCGGGGTGGCTATACACCCTCACTGAAACCCACCTGATCGCACTGGACGGAGACCCTGATGACAACTCCGACGGGAAGATAGACATAAATGATACCGATGAGGGGATGACCGACGCGGAGGTGGGTCCTACGGACCTCATTTTCGTCACCAACATCACCGCCTCTCCGACGGGGTTCTTCTGTAGTGGTGAAGACCTCGTACTCATAGGCGAGGAGGACGGGATTGAGGTCTATGATGTTGAGAAGCGCTCTATGAGATACCGCGTGGAGGAGGACTTCCGCGGGTTTGTTGGAGCTTCCAAGTCTCTAATCCTCTACAGTTCCAGCGGGGTGAGTCTTCTCACTCTTCCCCCCACTCCAAGCCTCCCTGAGACGCTCTGGTCAGTCAGCATAGAGGCCTTCTCCCTCTCCTTCCTTGACGGCTATCTGTACATCTACAGGCCCGGGGGTCTCACAGTTCTTGGCTCTGAGAACAAACCCCCTTGGGTCTCTATAAACTCCCCCCGGGAAGGCGATGTCTTCTTTACAGAGGAGGAGATTGAGGTGGATCTGGGAGGAAGCTATGACCCGGACGGAGACGAGATAACCTTTGTGATAATCTCTGACAAGGAAGGAGTTCTCTATCGTGGCGGGGCCGACGGTGCGTCCATTGTCTTCTCGGAGGAGGGAAGGCACTTGCTTACCGTGAGGGCTGAAGACCCCTACGGCAGCTTTTCCGTGAAGAGGCTGAACGTCACTGCTCTGGAGAAAAAGATAACCCTCTTCCCCTCCCCTGCCCTGAACGTCGCTGTCCTTCTCTGCTACGGCGGCACGGGGTATGTGGAGTTCTCCGAGGCTGATGTGGCGGGAATTGAGGGAAGGGCACTCGTCCAGCCCGTGAGCATGAGGTTCGTACCTCTTTTTGAGAACGAGCCCTACCTCATATCCTGGGCCAACATATCCTTTGACTCCTCTGGGGTCCTTCCGCCTTTTGGGATGAACCTCTCTAGGGCGGGGGTATTCAAGCTTGTGAACGAGGAATGGGTTAGGATGAGCGGGGGCAGGGGCCCCGGGGAGAGGGAGTACTGGGCCAACACCACAGAATTCGGAAGCGCTGAGATGACAGTGGTTGCTGGGATCCTGGACAACCAGAGGCCATCTCTTTTCGGAGGGACGGCCACCCGGCTCAGAAGGGGAGTGTACGACTTCTCGATCTATTATCTGGACTACGACGACGATGAGCCCTTAGAGGTGGTACTGGTTGTGGATAACCAGACCGAGTACAGCATGGTCCAGGAGGACCCCTTCGCCTATGAGTACGCCAAAGGCGTGAAGTTCGTAGCTCGCTCCGTGCGGGTGCCCCGGGGCGGAGGGGAGTGGCACACCTACTACTTCTATGCCAGGGACAGCTACCTTGGTGGGAAGAGCAGGTATTATTCGCTTCACATACTGCCCAATCACCCGCCGGTTCCGGTCCCCGGGGTTTCCATGAAGGTGAAAGTGAACCAATTCGTGACCTTCAATGGGAGCCGATCCTATGATCCCGACGGCGACCCCCTCTCTTACTACTGGGATTTTGACATAAGGGACGGTTTCCAGGTGGAGAAGGAGGGGGCGGTGGTGGTTTGGATGTTTACCGAACCTGGAAACTATACTGTGACACTTAAGGTAGACGACGGTGAGCTCAACGCCACGGCGTACATTCATGTGGAGGTGTACGAGCCGGAGAAGGCAAGCCCGCGAGGCCCCTCTGTCCTTTTAGGAGCCGCGATCCTCCTGCTTGTGGTGATAATCTTCGTGGCGGTATTCCTTCTTGTAAGGAAGCACAGAGAAGAGGCTGAAATTGAACGCATGTGGGAGGCGGAAGAAGAGGAGAGTGCGACCTATCGCAGGAAAGGCAAAATCGAGGAGTGATCAAACAGCCTTTCAAATAACACCTACCTTTGGAGAAGCCTTAAGTATGGGAACTAATATGGGTGGAAGTCCAATCAAGATAATCCCGGGCGCTTCTGCAAAAAGTGATGACAGGGTGAAAGCGGATGGCGAGGAAGGCGAGAAGAGGCGAAAGAAAAAGAGCTAGAGCAAGACGGGAGATTGCCCTTGGGGGTATTGCAAAGAGAGCCGCTGAGCAGGTGGCCAGGAGGGAGGAGGAGATACGTGAAGAGCTGGTTAGCCTGAAGGGCTACCTTAGGAGGGAGAGAAGGACTGTTCTCGCCCTGCTTGGCATATTCCTCCTCGCTTTCTTCCTGCGCACGTACGTGTACTACACCCTATCCTTCGAAAGCTGGCCCCCTGTCACGGCCGGAAACGACCCCTATTACCACAAAAGGGTCATAGACTATATTCAGACTTATCATACCCATATAAGACATGACAGCATGCTCAATTACCCGGTGGTGGGAGGAAACCCGAGGCCCCCCATATTCGACTGGTCTATAGCACTTCTCGGAATGCTACTTGGCCCCATGTTCGGTGGCGCTAGAGCGGTGACGTGGATCATATTTGAGTTCTACCCTGCCTTCTGGGGCGCCCTCACAGTGATCCCAGTATACTTGCTAACCAAACAGGCATTCGATAAGAAAAGCGGGCTCCTGGCATCGCTTTTCATCGCCCTCACACCGGCGCACATCGAAAGGTCCCCCTTAGGTTTCTCCGACCACGACTCTTTTGTCGTCTTCTTTGTGGTACTCTCTCTCTACTTCCTTACCCGCTCCTTCTCCCATCTGCCCGAGAAGAAGTGGGTGGCGGATTATAGGAAACCTTCTGAGGTGATCTTGGGTCTGAAGAGGTTCTTCGAGGAGAACAAGCTCGTCACCGGATATGCCCTTCTTGCGGGTCTCTCAATCTCGGCCATAACGCTCACCTGGGAGGGGTTCCCCTACATCATGGTCATTCTGGTGGTCTACTATTTCATCCAGCTTCTCATCGACCGCTTCCGGAACACGGACTCTTTGGGGCTTTTCATCGTTATGACAATTGTTCTTGGACTCCCCATGTTCCTCTCCCTGCCCTACTACTACCTGTTCTCTATAACCACCTGGATGGTAGCGTTTTTCCTTCTCCTTGCGGTGCTCTTCCTGGGCCTTATCATTGTTCCCACGAGGGACTACCCCTGGCTCCTGGTCCTGCCCACCCTAGGCGTCATCATCGCAGTGGTATACCTGATCCTCGCCAAGGGCTTCCCTGAGATGGCCCAGCTCATATTCACTGGCAGGGGCTATTTTGTGAAGAGCAAGCTGTACAGCACAATCGCTGAGGCACAGCCTCCAGATATAAGCAGGGTGATATTCTCCTTCGGCGTGGCGGGTTTCTTCCTAGCCCTCACAGGCATTCTCCTCTCAATAATGCAAATACCCAAGAACCTCAAACGGGACTACCTTCTCATTGTGGTTTGGACCACCGTAGCAATATATATGGCCTTAAGCGCCGTGCGTTTCGTCTTCAACGCCACCCCCGCCTTCGCAGTCCTTGCGGGATGGGTCACCTGGAGAATCGTTGAGAAGTTCGATGCTAAGATGCAGAGCCTTTCACTCTCCCTTCTCGGCGCCGGGACATTCCTTGTGAACCTTGGCATCATAAGTTATGCTTCCGACAAAGGTCTAACGGATGAGTTCTACGTCAAATATTTCCCCTACATCGTCTTCGCTATCGCCCTGGCGATTGGATACGGCTACTATCTGCACATGAAGTACAGGGTCAAAAACCCCCGATTCAAGCTGAGGAAGGTTACCGTAGGCGTGCTTGTGGGCTTCTTTATAATGTACCCCTACGTGGTGGTGGCTTCCGACGCTGCGGTTCCTTATGAGAAGAAGCGCGACATAGACCCTACAGGGGAGTACATGGGTGCCTTCGGCCACAGCCTCCCCGGGGAGTACTGGATTGCCTCTTTTGACTGGCTTTCAAAGCAGGACGCAGACCTTCCCCCGAAGGAGAGACCTGCCTTTATATCCTGGTGGGATTATGGGTTCTGGTGCGTCTATATGGGGCAACACCCCACAGCAGCGGACAACTTCCAGTACGGGTATCAGTTTGCAGGCTCCTTCATCGCCTCCACAGATGAGGATGAAGCCATCGCCTTGATGATAGCTAGGATATTAGAAGGAGACTTCATAGGAAATCAGGGTGAGTTCTCAAAGGAAGTAGCCGATATTATGAAGGATTACCTCAACTACACTACTGACCCCTCAGACTACATGAGGCTTGTTGACATCTACTCCCACCCGGACAAATATGTTGATGAGGTGGAGGCTCGCCCTGAAGTGTATGGCCACTACGTGGACATAACTCCCATGAATGCTAAATACGCCGCCGCTAAGGTCCTCATACTCTCTGGAGGGGAGGAGAGGATGGTGGAGCTCTACGGGAGGCTGAGGGAGGCCACTGGCAAATCCCTCCGGTATTTTGCCGTGGACTCCAGACTCTTCCCCTTCAGCGCCAGCAACACGGGGATTTTCTACGCTCCCATAAAGCTAGCGGACAGGGATCTGAACGACTACTTAGAATATTACGCCTACGCACAGAAGAACTACGGGACTGATCAGAACCCTGACTGGAGGGACCTTCCCGACAACCCCATCTCAATGGACGAGCTTGAGAAAAGGGCGAAAGATGAGCCTCACAAATACAGGGTCAAAAGATATGAACTACACTACACGGAGAACTTCTACAAATCCATGTTCTACAAGGCCTACATTGGCTATGGGCCGGAGGACATCGGTATGAGCATGGACGGGGTCTCCGTACCTGCCATGAAGGGGTCACTGCAGAACTATCCGCCCATGCAGGGCTGGAACATGAGCCACTTCCGCCTAGTCTACAGGACTATGTACTGGTCGCCCAAGGACGAGAAGAACTCCACCACGGAGGACTACATACCTATGTCTTACAAGGAGGCTGTGGAGAAGTACGAGAAGGAGGGGGGCGACATAAAGTCTGGTCTCGGGCAAGGAGTTTACTACCTCAAGTATTACGACGGGGCAGTCATAAGCGGAAGGGTCCTTACAAAGAGCGGGGTTCCGGTGCCGGGGGTGAGAATCACGATACTTGACGAGTACGGGATCCCCCACGGCAGTGTCATCACGGATGAGGAGGGCAGATACTCCCTTCTAGCACCCTTTGGGGAGTGTACGCTTCTCGCCACAATGGGGGAGCTTGAGACGGCGTGGGACCGACTTTATCAGTATAAAGCAAAGCCCGACTCTAGGGAACCTGAGAACCTTCTCAACCTGACGAGGATCACCATAACTGACGAGCAGGCCATGAGGGTCAAGGATTGGCAGATCAGAAGGAACCTTGAAGTGGATGATCTCACTGCTGAGGGCAGGATATACTTTGACAATGACGACAGTGGAAGCTACGACGATAAGAAGGACACCCCCCTTGAGGACGTGAAGGTGACCTATACAATGCTGGGCGGAGACTATCAGGCGGTGAATTACACCAACTTCCAAGGATATTATTCCTTCTACAGCATGCCGCCGGGGCATTACCGTGTTGAGATGGAATACATGGGGTTCAAGAAAGTTCTGAGCGAGGACCTTGAGATATCCCCATCGTCTGAGAAGAAGCAGGACGGTGCCTTAAAGCCGGCCCAGATACACGGTTACGTAAGGCTACACGGGGGGGGTCAGGCGGTGGGCGCTGAGGTGAGGCTCACAGAGGCAGAAGGAGGGCGCGATTACAGCGCCGTGACCGATGAGAACGGCTACTACTCAATAGAGAATATGCTCCCCGGGGAGTATAAAGTAACCATAGACCGGGAGGGCTTTATGATAAACGAAAGCAGCGTGGGGCTTCAGGAGGGCTCGAATGTCTCCCATAACCTCACACTCCTACCAGTGTCAACATGCACTGTGCGTGTGACTGTCCCCGGGGAACTGGCGGGGGGTGAGGAGTTCTCACCGTCAATGGCCCTTGTCCGATTCGTCATGAGGGATACGCCTGAGTGGAGGTACTCCTTCTTCACCGGTGAAAATGGAATGGTGGAGGCGACCCTCCCGAAGGGAATCTATGCCGTGCATGTGGAGTACACCTCCGGTGAGAGGACCTTCGCCGCCATAGGCGAGGTCGACACGAGGATGGGAGGTACGTTCTTCCTTAATATTACCCTTGATGAGGCCTTCACCGTATATGGGAATGTCACGAAGCTGGAGAACATGGCTATGAAGTACCAGTGGATACGGTTCACTCCGCAGAACTCAACCGGGGTGACCTACGCCTTCACTGGCCCCAATGGCCTCTTCCAGATAGCTCTTCCCAAGGACACATACGCCGTCTACATCGAGGAGGAGATCCCCGGGTCTATAAACACACATCAGTTCTTTGGGTGGCTCTATTCGCCCCCGGGGGAGTACGTGGAAGTGCACTACCACGCGCTCAAATCCGCCAAGGTGAGTGGGCGAGCATTCTGGGACCTGAACGACGATGGGATTTACACCGATGCTCAGAACAGGACGCTCAGGGAGTTCCTTACAAATCCCGCAGGTAACGTCACTGATCTAGCGATGGAGGGAGTGAGAGTCACCGTGAGCTCGGAGAACGGAACGATTACCACATATACCGACGCGAACGGGGAGTACGAAGTCAACCTCATGCCTGGGATCTACAGGCTTGAGGCATCATTTGGGGGGATGGTCTCCGAGCCCGCCTATATAAGCGTTGAGGATGAACCAATAACAATGAACGAGGGACTTAAGGACATAAACCTGAGGCTCTCCTCGGAGCCCCGGGAGGTCTCCCTTAGAGTGTTCTATACAAGGGATGGAGAGAGGGTACCCGCCTCTGGGCTCCCGGTGAAGGTGGAGTCCCTTCTTGACTACATCACATTAAACGAGACCTTCGTAGCGGGCCTTGAGGGCGAGCTCACCATATCCCTCACCCCCGGCTATTACCGACTGACGGTGCACACTGAATACCCCGGGGAGCCCAGGGTTTTGTACAATGGCTCTTCGAGCATCGTTGTACCCCCCGGTGAGGGGATTTACCCTATAGAGTTTGAAATAGAGAAATGGGTGGAGCAGGAGTTGACGGTCAGATATGACGGGGTGGACCTGAACAGTGTTACGCTTCGCTTCATATCAGTCTCCCGGGAATACTCCTTCGTTACGGATCAAGAAGGGAGGGCAAGGGTATATCTTCCAGAGGGCAACTACACCGTAGCTCTAAGCCACCTCTTCGGCGTCCACCACCTGCTCTACATTCAGCAGCATTCACTCATAGAGGGCATCTGGGACCTTCCAGAGAGCGTAGAGCCCGTGGAAGGCTACGAATTCAGCGGAAGGGTTGTGGTAGAGAGCGTCTATCTTAAAGACTACGCCCTCAGCCTCAAGCTTCCCTACTACAGTGAGAGCGTTCCCCTGGACTCCACCGGCGCTTTCACAGCATATCTTCTCCCGGGGAAAGTATACAACGTCTCCTTCGACCTGAAGGCTGGTGTCAATGTGGAGATTCTCTACGTATACTCGGACACCATTGAGGCGGATGGTGACATGACTGGCGTTGAGATCCGGCCCCGGGAATATGTGAAGGTGGAGGGCACTGTATTCTACGACGAGAACGACGACCACTTTATAGATAAGGAGGAGAGGAAGGGAGGCGCCAACATCACCTTCACGGACGAGGTCTTCGGAGATGTCTACACCGTCCAGGCGGACGAGGAGGGGGACTACAGCATATATCTTCCGAGGTCCCTTTTCAGTATAGAGGTGGAGCTCGAGGGCTTCCAGAGGGAGCCCAAGGACTACGCTAGGAAAATCAATACCACCGTGGAGGTGAAGAAGGACATCCCCGTGCTCCCCTCTCCTCTGGAGGTAACTGGCCTGGCGTTCTACGACGAGAACGGCAACGGCTTCAGGGACACCGGTGAGATACTCCTCCCGGGGGCGGAGGTAAGGTTCATCGCCATAAGCTTCACAGGGGAGGACGCCACCGTTGAGGTCTCCTATGATGGAACATATACCGCATACCTCATGCCAGGGACCTACACCGTCTACGCCCTCTACGAACGGGCGGGTCAGCTAAGGTATTCCTGCATTCGAAATGTTACGACGGAGATAGGCTCCCCACCGGTCCAGCTCAACCTTACCATGAAAGATGCGAGGGAGTTTACGGGAACAGTCTTCTACTACGACACACTGGGAAAACTTGTAGATAACCTGACGTCCGAGCCAGGGGACGAGATTCTCTTCTCACCTGAGGGGGAGGCTGGATATCTTAGGGTGAACTACAACCGTGGGGTTTTCCGCGCCAAACTGCCTGTGGGTAACTACTCGGTGAAGATCGTTACTGTGAGGGAGGAGCTAGGTATTTCGATGACCTATCGGTACGAGGGCAAGATTACCCTGAGGCTCAACACCACGGCGGATGAGCTTGCCTTCAGGCTTGAGAAGGTCAAAGAATACATAATAAAGATGGACACTGTGGGGGACGAGTACAAGGATATCTTCATGAAACCGTATCAGACCCTTACAATACCCCTCTACATTGAAAACCGCGGCAATCTGCCTTTTAAAGTAACCTTCTCCTCTTCGGATGTACCTGAAGGATGGAAAGTGGAGTACTCTGTGACGGAGATGCACCTTGAGATCGGCGAGAAGAAGTACCTTCACGCCAACATAACCGCCCCCGCCAAGCCCTTGGCCCTGAACAACATGAAACTTGAGGCCCGCTCTGAGGGCGGGTACAGAAGCAACGTCCAGCTTCTGGTTCGAACGCCTCAGTACCACTCCTTCGAGATAATAACTGATGCACCCACCTACAAAGGGGTCGCTTTCGAGCAGAGGCTGACCTACAACCTAACTGTGAAAAATACCGGTAACGGGGATGAAATAGTCCACCTCAGAGTTATACCACCGCCGGAGGAGATAGAGGGGTGGGAGGTTCTAATAGAGGGAGATAAGTTGAGCGCAGAGGGCAAGAACCTTTCCCTGGGAGGTTTCGGAGAGAGACAGCTTCACATCGAGATCACCGTTCCCAACTCCACCCAGGCCTCCTACGGAGACAGCCTACATCTGCTTATAACAGGTGTAGATAGGCTCGGGCTAAAGAATAAGAGCGTTGAGATGACCTTCGAGATAAGACGTCCCGACCTGAAGGTGTTGGACGTGAAGTTCACAAACCTTGACCTCAAAAACAAGGTGCTCAATCGCACTGTGGTGGCCAATGTGACTGTTGCCTCCTTCGACAGAGAAGTGGCTGGCGTGAGAGTGGTTCTTAAGGTGGATGGGAAGGAAGTTGGTAACAAGACCGTGGACTATATACCTCAGGACGGCGCGGAGCATGTAGAGTTCGAATTCAACGTGACAATAGAGGGCATAGAGGAGGACTCCAAACATACCTTTGAGGTGGTGGTGGATCCACAGAACGAAATCGAGGAAGAGAACGAAGCGGACAACCTCTACAGGGTGAAAAAACTTGTAGGGGAGGAGCCGCCCAGCCTTCTCAATCCCAGAGTGATAGCCTTTGTGATGTCTATTGTGGTTATGACGGCGATTCTGATCGTCTGGTATCGGAGGAAGCATCCTTTCTGAGGTTTGGGTCATAGAACTGAGTAGAAGTCGGGCACTCCTTCCTCCCCTAAAGAAAACTCCACGCTTCTTCCCTCACCGAGGAAATAGAGGAAGAGGTGGGAGAGCTGCCCGCTTAGCAGGTCAGCACTGCTGGGAAAGCCGTGGGGCTGGGCGAGTATGAATCCTCTTCTCTTGAGCTTGTCCTTAAGCGCTCGGATGGCGGGTACCGTGGATTCGCCTTCTGTAAACCCTTTGAGGGCCAGGCCGAACTGCCTCTTCTTTATGAGTTCTTTTATCTTCTCATTGATCCCGTCAGGCACAGCCCCCTCTAGAAGCGCAAAGAGGAACGGCACCATCCCCTGGACCTCCCCTCCATATGTGAGTCCACGGCCTCCTATGCCCCCGCTGTACCTGAAGGAGTACTTGACGGACTTCTCAAGGCTGTAGGTAGTTCCGAGTTCCTTCTTTATCCGCCGAAGGATCTCCTCCTCTCCCAGGTATCTTTTGAGAGATGCCTCATCCAGGGTTACGGTGCTCAGGAGCTCCTCAAGTTCCTCCTTTCTGAAGCCCCTAGCACCCCACAGTCCCTTCTCCCCTCTCTCCTCCATGACAATGTTTCTCCAGCCGTGGAAGTAGAGGAGTGACGCTAAGATACCCTTCACTTGGTCCGACGACTGGCGGGGTAGATACACAAGAAGGGGCGGGAGATTCCCCTTAAGAAGACCGTCTATCGCAGCGCTCTTCCTTCTCTCGTAGGCATCAATACTCTCCTTCAGGTTCTCCTCCTGCCTCTTCAGGTTTATGATCTCCTCCACATAGTATCTCAAACGCTCCCGCTCCTCCTCACTGGTGCCAACATCCTGTCTCTCTCTGAGGTTAGCCCTCAGGTCCTCCCAGCGCTCCCTCGACCTTTCCCAGTCTTCCACCGGGAGGTCCTTGAGCCTGATAGGCTTCGTCCTGAGAAGCTCGTTCAACCTCCTTCTCACGTTCTCAAGGTTCTTATAGAGTAGCGGTAGGGTCCTGTTGGCCTCAGAAAGAACCAGTCCCACGAATCTAACGGCCTTGACCGTTATCTCCTCAGCTACCCTGCTGAGCCTCCACGCTTCAAGGGCTTTCTCAGAGGTCACACCAACGTACCGCTTGACATCCCCGGGGTTTGAGAAGAGCTTCCCCACCACCTCAAGTTTTTTTTCCCTCTCCCCTAGCAGAAGTGAGGCGCTGACGGAAAGTAGAAGGAGAGCCCTCTCCCTCTCACTACCCCCTACCCACCTCCTCAGAAGGCTCTTCTTCTCAGAGAGCTGCCAGAGGTTGTCAGAGAGAGCAGCAAGGTGCAGCAGAACCCTCCGATACCTGTCGTCCTTGAATGGATCGGAGAGGGCGAACTCTATCATGCTCTTCCTGCCCCCCTCGGCTATATGAAAAAGGTAGGACGAGAGAAGGGCGGTGCATGAGGGGTATGTAGCTATCCCTTTATCGGACTCCCCCTCCCCTTTCTCTCGGGGTGGGCTGACGATGAAGTGTCTCTCGTTCAGAAGCTTGGTGTTTGTGTGAGGGAGGTGGTGGTCTATCACCACGACGTTCTCCTTCTCCCATTCTGGTCTTCTTATGTCCAGAAATACGTGAAGGAGGCCGTCAGCCAGCTTCACACTGAACATTTCGGAATGGTCAAGGGGGAGGAAAGCAAGAGGCTTCCTGCCTCGCAGGCGCTCTAGGACGTCCTTGAGCAGAAGTGCGCTGTTCAACCCGTCAACGTCATTGTGGAAATGGACCTTTATCCCGTCGTAGGTCTCCAAATGGCCTCTTAGGGCTTTGAGAAAGCTCTTGGCCTCTTCTGCATCTACGTCGCACGGCACCTGCTGGGACATCTCCCACCCTCACAGCTCATCGTCTTCATCCCAAACGACATATCTTCTGCGCCTTCTGGGGGTTCTTTCCTCCCCCGGCTTTTTGAACGAGATCTCCTCAACCTCCGGAGGGGGGACGGAAGGTGCCTCTTCCTCTTCCGGGTATTCCTCCTCCGGCGCCTCCTCGATCTCACTCAGTTTTTCCTCTTCTTCGGGTATCCCCTCACCAGCCCCCCTCATAAACTCTTTAAGGTCCTCCTCCTTGACCTCCACCGCTGCCGGCTCCACCGGGGACGGCATAGTCTCTTGGGTGGTCACCGCTGGGGGTGCGGCAGCCTCACCCTCCACCATTTTCTTCAGCGTCTCCACGTCTGGCTCCACCCCGTAGAGCTCTTTGTACAGCTTCCTCTGTTCAGCGAAGGGGTCCTCTACCATTCTCTTTTTCAACCTCATGTTGTAAATAAGTGCCCCTGCTACAGTTATTACTACCATGGCCACGATGGTAAGCGGGAGATATTCACCGAAGACCTTCTCCCTCAGATAGGTAAGCGCTGGGTATTTGGACCTAGGCTTGACCAGGACCTCAACGCTGTATTCAGGGGAGGTGTAGCTTGTCTGTCCATCCTCACAAACAACTCTGAGGCGGAAGCTGTATACCCTCGCTTTCGTATCCTTCTCCGGAGTGAAAGCGACTCTCAAGGGGTATACTGCCCCGGGGGGCAAGGTGAGGGAGTAATCCTTGTAGTATAGTTCCAGTTTGATCCACTTCTCACCCGCCCCCTCCCCTTCAAGGTACACGGTCACGTTGTCGGACAGGTGTGCTTCATTTGTAATGGACACCTCCACCACGAGGGCATCTCCTCTCTCCAACGACCATCTTCTTGGACCAGTGAAGTTGATGCCGAAATCTATAACCTTGAAAATGTCTCTTTTTAAAGAGGAGAAGTTCCCACCGTCCCAGGCGAGGATCTCCACGTGGTATATGCCGTAGGTGAGGGGCTCGGTGAAGTTGAGGTTAGGGCTCTTGCACCATTTCCAGGGAACTATGTCTCCTGAAGCCCAGTCCCTGCCCACTTGAACAAGATAGCTCACTGCCTCCCCCTCCGGATCCACAGAACCTCCCCACGAGATCCCCGGGGCGGTGTAGGCGAAGAGGCTCTTAAGAAGCGGGCCGGGGGCTGGTGGGGGCAGGTCCCCGCTGGAGAGCACGGTGAGGTTGGCCTTGAGGACGTTGGAATTGGAGTGTGAATCATTGGCCACCACCTCCACGAAGTATTTGCCTACCCTCAGGTTTACGCTTGCCGGAACGTCTATGAAGTTGTACCTTCCGGTGCTGACCCAGTCCATCACAGTGGTTCCAAAGGTGGCTTCTAGGATTCTCACCCTGTAGGTTATAGTATCGTTCTCTATGTCCTCTGCTGGATCCCACCATATATGTGGGGTTCTGCTGGCGGTGGTGGAGGGATATATCCTCCCTGTGAGAACAGGGGGATAGTTGTCAGGGATTCTTAAGGTGTACCTCACCGGCCCGTAGACGTACCACCCAGTGTCCGCCAGGTCCTTGGCCCGGAACTTGATCATGTTGAGGTTACCCTCTGTGAGCCTGAAGTGGAACCATATGGTAACGTCACCATGCTCTTCTACAGTGTAGTTTTCCACCTTCTTCCAGGGGGTGTAGGGGAGGACTTCTGAGTGACTATAACAGTATTCAATGGAAGAGATGTTCACCCCTGACACCTCAAGATCCGGCTGATAGAGGTCCCTATCGTAGACGATAATTGAGACGTTTATGTCAGGGAATATCTGAGTTTCGTACGGGCTGGGCTGGAGGTTTCTGAACTTCACCTTTATCGTGTCTATCCAGATGTTCACAGGAGGTGACTCGTTCAGGTTCCCCACCCTGTCAGTGAACCGCCATTTCACCCAGTTGTACTTTCCTTCGTTGGCCTTGACGTCCAGGTAGGCGTAGACGCTTCCGTTGGGAAGAACGCTGACATGAGGAAGATCTCCCACCCCAGTGTAAATGTCCGAGCCCAGCGTTTTGATGTAGGCTCTTATACTGCCGGGGGCTACTCCTGCCACCCCGATATCCTTTATCATGAGGTAGCATCTCACATAAGAGGTGTTGTACCAACGGGGGATTATGGGGCCGTAGTCCAGCACTATGGGCTTTGAGAGGTCAAGTATGGGCCCTGGGTGTACAGGGGAGATGAGGGGCTCTGTCATATCCCCTGACATCACCTCATAACGGTAGTAGATTCTGCCACTACTCCACTCCACTGTGGTGGTTGCAATCCAGAGGGAGCCCGCCGTATTGTCTCTCTCGCTCTCGGCGGGTCTCATGACGGTTGCCTCTCCTATCTGTTCTGTGCCGTTTTTGTCAGCGAAGAGCAGGAGGCGGGGATAGCCGGCTGAGGGGTCATCACCATCTATGTCCCTGTACCAGAGGGTGAAGGTGAACTCCGTTTCGTTTGTCCCAATCTCGGGGGTGAAGCCCCTGTCCTTGAAGATGGGCGGGCGGTTCTGGCCGGTCAGGGTCTCGCTGTAGCGGGCGAAGTATATGTCCGAGCGTGTGAAGAGCTCGTCTCTGTGGTCAGCCCACACAACAAGGGGCCTTCCTATGGAGTTGAAGGCGAGGTGGGGATCCTCCTGCTTTGTCTCGTCGTCGGCGGTGCCAAGCGTCCGCTGGGTGTCGTCCACCCTCCTGGCGCCCGTCCATGTGGTGCCGTTGTTTATCGTGTAGGTGAAGTAGATGTCTCCTTCGTCGTGAGAACGGTCCACCCAGGTTATTCCCACCATCCCCGGGGAGAAGACGGCCACCCTGGGGTTTAGCTCAAGGCCTCCTTCAGGGCCGTTATAGGCTAGCATGTTCATGGTGAAGTTCCTACCGTCCCTGGTGGTGGAGTAGTAGATGTCGTAGGAGCCGAGCCTGTTATCGGACCAGACTATGTATACCAGGCCCGTAGAGTCCACTGCCAGGTCCGGATCGTTCTGGGAATAGGGTTCCAGATCGTCATTTACCCTTCTCTCAGGGAGGAAGGTGTCGCCCCTGTCGTAGGAGACGGCCATGAAGATGCTGAAATCCCCCTCCCTCTGGTCGCTCCACACTATGAAAACTTTCTCTCCGTAAACAGCGATCTTGGGTCCGTACTGGTCCACACTGAGACCCCCGGAGTTCACCCTCTTCTCCCCTATCCACGTCACACCTCCGTCCTCAGATCGGGCGAAGTAGACGTGGAACTTGCCACCCTCTCTTTTGTCAAGCCAGGTAAGGTAAAGGGTGCCGTCCTCACCCACAGCCAAGGAAGGATAGATGGCATCTCTTATTGAGGTGTCAACCCTTCTGTGGGTGGAGAAGTTCACATAGTCCTCGCTCCAGACCACGTATACGTGGTAGTAATGGACCCCAATGTAGATCTCCTGGTCATCGCTGTAGGCTACGTAGAGAGTGCCGTTGGGTGCGAAAACGGCGGTGGGGTACATTTGGTTGGAGAAGTCGTTGCTTGAATTCAAATCCCTTCTGGAATCGTCCACATGTATCTTTTCACTCCAGGTGTAGCCGCAGTCGGTGGAGCGCGCCATTGAAATATCCCAGTTGGTGTAGAAGTAGTCCTGATATATCACGAAGAGGTCGTCCATTCCCCTAGTGAGGATGACCGGGCGCCTCTGATGGCTGCCTGTGGAGTTCCAGTTCACAAGGATGCTGCTGGAGAAGCTGTCTCCAGCGCCTTCGGTGTAATGGGGGATAAGGTAAAGTCCAGACAGCAGAAGGGTAAATAAAACGGCGAGGCCGAGCATCTTTCGCATCATATTACCTCCAGATGGCCAGGGGCTTATAAGCATGGGGAATATAAAATATTTGGCAGGCTACTTTGAGCCTGAATCCCCTCTCCTCCCCTCTAGGTCTTCAAGATAGGTCTTAAGCCGGCTTGCCACTTCCCGGGGGAGAGCGGCCCTTATGGATATCTCCTCTACTGAGGCTTCACCGAGCTCTGCAAGGGAAGGGAACTCCTCAAGAAGCCTCTTAGCTCTCACCTCTCCTATCCCCTTCACCTCCTGGAGGAGGCTCTTCAGCTTCCCCCGTCTTCTTCGCAGATGGGAGACAGCGAACCTGTGTGCCTCATCCCTGACGGCCTCAAGGAGGAGAAGTCCCGGTGAGGATCGGGGAAGAAGGAGCTTCTCCCCCCTCTCAGTATATATAATCTCCTCCCTCTTGGCAAGGGCGACTACGGGTGGTCCTTTGAGGCCCATTGACTCCCTGGCCCTCACGGCGGCGGTAAGCTGTCCTATCCCGCCATCCACCAGAAGCAGGTCCGGAGGTCCTTCGCCTTCCCTGACCACCCTCCCAAGCCTCCTCCTAACCACCTCCTCCACCGCTGCGGGATCGTTTATGCCTCTGCTCTCCTTGATCAGATACCTTCGGTAGAAGCTTCTAGCAGGTCTGCCGTCCAGAAAGACTACCAGGGACCCCACAGTGTCCAGTCCGCGGATATGGGAGATGTCCACCCCCTCAATCCTTAAAGGGGGTGAGGGTAGGGAGAGCACCTCCATAAGCTCCTTCAGCCCTCTCTCGGCAACCCGCGAGGGCAGGCGCCTTTCTCTAGCCTCCAGCGCTGCCCTTAAATTTCTCATAGCAAGGGCCCTTACCTCTCTGAACCTTTTGTCAACAGGCTTGATCCTTACCTCTCTTTTTGACATCGCAGAGAGGGACCTTCCCAGCTCCTCCGCACCCTCCGGCAAGTGGGAGACTAAAATAAGTGGTGGCATTCCAGAGACCCTGGAGTAGTACTCCTCCAGGAAGGTCTCAACAGCAAGGCAGCCTTCCACCCCTTCTCTATTCAGGAAGAAGGGTTCAGCGCCAGCAACCCTGCCCCCCCTCACCTTGAGGAGGTAGACCGCTTCGCCTCCCTCCGACGCCTCTACGAGGTCAAAGTCCTTAACAGGGGCTGTTATGGAGGCGCCCTCGCTTATCCTCTCAATGCCTCTTATGACGTCCCTATAGTAAGCCGCCAGCTCAAACTTCTCCTCCTCCGATGCCCTCCGCATCTTTTCCCGAAGCTCTTTGAGCACACCTGCAGTGTCTCCGGAGAGGAACCTCTCAAGGTCCTTCACGTTCTTTGAGTACTCCTCCTCGTCGGCCTTCCCCGTGCACGGGGCGGTGCATCTACCTAGATGTGCTTCCATACAAGGCTTGTTTCTCCTGCGCAGAACCCAGCAGTTCCTCACAGGGAAGAGGGCCCTCAGATACCTGAGTGCTACCCGGAGGTCTTTCACACCGGAGTAGGGCCCGAAGAGCTTCCCTCGCCTTCCCTTGAACCCCCTCACGAGGAAGAGTCCAGGAAACCTCTGGTGGGTGGTCAGAAGGAGATAGGGGTAGGACTTGTCATCCTTCAGCTCCACGTTGAAGGGAGGTGTCATTTCCTTTATAAGGCGCTCCTCCAGAAGGGCGGCTTCCATCTCTCCCCGGGTGAGTATGCATTCAACGCTGCTTGCCCGGCTACATAGCCTCCTCTCTTTCATGTCTGAGGATTTGAGGTGCTGGGAAACCCTGTTGCGTATATTTCTCGCCTTACCAACGTAGAGGGGGCGCCCACCCTCGTCTCTGAAAATGTATACCCCCGTGCCTGTGGGGAGCTCCCTGGGGTCTATCATCAATCTATACAAAGAGGGGGGATATATAACGGATTTGGAGTCCCTCATAGGATCTTCTCCAGGTGGTAGCGGGGCCTTTCTATATGAGTGGAGCCGCATTCGGGACATCGGGAAATGTAGTGCAGCCCCCGGGGGTGGGTCCTTCTGCCGCACTTATAACAGACGATCTGGGTTGTGCGTAGGTGATATCCCTTCACCTTGAGCGAGTGAAGCAGGTGCTTTAAGTCTTCGACGATTATGGAGGGCCTAACCCCGAAGGTCTTCGCCAGCTCTGGAACGCTGTAATATCCCTCAAGGAGCAGCTCTTCTATTTTCTCCCTGCGCGTGGTCATTGTACTTACCCCAAAGGTGCAGAATGAGAAGAAGTGGTCCCGGCTCCCGGATTTGAACCGGGGATCTGAGGATCTCTGCGGGGGTCGGGACTGGCCCGAAGCCTTCTACAGTCCCCCGCTCTAGCCAGACTAAGCTAAGCCGGGACGTGTTTTCCTTATTATCACCCCTTATTTATCCTTTTTTATTTCCTTTATAAATTTTTCATCGAAAACTACAAAGGGGTGAAGAAGAGGGAGAAAACTTTAACCCGTATGACCCTTTCCCCCTCTGTGTACGTGCTGGACACCTCCGTAATACTCACATACTCCGGCGCACTGGGTGCGCTCCTTAAGGAAGGCGTAGCTATTCCCCCATCGGTGCTTGATGAGGTTCAGTTTGAGCCCCAGCGAAGTCGCCTCAGGGAGCTAGTAGAGGCGGGGGCAGAGGTCATCCCCCCCGCAGAGGAGGCGATCAAAAAGGTCAGGGAGACCGCCCGAGCTGCGGGAGAGCACCAGATGAGCGAAGCAGACATCAAGGTCGTGGCACTTGCACTCCAGCTCGGCGCCACCCTCTTGACTGAGGACTACTCCGTACAGAATGTGGCCCAGCTTCTAGGAGTTCCCTGGAGATGTCTCACAACCAGAGGTATAAGGAAGGTTTATATCTGGGGGGTGAAGTGTGTGGACTGTGGTAGAGTCTTTGAAAAACCCCCTGGAGAGGTCTGCTCTATTTGCGGGGGAAGACTCAGGCGCTGGAGGCTCAAAGCTAAGGGAAAGCTTAATTTCAATAAAGAGTTACACCAGAGTGGATAAAACTGGAAGTGATCCCATGGTGAAGAAGGCATCCATGGCTGTTGCAGCTCTGATCGTTGTGGCAATCCTTGCAGTAGCCGGCTGCGGTGAAAAGGAAGTAAAAAGAATAAGGCAGGAGGAGGAAGGGGTAGGGGAGACTCTCACTTTCGATGGGCATCTTGACAACCCCGAGTGGGGCGGGGCCCAGAGGACGCAGGACGTCTATGAAATAGACTTCGCCCAAGAGGCCAACGTGACCGAGGGCAGGGAGGTGCAGCTAACCAGGCTCACCGTCAACCTCAGGTGGGTAGATGACCATTCGGGGACGGACTCCCAGGACGTCACCGACCCCTTCATGGTAAATATCACTGTAGGGAACGTTACCGTTTCCTCTGGCTTCCGCGACACGGGTCAGATTACCTTGACGCTTCCCAATAATCAGGTCACTGATAAAATGCTCGCAGAGAACACCACGGTGCAGATAACGGTTTACATAGGTGACTGCGGCACCTATGCAGCGCCGCCGTTCATCTTCGGCAGGCTTGTGCGCTACTACGATACGGGGAACGATTACACAATGACCGTTGACTATTCTTACCTTGAGGTCTGGTACGAGACTAAGAACGCCTGAAGGGAGCTGGGATGTCCATCAGAGTAGCTCCTTGAGGGTCACCACTGGGAGTCCCCCCTCTCTGTCAATGGTGGGCACCATGACCCCCGTTGGGGGTTTCACACCGTAGAAGAGGGGTGTATTGTCAATCAGCCTGTATTTGAAGACGATGTCTGAGAAGTTGGCAACGGCCCCGGCCAAACTCAGATCCGGGCGCGCAATGGAGATGCCGAGGTAACCTCGACTTCTGATAAATACCCTGGTCCGCAGGAGGTCTTGGGGGGTGGCCGTGGTTCCCATTCGGTACTCCAGGGTGTCCAGTCCAACAAGGTCCATAAGGGGTCTTGAGTACCCCTGGGTGAGCTCTTCAAGCTCTGTTCTGTAGAGCTTCTGCGAACTCCTATCTGTCATGGGGATTACCAGGGGATTGCCCGGGGAGGCCCTGAAGTAGTCCACGAACCTGACGTGCTCCTCTAATATACCCTCGGGGAGAAATCTGCTCAAGTCGCTGTAGATGCTCTCTGGGGTCTCCCCCCCAGGGGGCGTTATGAAGACAACACCGTCGTTCTGGATGAAGTTTAGGATAATGGGGCGCAGGATAAGCATAAGCATCTCTTCGCTGACCTCGAAGGAGGCCTCTATCATTATATACTGGCCCCTTTTGAACCCGCCGTTTAAGATATCATCGAGCTTTGGTATTCCGCTGGAGTAGCGGTTGGGGGGGTGGGGTGTTTTCTTCCACATTATCTGTTCCTCTGGCTTGAGGACAGGCATCTCAGAGAACACGCGGAAGTTTCCGCCCCGCAAACTAAAGAGATACTTTCTCCTGCCTATTTCCACTCCCCTCATTTTAATGATCTCAAGCTCCCTTACCTTTCTCCCGTCAACTTCAGTGTGACCCAGACTAACTATACCTCCTACAAGAGGGTCGAGGAAGGATTCTCTCGAGGTCTCCTCCACGATGATGAGGGAGAGATTCTCCCTCTGGACAACATCAAGGGTGGCCCTCACCATCCTTGAAGGGTTCTCGAACCTCTCAAGGAGGCTGTCAATAGTATCTATCATCACCACCTTCGGTTTAAAATCGCTTTTTACAAGGTCAGTGAACTCCCTCAAAAACCAGTTGGGGTCAGTTATCTTAGAGTTCTTGTCAAAGAGCTTCGCCTGCTCCCTTAGCGGGGACCCCTCCTTCAGATGGGGGAATTGAAGGGAGAGCTGGTCCTCCTCCACCCGGGTGAAGAGCATGACGCCTCTCTCATCTTTTGTAAGTTGTCTCACTATCTCGATTGCTAGGAGGGTCTTTCCCGTTCCCGTGCCTCCCTTAAGGAGAAGGACCTCTCCTGTGTGCGTTCGGAAGAACTGCTCTATTTCCACAGGTACATTCTGCACGACCGGATAAGCTTCTTTCATCTTCAGACCTCTTCAATCATATGGAAAAACTTTATTAAAAAGTTTCAGAATGATTATCGCATAAAAAGAAAAAGTGGTGTGAAGATGGACTATAGGGATATGGAGGAGGCACTCAAAAAGGTCAGTATTTTTGGGGAGGGGATGTTGAAAAGCAAAGCACTTGACGAAATGGTCTACCTCTCCCTGGTAGACCTCCTAGTCAGAGGTGTTATGATATATGATCCCGATGAGGACACCTTTGTTCTGAGGGGGTCAGAAGATGAGCCCTGCCACGAGGTATAGGGCCACCAGCGTTCCCATTATCGCCTCACCCACTATGAGTCCCGTGGCCATCATATAGGTGTCGAGAAGCTTGAGAGTCTTCATCCTCTCATCCCCGCCGTAGCGGGGCTCAAGGACATATTTCTCCCATGAACTCCTCCATAAACCACCCACAAGTAGCGGGACTTGGAGTCCCAGAGGGAGGTACATCCCCAGGCCAAAGGCGGTCCCCATACCTATAGCAAGTTCTATCAAAACCCCCACCACGATCCCCGCTGCAAATATGTTCCAGTCAACGGCCCCCACCACAAGCCCTTTTGCGAAGACTACGAAGGCGTGGGCCTGGGGGGCTGGCAGGTTGAGCTCTCCTTTTGCAAGGCCATAGGAGAGGAAGGCGGCGGAAAGACCTGAAACTATAGCCCCTGGTATGATTCCGGGGGTTAAGCCTCTCACCAGGTCGTGGGGCCTATTCCCGCAGTAGAGCCCATTCTTGAAATTGAGGATGATGTCCCCGGACATGGAAATGGCTCCGCCGAAGACGGTGGTCCCTATGAGGGACATTATGAGGAGTTCACTCCTGCTCATCCCAAAGAGCTTGAAGGTGAGTATAAGGATAATAAGTACCAGAAAGGACGTAGCTGAGACGGGTTCGGTTCCTGTCTCTCCCATGACCTTGACCGCTATAGCGCCCAGAATGAAGGTGAGGCTGATCAGCAAAATGGCGAAGACGAGGGAGGCGAAGAAGGGGAAGCCGCCTGCCCAGAATACCATAAAGACGATGAGAAGCGTCACCACTAACATGACCTTGATGTGCTCCGCCGGCCACTCGTACCAACCCTTCCTGGGGATATACGAGGCCCTAGCCCCCTCCCCGGAGCTCTCAACCTTTCTGAGGTCGGCAAAGACCGTTTTGAAGACGGGTATCATCTTTAGAAGTGCTGTTATCCCTCCCCCGAATATGGTGCCTATAGCCATTATCCTGGCTAGCTGGTATGCCGCAAGGGCTGGGGAGGTGGGGACTCCCTCATAAGGAGTGCCCGCAAGGAGTCCTCTCTGTGCGAGTGGCCAGAACATACTCATGTCCGCAACGTCGAATACCTCCCCCGTGTTGAAGTATATGTACGGAATGTGGCTGGCCACTGCGAGGGGGACTACGAAGAACCACGTGAACATTGTACCCAGGAATATTAGAAAAGCTGTCCTCGCCTTCATGAACCAGCCTAGCCCAAATTGGATGGGTATGAGGCTTATAGAGGCGACGGTGTATTTTGCAGGCTCCGGGGTGAATATGATGTCCCCGGCAGCGTAGTGAGGACCACCGAAGAGGTGGTCCAGGATAGAGCGTCCTTTGATGATGGGAAAGTCTCTGAAGAAAGTGAAGAGAGCGGTAGCAGTAATCCAGGAGACCGTCATTTTGAAGGAGCGCTTGGCCTGTTCCCCTGCTTCGGAGGAGACCACCCTGGAGAGGTCCAGCATCTTCACGGTGGCCTCGAAGCCGGGGGTGGGCAGGGGATCCTCCACAAGCCAGATTCTGCGGAAAACGATAAAGTACATGACCCCCAGGATGCCCGAGACCATGGTGGAGAGGATGGATATGGTAAGTATTCTTGTCATAGGCAGGTGGGTTATGAGGGGGGAGCCCCCCACGTATTCTGACGGGTCATAGGCGAGAATAAATATGGCGGGGAAGGTGAAGACGAAGCCAGTGCAGATCATCGCTGCGCCGTTGGAGGCGGTGGCAGCCACGTTGAGGGTGGGCGGGTTCCATCTCCACGCCATCCCTAGGATGTAGATGATGTACCAGGAGCCCGCCACTACCATCCCCACTTTGAGCCCTACATACTGGTTTATCAGGGCGAAGAGTGTACCGATAGCTATGGCAATCCAAATCTTTTTCCAGTCCCATGCCGGGATGTCAAAGGCTTCTCTGCGGTTTTTCTCGTCGAGATACTGTTCCAGGGCCCCGGTGTTAAAATTAGCGAACATCTCGGGGTCGAACCAGTTTAGGGTCCCCTCCTCGATCTTACGTATGCCAGAAGGAGTGAGCGGTTGACGGTAGATGGATCTCTTAACCCTAGCCATGAGACCACCGATTAAAAAGGAGTTCAGGCTTTTGGATTGCATCTATTTACTTAAACCTTTGTGAATCCTCTCTAAAGCGGCTTGATTCTTGCGGCGAGGTGTAGGTTAAAATTAAGTATTCTGCCCCTTTAAAGTGTAGCGAGACAAAAAATCGGGGGAAGTTCAATGTACTGGGCAGATATCCGCGTTGGTTTCAAAAAGGGAGTTACGGACCCAGAAGGGGCGAACACCGCCAAGGCGCTGAGGCTGCTGGGCTTCGAAGAGGTTGAAGAAGTGAAGTTCTCCAAGTTCTACTCAGTGAAGCTGAAGGTTGAAAGTGAGGAGAGGGCAAGGGAGCTTGCTGAGAGGATGTGCGAGAAGCTCCTTTCAAACCCAGTCATCAATTTCTATGAGATCACAATACGGGAGGAGAAGGAGGAGGTTCCGTGAGGTTCAGGAAGCTCTACCCAGATGTTGAGGTCTACGAGATCCCCATAACGGAGATGGGGGATGAGGAGCTCAAAGAGGTTAGTGCGGAGATGAGCCTTGGCCTTTCATTGAAGGAGATGAAGAACATTGCAAGTTTCTTTCGTGAACGGGAGGGCAGAAACCCCACAGACATCGAACTGCAGGCCCTAGGGCAGGCGTGGTCCGAGCACTGCTGTTATAAGAGTTCCAAGGCGATACTTAAGGCTACCATATTTGGGATTGAGGCTCCCCAGGCCATACTTGCAGTGAAGGAGGACGCGGGGGTGGTGGAGTTTGATGATGAGTGGGCATACGTGACAGCCCTTGAATCCCACAACCATCCATCGGCTATAGTGCCCTACGGCGGCGCTGCCACGGGCGTGGGTGGGATTCTGAGAGATGTTCTCTGTATGGGCGCACAGCCCATAGCTCTCACTGACCCGCTCTTTTTTGGTCTCCTTGACTATCCTTCGAATAGGCTTCCCCGGGGTGTGAAGCACCCCAAATACATAACCGCTGGGGTTGTAGCTGGAATCAGGGATTACGGAAACCGCGTTGGTATACCCACCGTGGCCGGGATGGTTGCCTTCCACCCCGGATACGTCGGCAACCCCCTGGTGAACGTGGGATGCATAGGTATGGTG
>Ga0116200_10000032_pt1 | contig 30158 bp, 26 predicted proteins | sample Mar14436cmmetaG_FD_94478 | JGI IMG/M metagenome (GOLD analysis project Ga0116200, IMG submission 94478) | Marine hydrothermal vent microbial communities from Guaymas Basin, Gulf of California to study Microbial Dark Matter (Phase II) - Marker... ... | reverse complement strand
TGTATTCCAGCCCACTATCTCATCTGCATTTTCGGCTACAACCTGAGATATATTAGTCTGAGCCCACGGCTTTATAGCTATAATAGGCTTTGGGTTGTAAAATTCTGTCTTTGCTATTTTAATTTCCTTTTTAATCCAAGTGCTATACGTTGCATATACACCAGCCATTACTAAAACCACATGACAAGGAGCCATTTGTCTCTTTATAGCTTCATAAAGAGCTTGAGAATTTGGAGCATTATGAATTGGGTCATCTTTGGGAACAGAGTAATCCTTGAAATAAAAATAAGGAGCTTTTTCCAGAAGTTCCATTAATCTCTCATATGCATCACTATAACTCCAAGAATGACTTAAAAAGATGTTATAAGTTTTAACCGGCATTTTAAGCCTCCTTCCTTAAAGGAATTTTTCCTTTAAGTGTTTACTACAATACTGACATTTCCATCCCCTTCTCTTCATAAGCTCGTGTCTTTGGGATGGCGTTAGCATCTCGTTTCCCTACATCTTGTGGTTTTTAATTTTATTACCACAAGATATAGTGTTTTGTCAAGAGGGGTTATGAATTGCCTCCTTCTAAAACAGAAAACAGCAAACCCCGCAAGCCATCTGCACATGCCCTAAAAATCCCTTTTGCCATCCATTCTTCAATGCCCAAAACCCCCTCTCACTTCGATGGTGCCTTTTACAAAGGCTATAGGGTCAGCATTAAACTGGTTAGAGAAAATCTTGATGAGTACGAACCATATAGGATTGAAAAACCAGAAGACGTTTACAGGTTCATGCAAGACCTTGAAAACAGCGACAGGGAAAGGTACTACACCATTTTCTTGGATGTGAAGAACCAGGTTCTTGGCTGTGAGGAGGTTTCCGTGGGGACTTTGGACAGAGCGTATGTCCATCCCAGGGAGGTCTTTAAATCCGCGATCCTCTGCTCGTGTGCTTCAATCATCCTTGTCCACAACCATCCATCAGGAGATCCGTATCCCTCAATAGAAGATCGAAGGGTTACAGATCAACTCCAAAAATGCGGTGAACTCCTTGGAATAGAAGTCCTGGACAGCATCATCATAGGCCATGGAAGGTTTTACAGTTTTAGGGAGGGGAGGGAGAGGTGTATGGAGGAGTGATGAATGTCCTTGCCTTTTACAGCGGTATCCCTTTTCTGAGCGCCTCGTTTAGTGCTCCCATCATGTACCCTATGCCTTTGTAACCCTTTAAAGGGGTGTATATGTTCTTCCCAGGGAATAACTTTTCAACCATGTCCGTGTACTCCTTACCCCCTAAGACTACAATTCTGTCGTAAATATCCAAGCCCTTTTCCTTTATCTGGGTTGAGAGCTCTTCAAGTGTGATCGGGTTCGTTCTCCTGTCCTTGAAGGTCACGTTGTAGGAACCAGGCACAATATCCTCCGGAAACAAAAAACCGTACTTGGCCGAAAGGATGCACCATGAGGATGGATAAAATCTCTCAGCATATTCCCGGCATTTTTGGGCGAAGGGACCTATGTAAACGTTCCTTGCTGGAGTAGGACCTGCAGTTGGATCCCTATCCCAAATCTTTCGGTTGCCACAAGGAACAATGCATAACGTCTTCATATGTCCAGCTCTACAAAGTTGTTTTTGATTATAATTTTTCCCTTAACACAAAAATCCGCTGCTACGCAGTCCTTCTTTACGGGGCAGTATCCTGCAATCCTGTCCCTGTATCTGCAGCCATATTTGGATAAATGCCAAAGGGGCTCATCCACATCCAGTGCAATCATAGGCCGATCCTTTGCCATTAAACCCTTTACACTCTTGAACCAAGCCTCTCTTATGTACTTGAACAAATCCTGCAGGGAGATCCTTGCTTTTCCCCTAACCACACCCGTTGTAAGGGTAGCCCTGGCCACGTGTACATCCACAGGGATTGGGACCTTGTCAAGGTTCTTCAACTGTGTAAGTCCTATATTGTCTCTGAGCATTCTCACCCATAGGGGTCCTATTTTGAGTCCCCGAAGGTACGGATAGTCCGACACACGGTAAACCCCCTCTCTATGAGTGTCATCTCTTAGGCGCCTCAAAATGGTCAACGCATCCCAACCGCAGCTCTCCAAGAAATTTCTGGGATCGCCTTTCCATTTCTTGTAAAATGTGACCCCCACTGTCTGCCATATCCTCGCGTCCTTTTCCGGCTTCTTTGAAAGATTATATTTCTGCATGTCCCTCCTTATCTTTTCAAAGGGAACCTCGTACAGTGATTCAGGGTCGAAGAGGTAACGAGTTTCAGGATCCTCAAAAGTCCTCCGCGCACTTTCCCAGAGAGCTACAGCATCCCTTTGATAATCAATTGAAACGGTCAGGGTTATGAAAAGCAAATGCTCAAGAGATCCTCTCTCAACTCCAGCAGGTGCAAAATCTTCTGGCATTTCACTCCTTCCGTGGACTCCCACGGTGGAGAAAGATTCATACAGGAGCTTCGCGACCTTCCTGCCCCTTTCGATGTCTATTGTAAGAGGCATGCTTACTCACCTTAATTAGTTTTTGTCTCTCTGCTTTAAACCCTTCTATCATACTCCTCACCCACAACCTATAAGCCTCATTCCTCTGGGCCTCACTTTCGAAGGGAACGAACCTAACGATCACCTCTTTAACCTCCCATTTCCTTCTTCTCCTGGTTTTATCACCAGCTTTCTCCTGTTTCAATCATGATCAACCACCTTTCCTGCAGGATTCCCATCGCCGGGCCTGCCCATTCCCTAAAATTGAAAGAACCTTTTTCCTTGCCTCACCGAACCTGTCCAAAACAAATTTCCTGAAAGCCCTGAACTGGGACTCAGGAAGCGAGGCTGCCCCTAGAAGGAGAATGGATTTCATAACCTCCGTGTAGGTCTCCAACACCCTTTCAATCTCCGTCCTGTCCATGGTCTTCCTTGAGTTTGCAGGTGATCAAAGAACCCGGATCATAGGCCGGGCATTCAAAGCACTCAGAATAATGAACCCATCCCCGAATCGGGCACTCTTCCATGAGCCTGATCCGGGTTTCCCGAGGCCTTCTCCTTGGTCTGCCTCCCATTGCTCTCCCTTTTCTCCCTGTCCAGATGAGAGGCTCGCCCTCCTTGGGTTTTTCTCCCTCGCTGTGTTCCTCTGGCGAGCCCTGGGGAGAGGATACCTCTGAAAGTTTTTGAACCTCTTCCATCCCTTGAATCTCTTGAACCCCTTCCGAAGCATCCATTCCCTCACCATCCAAGGGATCAACCATACCCTTCGGCAAGACTAATTCCATCACCCCCGGGTAAGGTTCGAGAGTTCCTTCTTCGAGATTCTCCAGTTGCTCAGCCCATTCCTCCCAGGGATCCTGAAACCGGATTCCTGGGATGTCCGAAAACAGCTCATCCATTGCCCAAAACCTCCGAAATGGTCTTGACGGAGACCTTCGAACCAAATTCTGAAAGCAGGGGCTCTGCGAGCTTCTTTTCTTTCGAAGCTCTCACAACCAGGATCACTTCATCACAGATCTCCAAGTCCCTCCGCACACGCTCAAGAAATCTTTGATCCCTGGGGTTTCTTTCGTACTCGTACCCTATGACCTTGGAATCCGAGATCCTCACCACATCGATGCCCCACTGCTCGGTCACTCCATTCACAGCCCTGGCGATAAGGTTCTGAACCAAGACATGCTCCGCCTCGCCTTTGCCCCTGAGTCTATTCCTTTCCCAGTCCAATCCCAGAAACTCCGCTCCCTTCTGCGTGAGAACATGGAACCTGGTCGGCCTTCGCCCTGAGATTGGAATCTCCACAGACTCCACCAGACCAGAGTCCTCAAGCACCCCAAGGATTTTCAAGCCCTTTCCCATAGAAAGGCCCATCCGCTTCAACCGAGATCTAACCCCATCAAACGGATTCTTATGAATGTCCATCAAAACCCTCTGCAAGGTTTCCCTTAAGTTGTCCCCAGGGCTTGGGGACTCCTCCACAGGCCCAGGAACCCTTCCCCTCACAGCTTCAAGGAACCTCTCTCTGGTGAAAGCCTCGACCTCCGTGGGATCCAAGTTATCCCTCTTAACGAACGGGATCTCCAATTCCATTGCCTCTCCCCCCTCTGGAGTTTGAACAATGAAATGCCTGTCAGGGAGAGAGAGCAAAGCCTCTGTCTGCTCTTCATCCAGCCCCAGCCTGAGGCTTGCAAACCTAACTCAGGTCCCGTTGAGAAGCCGGCCCACCAGAACCGTGTTGGCGTTCCCTAAAATCGCTGGGGAAAACCCCGTTAGGGTTTGGCTCAGCAATTCAAAGCCCAGGCCAAGCTTTCTGGCCATCCGCATGGCGGAGTAAATGAAGATTTCCCCCAAATCCAGTCTTGCCTCTCTCTGTCTGTTTACATAGGTGTGGGCCTCCTCAAGGACAAAGAGGATATCAAGTTTCTCTGAGAAGCCCTTGTTTTTCATTACGATCTGAATCACAAAGTTTATAAGGAAATTCGAAAGATAGGTGCTCAGGCCCCTGAGCGGGAACACCAAGGAATTCTCCAGGAAGAACTCGGCTGGCAGACCCTCGGAGCAGGAAAAGGTCTCGGGAAGTTCTGTAAGAAGCCTGTTCATTCGGTTCAGAATTGTTTCGATTGCGCCGTAGTTTCTTTCCCTGGGTGATCTTGCCTTGAAAACCAGGTTCTGCATGAGATCTTGGATGGTTGGGGTTCTTTGCCTCTCCAGGGTCCTCACCACTTCCCTGAAGAACACGTTTTCGGACATGTCCCTGAAGAAGAAGGATTCCCTCGCGTTCGTGCAGAGCCTCACGGCCACGTCCTCCGGGCTTTCATCCCCATAGGATTGAAGCAGTCCCAGCCTCAGAAGATCGGGCCAGGCCACCAGGACCTTATCGGGGTATTTCACCCCCAAATCTATATATTCGTTTTGCGGATCGAACACATGGACCTTCACTCCACGTTCAATGAGGTTGCAAATCTCGAGATAGGTTGATCTGGATTTTCCGGCTTTGGTGGTGGCGACCTTCAGGACGTGGGTTGTGTAGTACTCCTCAGGGAAGGGGTAGCTTCCCTGAAAGGATTTGAACTTCGGGGGATCCAGCACATCGAGACCCTCTTTCAGGCAGAGGTTCCTCAGGAGTTTAAGATACTTTGCTCTATCCCCAGGAAACACCCTAGCCCTTAAGAGAATGTCCTTGACCTCGGGCCTGTCCTCTCCAAGGATCTCAGCATAGGCCTCGAGTTCGTCCATCCTACTCGTCCAACCCCTTCTTGATGGCCTTTCCGAGTTTGATGCACAGAAACGCACACATTAGGGGCCAGACCCCGAACAGAACCCAGGGAGCTCCGGAATGGTCTCCAATGAACTTCCTGGCCCAGCATCCAGAGATCAAACCCAGAATCCATCCAATAACTCCCAATGCAAGCATTTCCCTCCCTCACAAGCCCTGGAAAAGGATTCTGCCCAGGATCCTCATCCAGGCCCTTAGCCGATGGTTAGGGCAGTAAAAGTCCTGGGTGCCAGGAACTCTCCTCGCCTTTGCAATCCACAGCCTCCTTCCACACGCCCTGCACACAACCGTGCAGTCCCGACAAACGACCTTGCCGGTGAACCCATCGATGAAGGTCTTGTCTGGCTGGAATGCACATCCGCAATCGAAGGTTGCGAACTCCGATTCCGTTATGGTCTCCTCAGGGGTCTCAGTCTCGGTTACCCTTGAAGTCAGGCCCTGGGCATCTGAAACCTTTCCCAGGAGTTTGGTTTTCTTCCGCTTTACGCTTCTCAACTCGGACATTTAAAAGCCTCTAATCTCACGGAGATTGGTATAGCATTTGAGATTGGCGCCAGTTTCCCTGATATAGGCCTCCCAGAAATCCCTAAGCTTGAACCACTCTCCCTTGGACAGGCAGGGGGACCCGGCTCCGTAAACCCAGACATCCACACCCTGGAGATTCGGTTTCCTGAGCTTCCCAACCAAATCCGAACCTCTGGAGAGGATCTTCTTCAATCCCGGAGGAGATGTGTGGAGCATATCCGAGATGATGATGAGGGTTTTCTTCCCGGCTCCCTCGGTTGCGAAGATCTGCTCCGCAAGGAAGAAGACTCCCAAGACATCCGTGGACTTCGCTATCAGCGGTTTTAATCTGGATTCCATACCCCTCCACACAGATGCCAGAGACTTTCCCCGGAACCTCTCCCTGAAGGTCTTTGGTTTTTCAGGGAGGGTTTCTCTGAGGATGAACAGGGGGTTCAGAAATGTGGAGTCTGTGATCCCGACCACATGGACTTTAGTTCCAGGTCTGATCCTTCGCATAACCTCGCCAACAGCGGAAAGGTTTTTCCTGAAAATCTCGTTCCCGGCGTAGTCCTTTGAAAGAGACGACTTGGTCATGTCCAAACCGACCACAAGGGATCGCTTGGGTTCCCCGAAAGCCAGAGAAGCCAGAAAGATCAAAATGAAAAGGACCACCACGTATATCAAGAGGCTTCGCAGGAATTTCCTTGGCCTTTCGCTCTGGGAATCCTGGAGTTTCCTCTCCGCGAAAACAACACCGTTCTGGAAGCCGTGCCAGAAGCTTCCAGGGTAGTTTTTGAGGTTCTCAACTTCTTTGGCGATTGCGAGGAGTCGTCGGTTCTTTTTCTTGATGCCCCGGAGAAGTTCGATCACCTGCCTGCCTCGGATATGAAGCTTCAGGCCGTGGTAGAGCAGGAGTCCCGTGGCGATCTCAAAGGCAATCCCGAGCAAAGGCCAAGTCAGAAGCAAGATCCCCGAGATCCTTTCGTAAAACTCATTCACGGGGTCTCCTTGGGATGCCTGAATATCGCCTCCCGAGCTTCCACCTTCCAGAGCGTAGATGAGCTTCTGATAAAGGGCTCGGATTTCCCCAAAGAACAGTACGCTCGCGGCGATGAAAACGATACCCGTAATACCCACAAACAGGAATACCTTGGCTGCCCGATCCTCTGGGAGGATCTTCTCCAGTCTCACGGCGAAAAACTCGAAGAGAACACAACCGAGGAAAACCAAGATTCCGGCAAACACATACTTCTTCCAACCGAGTTCCAGAGCATCGAAAGTCCAGAGGTAAAGGGCGAAATACCCAAGGCAGAGGAGGAAAGCGAAAGCCAAATACAAGTTTCCCTTCCAGTAATCGATCTTCGCCCGGTAAACACTCTTCCCCTCAAGGGCGTTCCGGAGCCTCGCCTCTTCCTCCTCCTTCTCTTTCAGTAACAGACAACCCTGCCTCTCAAGGTCCGAAGCCTGAACTTCGCAGTTCTTTTTAAGGACCTCCCTTTCCCGCGCGCCCACTTCCAAGGCCTTATCCCTCTCCTTCAAGGAAAGCATGGTCTCATAACCTTCCCTGAAGCCGGGGATTCTTGAAAATCTGCGCCAATTCATCTCCTCACCCTTTTTTAGGGAAGCCTTTTGGCCGGGTTTGTCCCGTTTCCCTTGGTAACGAACAGAATCTCATCCTCCAAAACCAGGTCAAAGATTTCCTCATCCATTCCAATGGTGTAATCGCCCGGGACAAACCCGACTTCGAAGCGATCGAAAACCTCCTGAAGAACATCTTTAAGGGTCATACCCGGCTTCACCTTAACCCTGAAAAATCCCCAGGTATCCACAAAGGAAAGGTAAATTGGCTTTTCTTGGGCTTCGCTCATTAGTGGCCTCCTTTTGGGACGTTCTTCTATATCCCTAAAAAATCTTGCGAAAAAGCGCAAAGTTCATTTGGACGTGAATCAATTGAAATTCAAAAACGCAAAATCCGTTCACCGAGCAAAAACTTAAAAAAATTGCGGTCAATATTACTCTTTGTTAAAAACCGTTAAATTTGAGATTTCACTCAAAATTTTCAGAAACATGAAGGAAATTGAATCTCTTCGAACTAAGAAGAGAAAGGAAGCAAGATTGTGGTATAGAGCTTTCCCTGGCTGGTCCAATTACCTAAAGGAGTTAATAGAATTTTTTTCCCTGGATGCTGGGGTAATAGATGAAAACTGGAAGCAAGGAATTCCAAACCTTGTGTATCTTAGGATACAGATCAAACTAGGGGAGATGAAAGCAAGCTGCGTAGGTGAGCACATTAATTACGGATATAGCCTTTGGAACCCAGATCCCCGTAGGTGGTGTCCAAATGCCAGAGAATTTGCCTTGGTCGGCGACCCCAAAAAGGTAAGGCGCGAGTATACTTCTTACTGGCATTGGGATAGAGCCACCCTTAAACTCGAATTCGAAACAGAGCTCGTTCCTCTCTTCGATAATTTCCCGGAAATGAGGCTTTTAATGGATCTCTATTCTAATCAGGATATTTCAAGACATGTTTCCCGATTGAAGAAGAATCTTCCTTTCCTGAAAGAAATGAAATGGGACCCTACAAAGCACTCATACGATATGAGTGAATACTACTCATTTGATTATGATGCACAGATCCGCGCGGAGAATTCTAGAAAGATCTGGGAGCCTCCGGAATGTTATAAGAAATTTAAGGAATTGGAGAAATCACGATCTTGAATTTGGTATTGTTTTGTGATTTTTTAAGACTGCAAAAAAGCTCAAGGAGTTACAGGATGAAGAAAAGTTTGAGAATAAAGAATGTCTTCTTTGATGATTTGGAGAGGGTTTTAAGGTTAGCAGTGGAAGAGAAAGGGAAAAAGAGCAAGGAGGTATTAATAGGTTTTCGGAAGGATATTTACTTTGACCTAGTCATCGCAGTCGGCACTTATCAAAGAAAAAATAGAGAAGCAGTCAAAAGGAACAAAATTCAAGAGATCCTTAACTGGGTTAAACAAAAACGAGAAGTATTCAGCCTATCAAGACGCAAAGAATATGGAGAGATTAGAAGTATAAGGAGTTTTGAAACCCTGTGGAGAGAATATCTGCAAAACAAAGGTGGAAGAGAGTACTCAATTCTCAAGTCTGCTGATCGAGGGCTAGTATCAAGGTTCCCAGAAATCCTCTCGGCACTTTTCCAATACAAAGGAAGCGGAGAGAGTTTTGAGTGCTGGCTTGGTGCTGAAGATCCTGGTTATATTCGTGTGCCAGATTCCTTTCTGAGGACGTTTGAACCCTCCCCACTCCTTTATCATCGAATCGGTAGTCAAGAGATTCACTGGATACCTTTGATTGTGGATCTCGATGAGGGATTTGGTCCTGATGACATTAAGATAACCTTTCGCAGAGAGCGTGTCCCTCTTCCTGAGGAGTTGAGGGATGAGCGAAAAAAGATTTTTGATGAATATGAGCAAGCCAAAATAAGGGGAGAAGAATATCCTTGGCCTGGTCTTATTTATGGGATTGAAAGCTTTTCTGAACTTCCCAGAAATTTAGCCACTGAGAAGCCCATGATTCACCTGGTTTTAACGCCAACGGATTACTTTACCCTTCTTGCTGTTCAGAGATGTCTTGATGAGACGCAAAAGAAATTTATCTTCAGAGATGAATACGGAAGACCACAATCCCTGAGGGAGCGATATCTTTCCCACATCGACCCCTTTAAAATCAACCCTATTTGTTGTCATTCCGTAAGCGGGACAGTAACCCTGATTTGTAAGGATAAGAAAGGTGATGAATACGCTATCTTAGCCCAACGCTCAGACCGAGAGATGCTGATTACTGGAAGAGATGTTTATGTAATATCTATCAATGAAACCCCAAAGAGGAAGCCCTTTTCAGAGGAAGAAAAGAAACTTATTGAAGGTATACCAGAAGAAAAAATAGCCCCAGACCCTGACGATGATGCTTTGCTGTTCCATGCAGTTGCAAGGGGAGCAAGGGAAGAGCTGGGAATCAACCTTCCGGAAGAGAAAATCAGGTTTCTGGCTTTTGGGATGGAACCTGACAGATATATGTACGGCATTGTCGGGATAGCTGAAACTGACGCAGAGCTTGACTACATATTGAGCTTGGAACACACGGCAAGGGACAGAAAACTCGAATATAAGGGAATCGAATCCGTTAAATTCACTCCCCAAGAAGTTTATGATTTCATGGTAACTCACAGAGCTTGGGGACCTGAAGCAGAAATAGGACTTTACTATGCATTGATTTATAAGTTTGGAAGAGATCCTGTGGCAAATCTGTTTAAGGATTATCCTGCGCCAAGGATTCCTCCATCAATTTAAATTCGGACTTAATTATACTCTTGTCATTTTTTCGATCCATTCTCTCAGTTCTCGCAAAACCTTACTCAACTCAGGTACAGGATAAACCAACCTCCCCAGCTCCCTTTCCCAGTAAGGAGCAAGAGTCTCTTCCAAAGCGGATGGAAACATAGCTTCCATGGAGAACTCAATACCCTTAACCTTGCACTTCTCTAGAAAGAGATTCCAAGTTTTCCTCTGGTCCACAAGCTCCATGAGCTTCCAAACATCAAAGAAATCCCTGCTCTTCTTTCTTTCGATCAATGCTCTTAACTTCTCCGCTGCTATTTCCTCCGCAGACTCAACCCTTATCTTCACGGAGGGATAATCCGAATACATTCGCTTCAATGGTCTTTCCACAACTTCCAAGGCCCTTTCCGTAGTAACATCGACCTTGATCCAGTTCTTACCGAGGACAGCCTGATACTGAATTTTGAGCTGGAGGTATTCGGGGTTTGAAAATTGGCTTTTTAAGACCATCTTTATCCCGCTCTGTCTCTCAATTTCATGAAAGACCTGATTCATTTGGCTTGTGATCTTGGAGAAGTCCCCAGAAAATACAAAGTCCAAATCCTCTGATAACCTCCATACCTCAGGGAAGTAAAGCTTGGAAAGGGCTGTTCCTCCCTTGAACACCAACCCCTTAATCTGGGTTAGTCCGAATAGCAACCACCCAAGGACATAATCCTTCTCGACCATTGCCAGGGTTAAATTTCTTTTCCTCGCCTGCTCCAGAAGCTCTGTTTTGTCTATCAATAGAACCACCTTTCGGGATTGAGATCGAGGTTAATAAGAAGTCCCCACTTGCTGTTGTGTTTTCCTTTCTTAGGAGATAAAGGATCAAGTGAGGAATAACCCTTGGTAGGGACAAAATCGGAGAAGTAGTTTTCATATTTGGGAAGGAGACCTGTTTTCTCCAAGATGAAGCCCAGCCTTTTGAGTATGGCTGCGTTTTTCATTCGCTTGGCATATTCAATGATTTTTCCTATATCCAAATCCTTCACGTTGAAGTAAATAGCCCTTGCCACCTCCTCTATTCCCCCGGCATGTTCCGGATGGTCCAGGCAATCTACAATGGTCTTTTCAGGGGAGGAGATATGAATTTTCTTCCCTTCGATTTCGTAGGTCTCGTACCCAAAGAATTTGTGTTCCCGCATTTCCACGAACACATAAGACCAGGTCAAGACCTTAACAGGTCTTTTGGGCTTGGTGCTCGCTATAAAAGTATCCCTAGGGATCTGCTCTGTCAGACCATGATAGTTCAGTGCTGACCAGAAACCTATGTAATAAGGCTTTACCAGATAGGGAGCAATTACGAAGCTGTGAACTAAGAAGGAATCCGCTCCTTCAGGTCCAACGTCCAGGGGAACCAGAGCATACAAACCCCTCTTTAAATCCAGAACCCATTTCTTTTTCACCAAGGAGTTCACAATCTTCTTAGTCCCCTCAGGGACGAACTTTTGGGCGTCCTTCAGCGTAAAGATGTCCTTTTTCTCTTTGGCAAGAGAGGAAATCAGATAGGATTCCTTCTGACTCAGACCAGATTTATATAATTCTGTAGTTAGTCCCATATATAGTCACCAATTGCAAGATTTATATAAATTCTGCATGTATGGATAAGATTTTGCAATTTTTAATTTAAAAACTCTCTATGCGATCCCCTCATTTAGAGGAACGATGAGAGCAAATGGGGGAAGGGCGTTCATCCCTCCACCCATAGCGAGAACCTTTCCTTCTCCCTCCGGTAGCAGGATTCACAGACGAATCGGAAATCTGGAATGAAGCAACCACACGAAGCACAAATGTTCATGCTTTCACCTCCTTAGATTGAAAGACTCTGGATTCGCTCATACCTCAACCTCAACGAAATCCAAGTCCTGTTTTCTGATCTCCCAGACCCACGGCTTGAGGGCCTCGAGTTCCCGCTCATCAAAGTAACCCCATTCTGTTTCAAAGCCAACGACTAAGCCAAATCAGATATGGTCATCGACCTTTTCGATGCCGAACCACTTCCACCCGTTGAAGCTTTCCCACGCCTTCAAAACCTTCTTCCCTTGGATTTCCATGCTGACCACCTCCTAATGTCTCCAAAAGGGGCACCTGTCACAAGCTTCCAAGCCTCCACGCCCCTCATCTGTGCGGTTAATTTTGTTTTCCTTGGGGTCGGGTCGGGGAAGCAGGAAGCTCCTGAGACCCGCTTCCAAGAAAAAAGAAGAACTTGTCAAAAAAAGAGCGAAAGCCTATAAATAGGGTGTTGGGTCGGAGGCCGAAGGCTGGAGACCCCCTATTTAAGGGTTTCGCTATAGAAAGAAAAGGAATCGTTGTGAGTCATAGGCGCCGTAAGACAGAGTAGAGAAAAAGGTTAAGGTACACCATAGCAAATCAACCCAAACGTAACATGAACACAAAACTTATATTCCTAAACGTAAAAAATTAATTATGGTTCAAATATATTTTGAACCGTTAACCCATTTGTTCCTGAACTTTTTTCTTTCAAATAGGAGGTGCAAGAATGCATTTAATAAAAAACATCATTAGTCCCAGAAAAGAAGTTTTAGAGGGTGTGTTCCAGGGCGTGATACAAACACACAAGGTGGATGCTAAAGAATCAAGAATTGAAAATAACCCTGAAGAATTCCTTAAAGTCACCTATCCTTCTTCTGCAATAAAAAGATCCCTTGAGAGAATTGAAGAGAAAATTTCGGGTACAGGGAATCAAGGAGGCTTTTTAGTCGTTGGGCCGTATGGCTCGGGAAAATCTCATTGTTTAATAACCCTCTATCATCTCTTTAACCACCCCTCTCTTGCTAGAGAATGGAGCAAAAAGTGGAATATAAAGCTCACTCTTCCTCAAAAATCGAAATCCGTAATAATTTCCACTAGGAGATATGATGTTGATTACCTTTGGGTACCTGTATTTGAGCTTCTAGGTAGAAAAGACCTTCTAGAGGATATAAAAAGATTCCCCACTGTAGACCAAATTGAGGAACTAATCGGAGAAGGTGTTGTAGCAATATTCATTGATGAGATAGAAAACTGGTATGGATCTTTTGACCCTAAAAAGCAAGCCCATATCATCGAGCAAAACGAAACGTTCTTGGAGCACCTTTTGGAGGTAGCGAGTGATCCCAACAAGAATTTGTTCGTTTTTATTACTTTTCTCGAGGAAAAAGAGGGGTTAAAGAAAATATTTAACAGAACAAAGCCAATAAGAATCGATGTAAGCTCCATCGAAGACAGAGAAAAAGTAGTCCTTCATCGCCTTTTTGAAGACATAGAATCTATTGATATAGCTAAAGTTGAAAAGATAGTTGAGAATTATGTTAAGAGCTATACAGAACCTATAAGAATAGAAAACACGCATCAGTACAAGAACAGAATGATAAGAACTTATCCTTTTCACCCCCTCCTTTTTGATACGCTGATTCAGATATACGAAGCTGCTGCTGAGAGGCAAGACGTAAGAGGAATGTTGAACGTTCTGGCTGACGCAGTTAGGGATAATTACGATAAGAAAGACCTTATCCTCCTCAGTGACATCGATGAGAATGCATTCAGGGGTATTGATCTGCGACTGGTTGAAAAGTATGAGTTTGATTTACAGAGGGTTAAAGACATCCCTTTCCATAAAGAAATACTCAAAACCGTTCTTATTTTCACGCTCAATGAGAAGACTCACGGAGCAACAGAATCCGATATTTTGCTTGCTATCTACAGTCCATCACAGGGGCACACATTAAACTCTTTGGTGAGGGATCTTGACAATGTATACGGAAGACCCCACTACCTCCATAAGGAAGATGGAGTGTATATTTTCAGGCACGACGTCAACCTCTTTGCTTTACTTGAAAAAGAAAAGGCCAAGATTGATGATCGGGATGTCAAAAACAAGATTGCCGAGATCGTGAAGAAGAATATCTTCGAAAACAAGGTTTTTATACACGATTTCGATCAAATCCCAGATGATAGTAAAGTTAAAATTGTAGTTTCTCTGGAATCCTGGGGAACAAACGACCAGCTCAAAGCTAAATTAAATGATTTTTACAAGGGCAAAGAATGGCAGAATACTTATATACCCATCTTACCACTAAAAACGGTCTTTACGTTCGAAATATCGGAAAAAGTAAAGAACCTGGTTGCTGCTGAGAAGCTTAAGGAGCAGATCAAAGACGAAGAGGGCAAGCTTAAGAAAATAATTCAGGAAGAAGTGGAAAGTGTCGCAGACCGATTAAGAAGCCTTTATGGTTATATGATAAAGTGGACAGAGAGAGCAGGAGAGCTAACCTTCAGGCCAATAAACATCAGCCCAGATGTAGCAATCATAAGGGAAAAAGCAGGGAGCGATGTGAGTTTGTGTGCCGACTTCATAGCTGAACAGGTAAAGGATAAGCCGGACGGGGTGAGGATAGAGAACCTTATTAATGATTTCAAAAAGTTTAGGAAGTTTCCCTTTATACTTGACGAGGAGGTCATTTATACAGCCATACGAAATCTGCACAGAGATAAAAAAATCATAATTCAGGGTGAAAGAGCGAAATGGTACATAGACGAAAGTCCCAGATATTTAGAACCTGCATACGTAATTTTTGATCCTAAGTATGCCCCGCCGAGCGTGACTAAAGAGGTTGAGATTCCTGGTGAACAACCCACCGAAGAACCAACCGAGGGGCCGGAAGAGCCACTTACAGAAAGAAAAGAAAGGAAAGTACTCAACCTCACAGGAAACTCTCCAAGGGTCATACTCAGTCAGGTTGAGGCAAGAACAAGCGAAAGCGACTTGTTTGAGAAACTCACCATAACTTACAAATTCGGTCAGGACATCTATAAGCACGACATAATGAAATTTCTAAAACAGCTTCCCCACCAGGAAGACTCCGAAATCGAAGCAGAAGTTATCCTCTGGAGGGAAAAGGATGAAGGTTGAATCGGATTTTATTACGAAATTAATTGAGGAGAAGAATCCTGTTCCTATTGTAGGTGATAAACTTCTAAATCTCTGGCTAGATGCTGCTCATAGAGAGAAAGACACGCGTGGATATTACTACAATGGAGAAAGTGAAGCAAAGGCTTTCGAGGAGTTTATATTAAGGTCTTATAATGAGTTCTACCTTTTGCTCGCAAAAACCTGCCTTAACGAAAAGACCCCCTTTCAGAGATACTCCGATGCAACCTTTCTCGTTATGGACGGAATGAGCTTCAGGGAAAGTGCTCTGTTATACAGGGATCTCAAAGAGGAAGGATTCGACGTAGCCCATACATTCGCCTACTCTATGGTTCCATCTGATACTGAGATATTTAGAGAAAAAATCGGCATACCTATGAGCAAATTCGTCCAGATATCCAAGCCCGATAAGATAAGATTTCCTGCAGATGCTAACTACATTTGGTCAAATTTCCCAGATGTCATGCTTAACAAAATCCAGGTTGGGAAAGTAGTGATTTCTTCCCTTGAAGATATGTACAAGACAGTAAAAAACATAGTCTTCGAAATCATTTCAAGGGCGGAATCCAGCAAAATTATCATTCTATCTGACCATGGGTATATAAGAACAGAGGCAGGTTTTGTATTTTCAGTATCTGATCGGGCAAAGAGAAAACTGCAGGAAATCTTGGGAAGTAAAAGGTACCTCAAAATGGACAGCATTGACCTAAAGGACCTCATTGAAGAAGGGTACATAGAGGAGTTCAATGGCTATTATCTGGTAAAGTCGCGCTATCTTTGGCCTGTCCCAGGCAAATATAGTATCTACATCCATGGTGGATTGAGCTTAATGGAGTGTTTTACCCCCGTAATAGAGGTTAGAAAATGAATGACCATACAGAAAGTGAGGTGATTGTATATCATGATGATACAAGAAAAGCGGGCAACGACAAACTAAATGGGCACATCTTGCTTTTCGTTCCTCACAGCGTTTCCATTACCCAAACAGGAACGCTTTTCGGACCTATTAAAGAGACAACACAGTCTTGGCAAACACTGGCTAGAGAAATTCTTAGGCTGAGGGAACAGTTTCAAGCAAATCATAAATTTCATTTTAAGAGCATAAGTGGAAAAAAATGGAATAAATATAATCAAGCTGAGAAACGGTTCGTCGAATTGGGTGTGGACGCCTTGCGAAGTAAAAAAACCAAATATTTTCCGAATCCACTCCATTGCAAGATGGCTGTGATTTTTTTCCCTAACCCGGTGCCTAGCAACTTGGAGTTTTATGGGGGCGAAGATAAGAGGGAAAAGCAACTAAGATTCATGGAGACCTTATTAAGGATGCTTCTTAAAGGAGCGATTCATTACCTATACAGCACGAATCACAAGGTCAGAATATCAAAAATTATAACTGACGGGCAGCCATACCATAGGAGGTTGAGTGAAGAAAGGGTCTTGTGGCGTCTTATCAAACAACAGTTAATAGATGAAGTAAGATTATACGCCACGATACGTTTAGACTCCGAAATAATACATCTTCCGTCTGACCATAAAATGTTCAGCCCTGAGTCAGAAGATTACTTTCATGCAAATATGCTTCAACTCGCGGATATGCTGTTAGGCAGCACCGTGCAATCTTGTTTGAAAGGAATCGTATGGGAAAGTGTTAATCCCAGAACTGGCCAGAAGGTTAATGATAAGAAAAGCATAATCGCTTTTCCTGTAAAAGAAATGCTCGATAAGAGAAAGAGAGGAAAGAACTTTAGACACAGTGGGCATTATAGGTCATTTACCATTTCGAAGGCTTACATAAAGGATCAGCAATGGCAGTTTGAAAACATATTAACACAAGACCTAAAAATAGATGCATGTACAGGGCAAATTAACCTCTTTGAATTTTGCGTGAAGGGAGAACAATGAACCTAAAACCGATTGAAATTGATTTCCCAATTGAAGAGTTAAATGAGCTTGCCGAAAGAGAGGCGCATGCCAAAGAAAAATACAGACCAATTCTCTATATCCATAAGTGGTGGGCAAGAAGGCTGGGGTCTGTTTTCCGAACGATTGTTCTTTACACACTCGTGGACGAAAACACGAGAGTTCTTGAGGATGGCAAATGGAGAGCAATAAAGAAAGAAGAACTCGAAAACCCATGGCTTCTGTATCTCAAAGATGTAGACTTCGGAGGCAAAATCGTTCTGGATCCAATGATGGGTGGCGGAACAACGGTCGTTGAGGCATTGCGAACTGGATGCAAAGTGGTTGCCCAGGATCTGAACCCAGTAGCATGGTTTCTGGTAAAGAAGATCGTTGAACCTGTGGACTTAGAAGAACTCAAAAAAGCCTTCAAAAAGTTAGAAAGCCATGTAGCAGAAGAAATCAAAAAATATTACAGGACCATTTGTCCGCACTGCCTTAAAGAATACGCCAAGCTTCATAATAAAAAGCCGGAAGCAGTCTTGAAAAAAATTTCAGAGGAGTTGAGAGATTCCGGAGATCCGCGAGAACTCTATGAGCAATATTGGTTTGAGGATAGATCAAAATTACACGGCCAAAGAAACATCTTTGCCGATACCATGTATTACTTCTGGATAAAAGAAATTCCATGCCTTGCTTGTGGAACGAAGATCCCCCTGTTTAGGGGTTACATGCTGGCGAGGAAGAGGGATAAGAAAGGGTATTACGTGATTTGCCCAGATTGCGGGCATATATTTGTTGTGGCGGATTACAAAAAAGACACCAGATGTCCAAGGTGTGAGAAGTTGTTTAATCCTGATAAAGATGGAAATGTTGAAGATAAATATTACATTTGCTCGAATCCTGACTGCGGGCAAAGAAATGTGATAGTCGAGGCTGTCCAAAGACTCGGTAAGCCAGCAGAAAGACTTTATGCCGTAGAGTATTATTGTCCACATTGCGGTACAAAAGATTATAAAGAAGTGGATGACTTTGATACAGCTCTGTTTGAGAAGGCAAGGGAAGAGTTTAAGGGTGTAGAGAAAGAGTGGCTTGGGAAGTACATACCTGACGTTGAGATACCAAAAGGAGTTAAGACGAAGGAGATGATTAATTATGGCTACAAATATTGGAAAGATATGTTCAACGATAGGCAGCTCTTGAACCTTGGAAAACTTCTGAAAGCAATTCTTGAACTGAGTGTGGGAGACAGCATGAAAGAATTATTTGTAATTACTTTTTCCAAGGCCTTGGAGTATAACAATATGCTTTGTGAGTATAGAAGGAAAATAAATGCGATATATAACATGTTCAAAGGTCATGACTTTCACGCCACGAAAAATCCTGTAGAAAATAATATTTGGGGAACAAAATATGGAAATGGTGCTTTTAAGAATCATTTTGAAATCTTAATTCCAGCGAAACAGTATAGCCTAACCCCGTTTGAAAAATACATTCACAACGGCAAAACATTGCATAAGCTAATGAGAATGCAAATTGTCGGCAAAATCGGCAATTTCTATGATAACAACAAATCTAACATTATAATAACATGCGGAGACTCTTCTTACCTTGATATTCCAAACAAATCCGTTGATGCAATAATAACTGATCCACCTTATTACGGCAACGTAATGTATTCTGAACTCTCCGAATTTTACTATGCCTGGCTCAGGCTTGTTCTGAAAGACAAATACGAATACTTCAGAAGCGAGCATGTCCCGAATGCAACCGAGGTCATAGTTAATAAAATCCAAGGAAAAGGTGAGAAAGACTTCGTTGAAGGGCTAACAGCAGTATTTAAAGAAGCAAACAGAAAGCTCAAAGATAGCGGTTTGATGGTCTTTACGTTTCATCACCAAGAAGAAAAAGCATGGGGAGCGGTCTTGCAATCTGTTTTAAATGCAGGGTTTTACATTTCAGCTATCTATCCTGTTCAGTCAGAAAAAAGCACATCCACACACATATTCCAGAAAGCCAACGTCCGTTATGATATGGTGGTGGTTTGTAGAAAGAGGAAAGAGAAGCCTGAGAGAAAGCATTGGTCTCACATCGAAGATGAGATCTACTTCAAGGTCCAGGATGAAATTAAAAGACTTGAGAAATACAGAAGAAACTTGTCTCAGGAGGACATCTTCGTAATTACCATTGGCAAATGCCTTGAACTTTATTCCAAATATTACCCCGAAGTCTACAAAGGGGATAAGAAAGTATCCATTGATGATGCCTTATCTTCGATAAGGGAGATTGTAGATTCGCAATTAATGCATACGATGTTTGGTCAGGTTGCCGATGAAACTGATACTGTAACCGCTGTGTATTTATTTTATCTCGCTAATAAAACGAGCGTGTCTTATGACTCCTTAAATAAAGCATTAAAGATGCGTTCTATAGCTATGAAGGAAGTGTTGGAATCTGGTCTGGTAGAAAAAGAGGGAAGCCAACTTCTGGTTCTCACCCCTGTTGAAAGAGCAAAACTAATAGAATCAAAAAGGAATACAAATCTTTCGGCAATAGACAGGGCGCATTACCTCTACCACCTTTGGACGAAAGGTACGATTTTCTCTTTCGAAAGGTCCCTTACAGAGGAGGAGAAAATTTCATGGGCCTCTGAGCCCGTCATTAAAACCCTCGAGTATCTATATGAAATTGAGAAGGATAAAATTTATCAAGAGTTGATAACATTCCTAAAAAATAGATGGAGGAAACAAAAGTATCTGGGGGTGTCCACATGATGGACATAGGCTTTAACATAATCGAAAAGGAGGCTTTTGCTACTGAATTGTTCAGGGAAAAGATGAGCATCATAGAGTTCTTGCGCGCCGTTTCCCGGGAAGAAAGATTTGGTCGAAACGTAGCGGTCTTTGGCCTAGATAGCCTCTTATACTACTCAGATGATGCCGAGAAGGTGTCAAAATACATCAAAACTCTGCTTGAAGATAAGGCGAATTTTCTTTTTAGGTTTAACTACATAATTCAGATCGTGATTGATGGAAAAATTGAGGTAGTGGAGAGCCAAGAAAGACCGAGAATAAAATACAAGGATGCAGAATTTCTGCTTTATCCTATATTTGGAAGGGTTAAGCAGGTGGATCTTAAGCATTTCATAGCCCCACTAAACTTACAATCATGAGCAAATATAAATGGAGGGACTGGAAACCTTGGTATTTTCATCATCTAGCCAGGAGGGCAAGAACGTATGGAATAGAACAAAAACTAATAAAAGCCCTAGACTTTGCGGGTTGGTCTTTATCGAAAAGCAACGGGATTCCCGATCATATAATTCCTCCCTTAAATTCTGCGCTTAAAAGACTCGCTGATATACGAAATTTTGATTCTACCTGTGATAACCCGGCGTGCCATGTGTGCAAGACGGTCGTACGTGATTTCTCCTCTGGACACCCCGTGGATGAGCCTTGGAAGTTATCTATCGAACTTTATAGGTGGCAAAAAGAAGCCAAGAAACTATGGTGGGAAAATAACGGGAAAGGGATTGTAAAAGTGGTCACCGGCGCTGGCAAGACTGTCTTCGCCCTTTCCCTAATATCTGACCTCTTTAATTCCTCTGCGTACGAAGATGGTGGATTGAGGATAATCATCGTTGTACCGACCACTGTGTTGCTTGACCAATGGCTAGTCGAAATAATCGATAAATTGCACGTACCTAGGTGTGATATCGGCGTATTTTATGGGAAACAAAAGCAGAGGCTCAAGAATAAGCGGATCATAATATATGTGATCAATTCGGCAAGGACCCACTTGAAAGACCATGTTGATAACTATTTCAAAAAAGACGACCTTTTTCTTATTGCTGATGAATGCCATAGATATGGCAGCAAACAGAATTCGAACATTTTCAATGTGAGATATTGCTATACATTAGGTCTGTCTGCCACACCTGAACGCTATGGAGATTTTGGATTCGAGGAAAAATTGATTCCAAATATAGGAAAGGTGATTTACTCCTACACCTACACTCAGGCTTTAAGAGATGGGATTATTCCACCTTACAAGCTGACGAGAGTGAAGGTTAAGCTCACTCCGCAAGAAGAGTCCGCCTATACAGAACTTACAGAAAAGATAAACAGGATGACTCAGCTCCTACTAGCAAAATACCCAGTGCTGAAAAACGCCAGTTCATCTGTGTATCTAAAACAACTTAACAAGATTTATGAAAAAACAAGTGACGAAATCATAGCGAGATACGTAGGATTATTGAACCAGCGGAAATCAATCATTCATTTATCCAGCTCCAAACTTGAGGCTTTGAAATGGCTGGTTAAAAATGAACGATTAGGTGTTGATAAGATTCTAATATTTCACGAAAGAATAGAGATGGCAGAAGAGATTTATAGATATCTTAACAAAATGGGGTTTCCTACAGGAATCTATCATTCTGAAATGCCAATGGAAGAAAGACTAAGGAACATATCAGAGTTTAAGGATGACAAAATCGCCATTTTAGTTGCATGCAGAGCACTTGATGAAGGATTCGATGTTCCTGAAGCAGATACCGGGATTATAGTTGCAGGGACGAGCAGTGTCAGACAATGGATCCAAAGAATGGGTAGAATCTTAAGAAAAGCTCCCGGGAAATCATATTCGAAGATATACGTAGTCTTCGCAGATGTTGTGGAAAAGGATGTCTTTACCGAGAAAGAGCTTCAGGAATTCGAAAAAGAAGCGTTGGGTGTAGAGATGATCAATTTGTGTTATTCCAGAAAGAAATGACCAACGGAAAACGTTAATGTCGAAAAATTTAAATATCCTGAGAAAAACTTACATGATAGGCGTTTCTGATGGAAATTCCTAAATTAGACAAAAATAGAATAGCGGAGGAAATAATATCTAAACCGACACCTCTCTCAGTAGAGCAAAAAGTAGCCGTGATCTCCCCTCACAAATATGTGAGGGTAATAGCTGGCGCTGGGGCTGGCAAAACGGAAACCCTAACCAGGAGGATAGTTTACCTTCTTTTGCATGAGGAGGTGGAACCACGGTCCATAGTAGCTTTTACTTTCACGGAAAAAGCTGCTCAAAGCATGAAAACGCGAATCTACGAGCGTGTAAGACAGTTGCAAGGCAAAGATGCCTGCGCGAAACTTGGTGAAATGTACGTTGGGACAATACACGGTTATTGTCTGCAATTATTGGAAGATTATTTCGGCTATGGTGATTACGAGGTACTTGATGAAAACCAAGAAATGGCCTTCCTTTTGCGAGAAGGCTGGAGCCTTGGGCTGGGTGTTGGCGGGAGATATGCTGCAAACTGTCAGACCTTCCTGAGAACGGTCAACGTTGTATATGATGAGCTCCTTGATAGGGATCTTCTAAAACAAAAATCTCCCACATTCGCCAGCCGGCTGGGAAAATACGAAGCTCTTTTAGACCAACACAGACTTTTGACTTTTGCAAGAATGGTCGCCCTCGCTGTGAAGTGCTTAGAAAGAGAACCAGCGAAGATAAAGCACATTAAACATCTTATAGTCGATGAATACCAGGATATCAATCGGGCTCAAGAGAAATTGATACAAATAATCGGGAAAAATGCAGCGGTATTCATCGTTGGTGATCCACGCCAATGTATCTACCAATGGAGAGGTTCGGATCAAAGATGCTTTGACGATTTTGTGAGATATTTTGACGGGGCTGCTTCCTTTGAGATAACCGAAAATCGACGGAGTGCAAAGGCTATAGTCGAAGCAGCTAATGAATTTTCAAAAACTTTTGAAAGCACAAGTTTTCCACTTCTACATCCGACAAGGCTTGAATCAGGCATCGCTGTTTTAGTCAAACACCAAACCCCCGAAGATGAAGGGGAATGGATAGCGAGACAAATTGAACGATATGTTAGTTCTGGGCGAGCTCGCTACGGAGACTGTGCAATATTGCTGCGAAGTGTCACAACTTCAGCAGCCCCATTCCTGAATGCTTTACGCAACAGAAACATGCCCTATATCATAGGAGGTAAAGTAGGACTATTCAGGAGAGACGAAGCCCAATGTATGGGGATGCTTTTTTCTTGGTTGTCAGATGAAGGTTTTTGGGTACGGAATCGATGGAATTGGAATGATCAAATACGAGGTGATGATTTGCTAGAAACTGGTTTACGGCGGTGGACAAGTTCAACAGGAATGTCCATTACTGCTCATCAGAGGACACAATTACAAAAATGGAAACAAGAAGTACTCGACGGCTCATACGAGAACTTCGCTGAGGTACATCAGGAGCTACTAGTAATTTTAGGCTTTAGGAATTTGGACCCCAACGATAAACTTCACGCAGCGGTAATGGCAAACCTGGGGAGGTTTAGTACTCTCCTAGCTGATTATGAATCTTCTATAAGGCTTGGAGGAAATACGCTTGAATGGCCCAAAGCTGTTAAAGGACTCTGTTGGTATATGAATACGTATGCTTCTGGGGCATATGAAGAACAAGCTACCGATGATATTAGAGGCATTGATGCCGTACAGGTAATGACTGTTCATCAAGCGAAAGGGCTAGAGTGGCCTATCGTCTTCGTTCCAGCGCTCACAGCGAGAAGGTTCCCAACCAGCAATGTTGGAAGGCAACAAGAATGGCACATTACAAGGGAAACATTCGATGTCAATAGATATGAGGGTAACTTAGAAGATGAAAAAAGACTTTTTTATGTGGCCATCACGAGAGCAAGGGATGTTCTTTGTTTAAGTTACTTTGAAAGACTGACACAACAGCAAAGCAAAAGCCCATTTATCAGAGACATACAATCAAAATTGCAGTTATTAACTCCGAATACAAATTTGCCCTTGGTTGAAATTTCATCCGTTAGTACAGAAGAGGATTTCCAGACATTTTCTGCAGGAGAAATAATAACTTATCTTAGATGTCCATACTTCTACAGACTACGAGAAGTATGGCATTACAAACCTGGACTTGTAACGCCACTGGGGTATGGCAAAAGTCTTCACTACTGCCTTCGATATGCAGCTGAGCTGATCGCTAACGGGATAAGTCCCAAGGTAGCTGTTGAAAAAGCTGTGGATGAGAAGTTCCATATTCCATATGCTGGTGGACAGGTACGGGAAAACATGAAAAGGAAAGCAAGGAAGGACCTGATAAAATTCGTCGAAAAGTATGAAGAAGATATGCATCATATTGAAGAAGTGGAAGCACGACTTGAATTTCCGCTACAAAAGGCCACGGTCACTGGACGGGTAGATGTGATCCTTAATGATAGAAGGGAAACTGTAGAAGTACGAGACTACAAAACATCAGAAGAGGTCACTACTTTTGAGCAGGCGGCTTTGCAAGTTCAATTATATGCACTTGGTCTACGAATGATAGGGAGACCAATCAATTGTGCTTCTCTCGCTTACCTGGAAAGAGCGGAAGTCAAAAAGGTCGACATAAGTCCGGAAAATATAGATTTCGCAAAAACTACTGCACAAAAATGCATAGAGGGCATTAAAAACGGAATATTTAAGCCTAAGCAACTATTTTGCGATAAATGTGATCAGAGACGAATTTGTAGGTGGAAGAAGTAAAAACTGGGTTTAAATAATATTTATCTCAAAGAGATGAAATTTACATGAGGAGATCGTCATGAAGATACACCAAGTGACGATTCATAATTTTAGGTCTATAAGGCACCAATCATTTTATCTCCAGAACTATTCTCTCCTGATTGGCGGAAATAACTGCGGTAAAACCAACGTGATCGATGCTCTTAGAATTTTCTACGAAAAGGACTTGAAATTCAATTACAATAGGGACTTCCCTAAATTTCCCACAGATGACAAAGAAAGCTGGATCGAAATAGAGTATAAACTTACGGACGATGAATACTCTACCTTGAGAGATGCTTACAAACAACCAAACAATACCCTCAGAGTCAGAAAATACCTTATTTCTTCGAATCGTGACAGGGTAAAGCCAAACCAGAGCAATCTTTACGCTTATGAAACCGATGTTCTATCGAGTAACCTATTTTACGGGGCCAGGAACATTTCCGAAGCAAAGTTGGGCGATGTTATCTACATACCTGAAGTGACTAAGATTGATGAGTACACTAAGCTCAGCGGACCATCCGCCTTTAGGAATCTCCTAGAGTTTGTAGTGAAAAAGGTTGTGAAACACAGCTCAGCTTATGACGCTTTAAGCCAATCATTTGATAGTTTCAACACCAAATTTTCTACTGAAACCACTCCTAATGGTCTCTCTTTGAAAAGTCTAATCGACGACATCAACAAAGAAATTGCAGAATGGGGCATATCATTTAACATCGAAATCAATAGGATAAGACCGGAGGAAATAATAAAGAACCTAGTCAGCCATTATATTGTTGACAGCAATTTGGGAAACGAAAGGATGGATATAAGTTCTTACGGTCAAGGGCTTCAGCGACATTTAATATACACGTTGATTAAGCTTTCCGCAAAATACAAGGACGTGCGAGTTAGGAAAGACAAGAAAGAATTTTCTCCTGAATTTACCCTCATTCTATTTGAAGAACCCGAAGCTTTTTTGCACCCCAGCCAACAAGAGGTGTTAAACACAAATCTAAGGGCTGTTGCATCAGAGGAGACACAGCAAGTTTTGATAACCACTCATTCAACTCATTTTGTTAGCAAAAATATAGACGATATACCTGCCATATTGAAATTAACAAAAGAAGAATCTGAAACCGTTGTGTATTCTATTGATTCGCAAACCTTAGAAGAAATATTAAAAGAAAATAAGGAACTGAAAGCAATTTTGGGCGTAGAACCTACGGAAAAAGATATAGAAAACGAGTCTATTCGGTACAGCTTATGGCTAGACCCCGACAGATGTTGCGGTTTCTTCGCTGACGCAGTTCTGATTTGTGAAGGTTTAAGTGAGAAAGCTTTAATAGATTGCCTGATGAAAACAGGTCAACTGGATCTTGGCAGTGCAAAGATATATGTACTCAATGCAGGAGGTAAGTACAATATACACAGGTATATGAATCTCTTTGGCAAATTTGGTATCAAGCATGCTGTTCTTTATGATGGTGATAAAGACAAAGGAAAGCACAAGCAAATAAATGAGTTCATAAGAAAACACAGAAACCCGTTCACCTTGGGCCTATATTCCTTCAATGGAGACCTGGAAGACTTTTTGGAAATTCCAAAGGAAGGGGAAAGCTACAAGAAACCCATAAATGTTATGTGGCATTATATGAACAATGAGATAGCCCCAGAGAAAATAAATGAACTAAAACAAATAGTTGAGAAGCTGATACTTACCTAGGTTCTCTTTTGAAATCTGTTATTCATAAAGCCCACTCTGCAATCCATACACACTATCCTTTTTAGTACTCTCTGAAAATAAACCACCATGCCCGATAACAAAAATTCACTGCTTTTCGATTTGGATGAGAACGAACCTGGGTTAAACGATCTTTTGCCCTGCTCCTCTAAGCCTGAAATTTCTTCCAAGCCGGAATTAAAGAAAACCTTCTCAGGAACCCTTTCGGGCAAGATCAAAATCCTTAAAGAGGCGATAGAGGAGATAAACCAGGAGATAGAAGAAAGAAGGAAACTCAGCAAGAATCTCCTTAAGAAGATAGATTCCGATCTCTTCACCCTGGAATACCAGTTAAAGGAACTCAAGCATTACGTTCTCGGGCACAACCATTCGATTGAATTCCGCAGGCTTGGGCTGGAAAGGGAGATCCTGGGATTAAAAAAGGAGAAAAGGAGCGAGGCCATAAGGGAATGGGAGGATATTTCTTCCTTGCTCAGGAAAAGAAGGGACCTGATCATGGAATACCAGGGTCTAAAGAACTTGGAGAAAATGCTCGCCCCCTGAGTTTATCTCCCCCGCCCCCTAAAAACCCTAAAAAGTGGGAAGCATGAAGATTGAGGATGTCTTCCGAAAGCTGAAGCCTTTGGCTGAGAAGGATATTCAAACCCTATGGCAAGAGTATGTCCTTGCAGACCCTAAAACGCAGAGGGAGATGGAGGCTGTGCTGAAAATCTTTCTCGCCAAAAATCTCGAAGAAACCTTTGAAGGGAAGGAAATTCTTCTTGAACCTCCACCTAAGGAGGTCTCCTGGGGTGAATATATCCTTGGAAAGGTTTGCTACGGAAAGGAAGCCCTCCATCCCTTCGGCCTCAGAGAAGATGAATGGATCCAGCACATCGGAATCTTCGGAAGGTCTGGTTCTGGAAAAACCAATGTCGCCTTTATTCTGGTTCTGAATCTCCTGAAAAAGGGAAAGCCTTTTCTGATCTTCGACTGGAAAAGGAATTACCGAGACCTAATATCCCTTTTCCCAGAGAAAGAGATCCTGGTTTTTACGGTGGGACGAAGTGTTTCCCCTTTCTTCTTCAATCCCCTGATTCCTCCGAAGAACTCACCACCAACAATCTGGTTGAAGAAGCTAATAGAGATCATGTGCCATGCCTATTTCCTCGGAGAAGGTGTGGCTTATCTCTTCCAGAAAGCCATTGACTCGGTTTATAGGGAATGGGGTATCTACCAAGGTCAAGAGAATTATCCAAACTTAATGGATGTTAAGGAGTGGTTAGAGAACTACCAAGCTAAGGGAAGGGAATCTGCCTGGATGGATTCCGCTCTCCGAGCTGTCGGGGTCTTGTGCTATGGAGAGGTCGGAAAGGTTCTAAACCAGAGGAGGCCCTTTCCTTTGGATAAACTCCTGGAGAAAAACGTAATCCTTGAACTGGATGCATTAACAAACTCGGACAAAACCTTCCTCATAGAATCCCTTTTGCTGTGGATTCATCACTACCGAATGTCCCAATCCCAAAGAGAGGAATTCAAACATGCCATTCTCATTGAAGAAGCTCATCACATTCTTATGAGAAAGAAGCAGGAGATTATGGGAGAGGAGGCGATAACCGATATCATCCTCAGGGAGATCCGAGAGCTTGGTGAAGCCATAGTCCTGATAGACCAGCACCCCTCCTTAATCTCCAAACCAGCCCTTGGGAATACCTACTGCACCATAGCCATGAACCTGAAACATAGATCGGATGTATCAATGATTTCGGATTCTCTGCTCCTGAACTCCGAAAAGACCAAGTACCTGGGGAAGCTCGAAGTCGGAACTGGCATGGTCAAGCTTCAGGGTCGCTGGTTCGAACCTTTTCTGGTGAAATTCCCCCTGGTGAAGGTTCCCAAAGGAAAGGTAACCGATGAGATGATAAAGGAAGGGATGGGGAAGCTGAAAGAAGTTTTTATGCCCAGAGAAATCCTTTCGGAAGAAAAAACCCAGGGAAAGGCGGTTTTTAGCGAGCTTCTGGAAGGAGAAAAAATAACCGAAAAACTTGCAGAAAAACCCCTGGGCATCTCCCCCCAAGAGTTAATGGTTCTGAAGGACATCCTCAAGCATGGGTTTTCCTCAACATGGGAGAGATACCAGAGACTCGGTTTGAATGCCTACCAAGGGAACAAGCTTAAGGAATCCCTTCTCCAGAAGGACCTCATAGAGGTAAAGGATCTGCCCACCCCTACAGGCAGAATCAAGTACTGGGTACTCACAGCAAAGGCTAAGGACGTTCTTCGGGAACTGGGGATAAATCCGAATGTATCCTTTAGAAAAGGCGGGCCAGAGCATCAGTATTGGAAGAGAAAGATAGCAGAGGAATTCCAGAGAAGGGGCTACAAGGTCACAGAGGAGTATCCCATAGGTGGAGGAAAGACCATAGATTTGGTTGCAGTAAACGATAAGGAGAGGGTGGCGATAGAGATAGAAACAGGAAAGTCAGATGCTGTATCCAACGTGAAGAAGGCCCTGGATTCCGGGTTTGACAGGGTCATATGCATTCCTGTGAATAGAAGGATAAGCCAAAGAATTTCAAGGGTTATAAAAGGTCTTGACAAAGAAAAAGGTGGTATTAAAAAAACTCGCAAGAGCGATAAATCCAAAAACTGGGATAGTATTTTATTCTACTGAAGAAACAACAAATCCTTGGGGGTATCTTGATGCAGCTGTTGACATAGCAAATGGTCTTGAGTATTTTGTTGTTAAATACAAAAACAATCTTATCCCACTTATCCCCTCACAGTTTAGGCCTCCAAGTCGTTTGAGCTTTTAAGCAAACTCCGCATCCCACATCCCCCACATTTTTAAATCCCTTCACAAAATCCCAGATATGAACTACTCGGAAGACTATTCCATAATCAGGAATTCCGAAATCCTGGAAGAGGACTATATTCCTCCAAACATCCCTGCCAGGGAACCTCATCTTCAGGAAATCAGGCTTTGTTTGCTTCCCTTGCTCAAGAAAAGGAGACCCATGAGCCCCTGGCTTTATGGAGATCCAGGGACAGGCAAGACTACCCTAGCGAAGTACATCCTAGAGGAAATCCAGAAGAATGCCCCAGTTCAGGGAGTCTATGTTAACTGCTGGAAGTACAACACCTTTTTCTCTGTTCTGGAGTTCATACTAAACGAGCTCAGAATAAACTTTGGGGATGAAAGAGATACCAGAGTGAAAATGGAAAAGTTCGAACGGTTCGTAAAGGATAAACCTTTCCTGATAGTTCTGGATGAAATCGATTTTATGCCCCAGAAGGAGAGGGATTCCCTTCTCTACAACTTTTGCTTCGGAAGGATGGGTCTCATGTGCATCAGCCACAGCAGGGAAACCCTGGTAAATCTGGAGAGTAGAGTGAGATCAAGGCTTTTGCCTCAGACCGTTGAGTTCCGGCCTTACACAGTCAAGGAGCTTGTAGAAATCCTCAGAGACAGGGCCTTAGTAGCGTTACATCCGGGTTCCTGGAACAATAGTCTTTTGGAAAGGATTGCGGAGGCCTCTGATGGGGACGCGAGAGTAGCAATCCAAGGGTTAAGGTATGCAGCTGAATTGGCAGAGAAAGAAGGATCGGAAAGGATTCAAACAAGACACATCGAAAGGGGCCTTACCAATTCCAGAGACTTGAAGAGGAAATACTACCTGGAAAGGCTTACTGAGCACCACAGGCTTCTCTATAGCTTGATAAAGTCCAGACCGGGTATACAGTCACCAGAACTCTGGAGTCTTTACTTGAACAAAGCCACAGCGAAGGGAATAGAACCAATAGCGAAACGAACCTTCTCACACTACACCAGCCAGATGAGGGAGAAAGGGTTGATCAGGGCGGACAGGGTCAAGGCTAAGGGGAAGATTTATTCGTTCAGGGTTAAGGAGTGACGGCAATTA